>UMLF01021317.1_pt1 | contig 10148 bp, 9 predicted proteins | sample 1966501 | NCBI WGS metagenome assembly UMLF01 (sample SAMEA4836194, study PRJEB28245) | human gut metagenome | biome: gut microbiome; material: fecal sample | place: Denmark | collected 2008 | reverse complement strand
CCGGCTCCCACCAGGGCGCCCCGAGTCCCGTGAAGGCGGGCACGATCGTGACCCCTCCGGCGTCCGGCACGCTCAGCGCGAGCGCCTCGGTCTCCGCCGCGGTGCGGATGACGCCCAGCTCGTCGCGGAGCCACTGTATGAGCGCCCCGGCGACGAAGACCGAGCCCTCGAGCGCGTAGTGCGCGGGCTCGCCCGGGGGCGTCGCCGCCACCGTGGTCACGAGCCCGTGCTCGCTCGAGCGCGCCTCGGGCCCCGTGTTCATGAGCATGAAGCACCCGGTCCCGTAGGTGTTCTTGGCCTGCCCCGGCTCAAAGCAGCACTGGCCGAAGAGGGCGGCCTGCTGGTCCCCGGCCACGCCCGTGACGGGGATGCCGGCCGGAAGCCCCGGGTAGCTCGTCTCGCCGAAGAAGCCCGAGCTCGGGCGGACCTCGGGCATCATGGCCGCAGGGATGCCGAAGAGCGCCATCAGCTCATCGTCCCAGCACCCGCGGTGGATGTCGTAGAGCATCGTGCGGCTCGCGTTGGTGGGGTCGGTGGCGTGCACGAGCCCGCCGGTGAGGACCCACACGAGCCACGTGTCCACGGTGCCAAACAGCAGCTCGCCCGCCTCGGCGCGCTCGCGCGCGCCCGCCACGTTGTCGAGCACCCACGCGATCTTGCTTGCCGAGAAGTACGCGTCGGGCAGAAGGCCCGTCCTGGAGCGCACCAGCTCGCGCACCTCGGGCGCGCCGCAGACGCGCTCGACCATCTCCGCGGTCCGGCGGCACTGCCAGACGATCGCGTTGCACACGGGCACGCCCGTCGCGGGGTCCCAGACGACCACGGTCTCGCGCTGGTTGTCGATGCCGATGGCCGCCACGTCGTCGGCGCCGAGCCCGTGGCGCGCCACGAGCTCGGAGCAGCACCCCAGCTGCGAGAAGAGGATCTCCTGGGGGTTGTGCTCGACCCACCCGGGCTTGGGGAAGATCTGCTGGAACGGCCTCTGGACCACGTCGACCATGCGCCCGGAGCGGTCGACGAGCGCCGCGCGCGAGGACGTGGTCCCCTGGTCGAGCGCGATCACGTACCTCTTGCCAGCCATGCGTCCCTCCCTGCCGCGCTTACGTCCCGCTTACATGACAGTATCTCCGTCCCGCCCCGTCGCCGCCACGCCCGCCCGTCCGCCGACGCGTTGCCGCCGCTCGCGTTGGGGTACCATCTGCTGAGTCAATCCCCGAGGAGGTCTCGCATGGGCTTTCACTGCACCGACTGTCTGTACTCCGCGTTCGCCCTGAACGAGGAGTCCGGCCTCTACCAGGGCGCGTGCAGCCGCGGCTACACGCTCGCCAACCCCCACGTGCACGTGAGCCCCGAGAGCCACTTCGCCGAGCGCCCCGAGGACCTGGTGCCGGCCGTCGACCCGTATGGCGCCGAGTACCTGCGCACCTCCAACGTCTGCGGGGAGTTCCGCCGCCCGCACGACGTCTCGCACGACAGGAGGGTGTGAGCGCGCGGTTCTTCTCGCCCGCCGAGCCCCTCGACGCCATCTGCCGAAATTGACCCCGCCGTAGCAAATTCAAGGAAGTTTTAAGCTACGCTGCTCCTGCCCCGAGAAGAGGAGGAGAAGCATGAGAGCTACGAGAAACGCGGTCGCGCTTGCCGGCGCGCTTGCCCTTGCCGTGACGCTGGCCGCCTGCGGGGGAACGCCGGCCGGTCCCGACCTGGAGAAGCTGAGGGCGGAGTTCGTGGGGAGCTGGGAGCTCGAGTCCGCGGAGTTCGACGACCAGTCGATCTCCGAGGAGGACTACGACTCGATGTCCGAGACGCTCGACATGCACGTGACGCTTGACCTCTCCGACGAGGGCGAGCTCCTGGTCGACGCCTTCGGCAGCCAGCAGGAGGGAAGCTGGGAGATCAAGGACGAGGACACCCTGACGCTCACCCTGGGCGACGAGGGCGTGGACGTCCCCTATGAGGACGAGCGCCTCACGCTCACCTACGACGGCGAGACCATGGTCTTCTCCAAGGTCTCCGACGAGCCCGTCATGGACCGCGACCCGTCCGTGAACGCCGGCGGCGGCTCCCTCGACCAGTTCGACGACCTCCCGGTCGAGGACACGGACGACGACCCGATTGACGACACGCTCGACGAGGGCGACACGAGCCTCGCCGACGAGCTCTTCACCGACGAGATGTACGCCTGGGCGGACACCTACGCCGCCGACGTGACCGTGAGCGAGCCGCTCGACGTCACCGTGGGCGACGACGACACCGCGCTCGTCAAGATCGTGGGCGTCGGCGCCGACTTCGAGGGCGAGACGGGCTACCTCATGAGCTTCGAGAACCGCACCGACCAGGACCTCGTCTTCACCAACATCTCGACCACGCTCGAGGGCGAGGACGTCTACTACGACGCCACGCTCGCCCGCCCCGTGCGTGCCGGCGAGACCGTCCAGGGCTTCTTCTACTTCGACGCGAGCCTGGGCGAGGTGACCTCGGCGTCGTCCTGCTCGTTCAGCATCATGGCGATCGACCGCTCCGACGCGCCGGTCGCCGTCTACTCCGCGACCCTCTAGGCGCGCTCGCGCGAGGAGCCTGAAAAGCGGCTATCATGTGGGGCGGGGCGTCTCGTGCGCCCCGCCCTTCTCGTCAAACGTCCCTGAAGTCCGACCGAAACGGGGGAGTCATGTCCGACACGAAGCGCGACCTTGTCTTTCCGGAGCCCATCTTTCACGAGAAGATCTGGGGAGGTCGCAAGCTGGCAGACGACTTCGGCTACGAGATTCCCGACGGGCCGATCGGCGAGTGCTGGGCGATAAGCGCCCACCCCAATGGTGACTGCGTGGTCGCCGAGGGCGCATGGGCTGGCAAGCACCTCTCCGAGCTCTGGGACGAGCACCGCGAGCTCTTTGGCAACGTGGAGGGCGACCGCTTCCCGCTGCTGGTCAAGATCATCGACGCCAAGGACAACCTCTCCGTGCAGGTGCACCCCGATGACGTCTACGCCGCCGAGCACGAGAACGGCAGCCTCGGCAAGCGCGAGTGCTGGTACGTGCTGGCGGCCGACCCCGACACCAAGATCGTGATCGGGCAGCACGCGCACGACCGCGCCGAGCTCGCGGCCATGATCGACGAGGGCCGCTGGGACGACATGCTCAACCTCGTGCCCTGCAGCGCCGGGGACTTCTTCCCGATCGAGCCGGGCTGCGTGCACGCAATCCAGGGCGGCACGCTGATCCTCGAGACCCAGCAGTCCTCCGACGTCACCTACCGCGTCTACGACTACGACCGCGTGGGCGACGACGGCAAGCCGCGCGAGCTGCACATCCAGCAGAGCCTCGACGTGGTGGACTACGACATGGCCGCGCCCGCGTCCGGCGAGATCAGCGCGCCCGAGGTCGACGGCGTGACCGAGCTCATGGAGTGCCCCAACTTCGTCGTGGACCGCGTGCACGTGGACGGCGAGAAGGTCCTGGGGCAGCCCTGGCCGTTTTTGTGCGTGAGCGTCATCGACGGCGAGGGCACCGTGCGCGCGGCCGAGGCCGGCGTGGAGCACAAGGTCGGCAGGGGCACGCACTTCCTGGCGCCCTCCGGCTGCGGCGACCTGACCTTCCGCGGCGACATGACGCTCGTGACCTCGCGCCTGCCGTAGCCTCGCGTTCTTCTCGCCGAGCGCTAGGCCTGCGCGCTCCAGCCGAGCTCGTCGGTGTCGAGAAGCACGGTGAAGGGCCCGTCGTTGACCAGGCTCACGCGCATGTCCGCGCCAAAGACGCCGCGCCCCACGCGCCCCGCGCCGAGGTCCGCCTCCGCGAGCTCGCAGAAGCGCTCGTAGAGCTGCTCGGCGAGCGCGGGCGCCGCGGCGCCGGTGAAGGAGGGGCGGTTGCCGCGCCGCGCGTCGGCGTAGAGGGTGAACTGGCTCACCACGAGCACGTCGCCGCCGGTGTCCACGAGCGAGCGGTTGGTCTTGCCGGCGTCGTCCGCGCAGATGCGAAGTGCCGCCACCTTGCGCCAGAGCCGCTCGGCGAGCGCCTCGTCGTCTGTCGGCGCCACGCCGAGAAGCACGAGGTAGCCGGCGCCGCAGCTGCCCACCACGGCGCCTCCCACCTCAACCTGCGCGCTCTCAACGCGCTGGATGAGCGCGCGCACCTAGGCCCCCAGCCGGTAGAGGGCCGAGAACTTCTCGGTGAGATAGTCCGTGAAGTAGCGCGCCGAGAAGCCCTCGCCGCACGCCGCCTCGATGAGCTCGCCGGAGTCCTTGGCGCGTCCCCAGCGCCAGATCTTCTCGCCGAGCCAGGCGCGCACGGGGGCGAGGTCGCCGCTCGCGCAGGCGCCCTCGAAGTCCACGCCCTGGGCCACCATCGCGGCCTTGAGCTGCGCGCCAAAGGCGGAGCCGAGCGCGTAGGTGGGGAAGTAGCCGAACGACCCGTCGGACCAGTGGGTGTCCTGGAGCGCGCCGCGGGCGTCGTCGGGGACCGTGACGCCCAGGTAGCTCCCGTACTTCTCGGCCCAGAGGGCGGGGACGTCGGCCGCGGTGGCCTCGCCCGAGAAGAGCAGCTGCTCGATCTCGTAGCGCACCATGATGTGCAGCGGGTAGGTGAGCTCGTCGGCCTCGGTGCGCACGAGCCCGGGCTCGGCGCAGTTCTCGGCGAGGTAGAGCTGGTGGGCCGTCACGCGCCCGAACTGCCCGGGGAAGTGGCGGCGCAGCACGGCGAGCAGCGGCTCGGCAAAGGCCTCGGAGCGGCCCACGAGGTTCTCGAAGAAGCGGCTCTGCGCCTCGTGCATGCCCATCGAGGTGCCGCCCACGAGCGAGGTTCCCGCGTAGTCAGCCGAGACGCCCTGCTCGTAGAGGGCGTGGCCGCCCTCGTGCAGGACGGAGAACACGTTGGAGAGCACGTTGTCGGGGTAGGCGTGCCCGGTCACGATCACGAAGTCGCGGGAGAGGCCGCTCGTGAAGGGGTGCTCGGTGCGCCCGATCCAGAGCGCGTCCATGTCGAGGCCCTCGAGGCGCGCGAGGTCCTCTGCCAGGCGCCACTGGCGCTCCTCGTCAAAGACCCCGTCCACGCAGGCGTGGCTCGGCTTGTGGCGGCTCGCCATGCAGTCGGCCAGAAGCGGCACCACCGCGTCCTTGACCTCCGAGAAGAACGCGTCATAGAAGGCGCGGTCGCAGCCGCGCTCGTACTCGTCGAGCCAGACGTCGTAGGGGTCGCGCGCGGGGTCCTTGAAGGCGGCCATGCGGCGCAGGGAGTCGACGATGCGGTCCAGGTAGGGCTCGAAGGAGGCCCAGTCGTTCGCCGCCTTGGCGCGGCGCCAGACGTCGTTGGCCTCCACCGTGAGGCGGCTGAAGGCGGCCTGCTCCTCGGCCGGCACGTCGACGAGCGAGGCGCGGTCGCGCTTGAGCACGCGCACCTGCGCCATGCGGCGCTCCCCCAGCAGCTCGGGCTGCTCCTCGAGGCGGTCGAGCAGCGGGCCCACCGAGGGGTCGCACAGGGCGCGCACGGCCATCTCCTGGAGGCTCGCCATCGCCTCGCCGCGCTGCGCGGTGGCCTTGGGCGGGTCGATCACGGGGCCAAGCGAGCCGATCTCGCCGAGCGCGTAGCCCAGCGAGAAGAGCGTGCGCTCGAGCTCGTCGAGCGCCTCCATGTCCGCGCGAGGGTTGGGGAGGGCGGCGTTGATCTGGGTGGGGTGCGTTTCTGCCATGGGTTCTCCTCTGTTGCGACGGAAGGGGCCGTTCCCTGCCCCTCAGTGTACCCGTCCGACCGCCTGCGACGCGGATGGGGCGTTCCGTGCAAAGGACGTTCACGCGCCGCGCGCGGCAACGTATCATTCATACGTGCAGACGACTGTGCGCCGGCGCCCGGGGCGCGGGCGAGAAGCGAGGGAGGCACCCCATGGACATGGTTCTTGGCATCGACGTCGGCGGGACGAGCATCAAGGTCGGCCTCTTCACCCCGGCCGGGGAGCTGCTCGAGGAGCGCAAGATCCCCACGCCCGCGCTGGTGGACGAGACGGCCTACGCGGTGGTCACGGACGGCATCGGCAAGATCCTCGCCGCCCACGACGCCGGGGCGGACGACGTCATCGCCTGCGGCCTGGACATCCCCGGGCCGGTGGCCGACGACGGCACGGTGGGGCTTCTCCCCAACATCGAGCTTGACCCGGACGGCCTGGTGGGCGCGCTCACGGCCGCCTACCCCAACGCCACCACGGCATTCGTCAACGACGCCAACGCCGCGGCCCTGGGCGAGATGTGGGCCGGCGTGGCGCAGGGCGTTTCGAGCTACGTGCTCATCGCGCTCGGCACCGGCGTGGGCGCGGGCGTGGTGGCCAACGGCCGGCTCGTGGCGGGCGCCTTCGGCTCCGGCGGGGAGATCGGCCACGTGACCGTCAACTACGACGAGACGCTCGTGTGCGGCTGCGGCCGGGGCGGCTGCCTCGAGCAGTACGCCTCCGCCAAGGGAATCGTGCGCCTCTACCTGGAGGCCTGCGAGAAGCGCGGCGTCAAGCCGGTGGAGATCGAGCACGCCACCGACACCCTCTCGGTCTTCCGGGCGCTGGCGTCGGGCGACGAGTGCGCCAAGATCGCCATCGACCAGATGTGCGAGTACCTCGCCCGCGTGATGGCGCAGGTCTCCTGCATCGTGGACCCGGCGATGTACCTCATCGGCGGAGGCGTCGCGGGCGCCTTCGCGACCTTTGCCCCCGAGCTGCGCGAGCGCTTCCAGGCCCACGCGCTCAAGACCTGCCGCGACACGCGCATCGAGGCGGCCGGCCTCGGGAACCAGGCCGCCATGTACGGCTGCGCCTACGAGGCGCTGCGCCTGCGCCGGGAGGGAGCCGGGAAGTAGCGCCGAGGCCCGCTCTTGTCCACCACGGGCAGGCCAAGCGGTGGTACTATCTCCATTGTTGTGCATTCGCGAGGTACGGCGCCGGGCCGCCGGGTCGCCGGGTTAGGAGTCACGATGAGCGAATTTGTCCCCGCCAACCACGTTCTTCTCGACCAGTCTGCCTCCTCGGTCGACGACGTCCTGCGCCTTCTTGCCGACAAGTCCGTCGAGCTGGGTCTCGCGAACGACGCCGACGCCGTCTACGAGGCCTTCAAGGCACGTGAGGCCGAGGGCACCACGGGCATGACGGGCGGCTTCGCGATTCCGCACGCCAAGAGCGACGCCATCACCAAGGCCGGCATGATCGTCGTCAAGTTCACCGAGGGCGTCGAGTGGGCCTCGATGGACGACGCCCCGATCACCTGCGCCATCTCCATCCTGACGCCGGCCGCCGAGGCGGGCACCACGCACCTGCAGCTGCTCTCCAAGACCGCCGTGCTGCTCATGAACGAGGGCTTCCGCTCGAGCGTCCAGGACGCCGCGGACGCCGAGAAGATCGCCACCCTCATCAACGAGGGCCTCGACGAGGAGTAGGCGACCCGAAGAGGGATCTGTGGCGGGGCCCGGCGCCGTGCGCGTCGGGCCCCGTTTGCGTTTGTGGGTAAGAAAGGCGCCGCCGCACCCTCCTCCTTGGGTGCGGCGGCGCCGCCGCGTGCCGCGCGATCCTCTCGCCGGAGGCTACGCCTTGTTGACGGAGCCGAGGTTGGTCATGCGGACCTTGACGAGGTTGGTGATCTCCTCCATGCCGGGCTTGTTGGCCTTCTTGGGGTCAAAGGTGCCCGGGTTCTCGCCCATGAAGCCCATGAAGCCGCGCATGAAGGCCTGGCGGAGCTCCGTGGCGTAGTTCACCTTGCAGATGCCGTTCTTGACGGCCTCGGCGACCTGGTCGTCGGGCACGCCGGAGGTGCCGTGGAGCACGAGCGGCACGTCCACGACGGAGCGGATGGCCTTGACCACGTCCTGCTCGATGTGCGGGGTCTCGGTGTAGACACCGTGCGCGGTGCCCACGCCGATGGCGAGCGACGTGCAGCCGGTGCGCTCGACGAACTCGCGGGCCTCGTCCGGGTCGGTGTAGGGGTTCTCGCCCTCCACGGCCGGGCCGTCGTCCTCCTTGCCGCCGACCTTGCCGAGCTCGGCCTCGACGGGGATGCCGAGCGGCGCGGCGACCTTGGTCACGGAGGCGGTCAGCGCGATGTTGTCCTCGAAGGTGTCGTGGCTGCCGTCGATCATGACGGAGGTGTAGCCGGCCTTCATGGCCTGGACGCAGCGGTCGAAGCCGTCGCCGTGGTCGAGGTGGATGGCCACGGGCACGCTGGCCTGCTCGGCGGCGACCTTGCACATGGCGGCGAAGTAGTCGAGGTTGGCGTACTTCACGGTGCCCGGCGTGGTCTGCATGATGACGGGGGAGCGCAGCTCCTCGGCGGCCTTCACGACGGCCATGACGAACTCGAGGCTCTCGACGTTGAACGCGCCGACGGCGTAGTGGCCGGCCTGTGCGTCGAGCAGCATCTCCTTGGTGGTGACGAGCATCTTGTCTCCCTTCGCTGGGCTTATCGACACCGTCATTGTACGAGGTGGGAGGGGCGGTGCGGGGCGTGCAAGCGGCGAGCGGCGCGCGGAAGCGAAAGCAAGGGCAGGAGTGCGGGCCCGGGGCGCCGCGGGCCGGGCGGCGCTTAGGAATCGGGGGTTGTGGCAGAGAGGCGCGGGGGCGCGGCGGGAGGTTCTTCTCGCCAACTGGGCTTTTGTCGAGAAGTGTGGGCCGGTGAGAGGGTTTTGTGCGGCCGGCCCTGCCACAACCCCGGATTCCTAAGCACGTTTGGGGCCCGGTGTGCCATAACCCCGGATTGTTAAGCGCGGCCGCGGAGTGGGCGTCCTTCTCGCCGAATTTGCCAAAAGGAAAGAAAAGAACATGTGATATTTTGCTTTAAAGGAAAGGAAAGGAAACACAATTCCACCACATCTCGCCGGCGAGAAGAACCTCGCGCCGCGTCGCCGCCGGCGAGGGAACGGAGCGCCCGACATGCCAACGTCTCCCGAGGAGCGCCGCGCCGCGATCCTCTCCATGCTCGACCGCGCGACGTCCGTGCAGGTCACGCAGATCGCCGAGGCGTTCGGCGTCAGCCGCGTGACGGTGCGCGCGGACCTTGACGCCCTGGCGCGTGACGGCAAGCTGCGGCGCACGCACGGCGGCGCGGTCTCGCTCTCCAAGACGCTCACCGTCTCCGTGCAGGAGCGGCGCATCAACGTGAACGCGGAGGCAAAGCGCTCGATCGCGCGGCTCGCGGCGCCCTTCGTGGAGGACGGGGACTCGGTGCTCGTGGACTCCGGAACCACGGCGCTCGAGCTCGTGCGGGCCATCTCCGGCCGTGCGGGCGTCACGGTGGTCACGGACGACTTCACGATCGCGGACTACGTGGACCGCTCCGCCCCGTCGCTCGACGTCATCACGCTCGGCGGCAGCCTGCGCAAGGGCCACCGCTACACGGCGGGCCCGCTCGCGCTGCGCACGCTCGAGATGCTCCACCCCGACAAGGCCTTCGTGACGCCGACCTCCTACGTTCCCGGGCGCGGCCTCATGACCAACAACCAGGACATGGCCGAGCTCAAGCGCGCGTTTCTCGCCTGCGCCGAGCGCACCTTCGTGCTCATGGACGCCAGCAAGGTGAGCGCGCCGGGGCTCCTGTGGTTTGGCACGCTGGCCAGCGCCGAGGCGGTGATCATGGACGCGGACCCCGGGGACCTCGTGGCCGCCGACGCCGCGGAGCTGGGCTGTCGCGTCATATACTGATGCGGACGCTTGCGCGGACGTGGCAACGGACGGGGGAGAAGAACATGGCGGTCAGGCTCATTCTCACGGACATCGACGGAACCATCCTGCCCTGGGGGCGTCACGAGGTCTCCGCCCGGACGCGCTCGGCCTTCCACGCGGCGCTGGACGCCGGGATCGTGGTGGGTCCGGCGTCGGGGCGCTTCTACTCGTGGGTTCCCGCCTTCTTTGGCGGTGACGAGGCGTGCTGCGCCACGGCGATCGCCGCCAACGGCCTGCAGGTCTACCACGGCGGCAGGCAGGTGATGACGCGCTCCATCGAGCCGGGGCCGCTGCGCCGCGCGGCCGAGGTTCTGCGCGACGAGCCCCGCGCGGGCCTACTCTACTTCGAGGGCGACGCGCCCCTGCTGGCCCTGGGCTCGCGCGACGACCTGGCCGAGGCCTTCCCCCGCTACGCGCGCGAGTGCCTCGACGCGCCGGGGCTGCCCGACGCCCCCGTGCCCAAGGCCAACGTCTTT
>UMLF01042990.1_pt1 | contig 10172 bp, 9 predicted proteins | sample 1966501 | NCBI WGS metagenome assembly UMLF01 (sample SAMEA4836194, study PRJEB28245) | human gut metagenome | biome: gut microbiome; material: fecal sample | place: Denmark | collected 2008 | reverse complement strand
ACGCAGGTCCGGCGCAATTTTAACAACAACTTCTTTAGCCGGTATCCTGGCTCTGCCTCGTGACGGTGCCTATGGTGCAGCCAAACGGGCCCAGCAGGGAATGACAGAATCCCTGTACTATGAGTTAAAGCCCTTTGGAGTAAAAGTGGCTGCTATGATACCCGGAGGAACCAACACAAATTTTCAAACACCCATCAATATCCTGGATGGATATGAAAAGGCTGCTGCAAAGCAGAGAGAGTTTCTCCTTGACGGGAATCCGGAATTTCCAGGGCCAGAGGAAGCCGCAAACATCATCTGGGAAGCAGTAACTGACGGAAAGGACCAGTTAAATTATCCTACAGATTCTGTATGCCGGAAGCTTTACGAACAGTATACTGCTGCCAATATTGAAGACTTTAAGAATTATCTGTTTGAGAAGCTTTTTAAATAGAAAAGTTCGAAATAACACATATAGCCAAAAGGCAGACCTTTTTCACCAGGTCTGCCTTTTGATACCATATCATATCTCACAATCAATGTATCTTTCCAAGCTATGTTATCTGTTTTATATAAAGCTTTTTTATGGATTAAATTCCCAACTCTCCACTAAAATATTTAGCCAATAGAGAACAGCCAATACTTTTGGCAATTTGATAAACCTCTTTCCCTAATTTTTTAAATAGTTTTACTGCTGTATCTTCGTCTTCATTTTCTAAAGCTTTCTTGGCCTTAACTAAATCTCCTGCCATTATATCCACTGCATCATCATCATATTCTTTAGATTTTTTTATGTAATCTCTTAATTTATTTATCTCATCTATTAACATTTGGTAATCTTTATGCTCAGAACTATTCTCCTTATTATATTGAAAGTTTATAGAATTTTTCCCTGCGTTTTTCCCTTGATTTACAGTATTTTCAGAAATATATTTATCACCCATTTTTATATCTCCACTGTTTATATAATTTTCTATTTGTACTATATACTGCTGCAAAATCTTTTCCTTTTCACTGGTTTTAATACTCTCTTCTGCCCCCCTATCTTTATTATATTTATCTATAATTTGATTTAATTTTTCCTGAATAATTATCCCCTTAATTGTGTTTTCTGTTCTAAAACCATCTAGTGGGTCTGCTGACATAATAGAAGCTCCCGGCACTTGTTCATCATTATTATAGTTCCCTCTTTCCTTATACCCCACTGTTGGAACTGCTGTCAATCTATATAATATCATTTGACAAATTCCGATATATGGGTATAACACTATAGAAAAGGGATTGTGATTGATAATCTGTAAAGGCATTGTGCCAGTAAAACCAGGATTGATATAGTCACCTGTACAATGTACTGAAATACCTAGTCTTGCTACTCTGCTTCTTCCCTCGATTCTTGCGCTGAATTGTTCCCCTATATAGAATTGTTCGTAAATTTGTCCATATACGATTTCATGAGGGCCAATAACTATTTTCTCGCCATCCTGAACCTGCTCAACTATAGAATACTTATCTAATTCCTTTATATTTTTTATATCAAATTCCTTTAATTCATGAGAAAACCGAACAAATCGATTTCCTAAACGTAAGTCTACAGAAGCTGGCTGAACCTGTTTTGTTATTTCAAAAGGATACTTCTTATTAAGTCCTATGAATAATAAATCTTTATTCGATATTGCTTTAAAAATATCTCTATCGCACAACTGCATAAGAATCTCCATTCCTTCTGTGAAAGCAAAGAGTTTTAATGTTCCATTTTTCTTATTATAAAAATTCCTCTATCAATTTTTGAAATTCTATATTCATCCTCTGTTTCTGTATGTCTTACTATGATTTCAGATAAATTTACCTTTGTTAAAATATCCTTTTGGCCTTCTGCGATTTTGTTATATCTATCAATAAAAATATCTCCTACTTTTTTCTTCTCGAAAAACATAGGTTTTGGCTTTATCCAAAAAGAAAATGGGTCGTATAATTGTCTATAAAAAACGTACCTTTCGTTTCCATTTTCCTCAACTGCTTCTCCTAACACCTCATAATTATTCCCTTTAAAATGTCGATAAGTTCCTGTTATATCCGTAGACTTTCCCAATTCTTTCACCATCTTTTAATACCTTTTATACTATTATATATGAAAATTTCTCCTATATATCTACAGTTCCATAGGATACTTCATACCCCACTGTCTCCTTGCAGAATCCATCAAAGCCATGATTTCCAATATCTCTTTATGGGGCATCTGCCAGCATTCGGTCTCCCCTTTTTCAATAGCTTCTTTACAAGCCAGAACCTCATATTCATATCCTGTAATTTGCTCCGGTCTGTCATACACAGCTAAAACTTTTCTGTCCGGACCGTACACGGTAAGCTTCTCAAAATTATTGCAGTTCTCCACTACCGCCATGCCCTTAGTGCCATAAATAATGCCCTGGCGGTCAGATAAAACCCGAAGAGAGCTGTTTAAAATAGCCATTTTCCCTCCCGGATAAATCAGGGTCAGACTGTTCTGGGCGTCCACGCCAGTATCCGTCATAACAGCCGTAGAAACCATTTTTTCTATCTGATTTCCCAAAATCATAGAAGCAAAATTCAAGGTATAAACTCCTACATCCAGAAGGGCTCCTCCTCCCAGTTCCGGTCGTATAAGCCTTGGCACATTTCCAATCAAATAGCAGAGATTAGCCGTCACTGTCATAGGCTCTCCGATGATTCCGGAATGAAGAACCTCCCTGATAGTATTCCACATAGGCATATACCGTACCCACATAGCCTCAGCCAGAAGAACCCCCTTCTTCTTAGCCAGCATAAGCATTTCCCTGGCCTGTTCCTCGTTAAGAGCAAAAGCCTTCTCACAGAGAATATTCCTTCCATGACGAATAAGCATTTTTACATTCTCATAATGCTCCGACATAGGAGAAGCCACATAAACCAAATCCACATTCTCATCAGCCGCCATTTCTTCATAAGAGCCATAGGCCTTCTCAATCTGAAATCTTTCTGCAAAAGCCTCTGCCTTCTCCAGACTTCTGGAAGCCACTGCATAAACCTCCGCTTCCTTCATACGGCTTACCGTTTCCGCCATAGTAGCCGCAATATTTCCTGTACTTAAAATACCAACTTTCAGTTTTTCCACAATAAAACCTCCTTTTCTCCTTACAGATACGCTATAGTAAGGGTAGAAAAAGGGAAAGCCAGAGAAGTGGCCTACCCTCAATAATAAATAATTGAAGCCGTTATTAACGGCCAGCCGTCAAGACTAACATACCTTTATTCTAATTCCGTCAGCCCAGACTCCTGTGCCAGGCCTTCCAAGCCTTCCAGAATTTCTTCTCTGGAATACCCATGGTCTTCCAGAAAATCATCCTCATATTCATCTAAATGCTGGTAAAAATCCGCATGAGATAATCCTGTTTCACACTCATTTTGTCTTCCTTTCCTGCCTCTATACACGGATGGCATATTTAATAACTCCATCCTGTTTATGTTCAAATATTTCATAGGCTTCCATGATATGTTCCAAATCTGTACGGTGAGTTATCAGGCAGCTGGTATCCAGCTTTCCCGCCTCCAGCAGTTCCATAATCGTGCCGCAGTCACAGCCGTCTACCCCTCCGGTTTTAAAGGTCAGATTTTTCCCATACATCTGAGGAAGGGGAAGCTGCTGACTCTCCTCATACATAGCAACCACCATAACCACAGCGTTTGGCCGGGCAATTTTCCAGGCTGTCTGGAAGGTATCCGCTCCTCCCGCCACCTCAAAAACCACATCTGCGCCCCGGCCTCCGCAGGCCTCTGCCACAGCCCTTTCCAATTCTTCCTGGGACATCCGGCCAGGGTTTAAGGCCAGGTCTGCCAGGCCTTCCTTCAGGGCAAGCTGAAGCCTGGATTCCTCCGTATCTATGGCAATGATTTTTCCCGGACTGTACAATCTGGCACACATCATGGTACAAAGTCCCGTAGGGCCTGCGCCTAAAACAGCCGCCTTGTCTCCCGGCTTTATTTCCCCCAGCTTGGCGGCCCAATACCCGGTAGAAAGAATATCCCCGGTAAACAGCGCAGCTTCGTCGCTGACCGTATCAGGAATCTTCGTCAGCCCGTTATCCGCATAAGGGATTCTCACATATTCACTCTGTCCCCCGTCAATGCGGCAGCCCAGAGCCCAGCCGCCCAGAGGGTCCGTACAGTTATTCACATATCCCTGTCTGCAGTAAAAACAGGAGCCGCAGAAGGTTTCCACATTCACTGCAACCCGGTCTCCCTTTTTAACTTTTTTCACCGAATAGCCCACTTCCTCCACCACACCGACAAACTCGTGGCCCAGAATCGTTCCCGGCACTGCCCTTGGAACCGCCCCGTGTTTAATGTGAATGTCGCTGGAACAAATGGTAGTCAAAGTTACCCGCACAATGGCATCTGTATCCAGTATAAGCTCCGGCTTAGGCCTCTCCTCTAAAACCACAATGCCATTTCCCTTATATACCACTGCTTTCATAAATATTTTCCTCCAAAGCCTTTCCTTTCTACCCTTGAATCCCCTCCAGCTGGTCCATCCAGACTCTCACGCAGGCATCGCTTGGCATCCTCAAATCTCCTCTGGGAGACACTGCCACGCTTCCCACCTTGGGTCCGTCAGGAAGACAGGAACGTTTAAACTGCTGTGAGAAAAATCTCCAGTAGAACTTTTTCAGCCATTTCAAAATAGTGTCTTTTTCATAGGCTCCGTCAAAAGCTTTCACCGCCATACGGTAAATTTTCTCCGGGGTAAACTGGAACCGGAGCATATAATACAGGAAGAAATCGTGAAGCTCATAGGGGCCTACTAAATCTTCAGTTTTCTGAGAAATCACTCCGTCTTTAGGCGGCAGCAGCTCCGGGCTCACTGGGGTATCCAGAATGTCCAGAAGAATCTGGGACAGCTTTTTCTCCTGGCAGGTATCGGCATAATAGCGGACCAGATGGCGGACCAAAGTCTTGGGAACAGAACCGTTTACCCCGTACATAGACATATGGTCTCCATTATAAGTAGCCCATCCAAGAGCCAGCTCTGACAAATCTCCTGTGCCGATAACCATGCCCCCTTTCTGATTGGCAATGTCCATAATCACCTGGGTTCTCTCCCTGGCCTGGGCATTTTCAAAGGTTACGTCATGGTTCTCATAATCCTGTCCGATATCTTCAAAATGCTGCAGTACAGCCTTCTTAATATCCACTTCCATAAGGCTGGCCCCCAGCCTCCGGGTAAGCTCACAGGCATTGGTATAGGTCCGGTCTGTGGTGCCGAAGCAGGGCATGGTTACTGCACAAATCTGGCTTCTGTCCATTCCCAGAAGGTCAAAAGCTCTGGCCGTTACCAGAAGGGCCAGGGTAGAATCCAGACCTCCGGAAATACCCAAAACCGCACATTTGCTGCCTGTATGTTCCAGACGTTTTTTCAGTCCCATAGCCTGTATCATCAGAATTTCGTCACATCGTTTTTCTCTCTCATTTACATTTCCAGGCACGAAAGGATTAGGGTCTATATATCTGGAAAGAGGGGTTTCCTCCTTAGGCAGGCGGAAGAAAATCTCCTGATAACCTTCCTTACTTTCCCGCTCCCAGGTGGAGATTCTTCTTCTCTCTCCCTTAAGGCGCTGAAGGTCCAGAACCCCCTCAATGGCTTCATTTTGGAACATTTTCGCCTCTCCTAAAACCACTCCGTTTTCACAGATAAGATGCTGGCCTCCAAAGACCAAATCCTGGGTAGATTCCCCGTATCCTGCCGTAGCGTACACATAAGCGCACAGCAGCCGGGCGGACTGGCTCTTTACCAGTTCTCTCCGGTAATCCGCCTTTCCCACAGTTTCGTCGCTGGCAGAAAGGTTCACAATTACCGTAGCTCCGGCCATGGCATGGGACACGCTGGGAGGATTGGGCGCCCACAAATCCTCGCAGATTTCTGCTGCTACCCGAAGGGAAGGCATGTCCTCACAGGTAAACAAGAGCCGACTGGAAAAGGGCACCTGACGGCCTCCTAATAGAATGGTTCCCTGTACTCCTTTTCCCGAAGCAAAGTGCCGGGCCTCATAAAATTCTCCGTAATTAGGCAGGCAGTGTTTGGGAATAATTCCCAGAATCTCGCCCTTGCAGAGAACAGCCGCTGTATTATACAGCTTTCCGTCAAACTCGAGAGGAAGCCCCAGAAAAATCAGTCCTTCCACATCCTTTAATTCCTCGGCTGCCTTCAAAAGCTGCTCTCTGGCGCTGTCTAACAGACATTCCTGCCAGAACAAATCCTGGCAGGTATAGCCTGTGATACACAGCTCAGGAAACACAAGAATCCTGACTCCCTGCCGGGACAGCTCCCTGGCCTTCTCCACGATTTTTTCCCTGTTATAGACACAATCCGCCACCTTAATATCCACTGCAGCGGCCGCTGCTTTTATAAATCCGTCTTTCATTTCCAAACCACCCTTTCTGGCTGCGCCCTCTTAATCTATCTTGCTCTCTATTAACTCTCTTGCGCCCTATTCACTCTTTTGCACTCTATTCGCTCTCTTGCGCCCTATTCATTCCCTCGCACTCTATTCACTCTCTTGCGTTCTATTCGCTCTTGCGCCCTATTCATTCCCTTGCACTCTATTCGCTTTCTTGCGTTCTATTCGCTCTCATGCACTCTATTACGCTCTCTTACATTCTTTCAAAATTTTCTTCAGTTCTTCCACAGTAAATGTATAATTCTTATTGCAGAAATGGCAATTCATCTCGATTTCTTTACCCTCGTCAATCATCTCCTGAATATCTTTTCTGCCGATACTGATAAGGGCTCTCTCCACTCTTTCCTTGCTGCAGTTGCAGTAGAACTGAGTGGGAATGGTGTCATTTATTTCCATATCAAAGCCTTCCAGCAGCTTCTCCAGAAGCATCTGAGGGGTATATCCCTCTTCCAGAAGAGCCGTCACTGAAGTTACCTTCTTTAAATTCTCCTCCAAACGGCTGATAACGGCTTCTTCCGTAAAGGGCATAAGCTGCAGGATAAAGCCTCCCGCCTGCTTCACTGTATTGTCCTTTTCCATCAGCACACCCAGTCCCACAGAGGAAGGGACCTGCTCGCTGGTGGCAAAATAATAGGTCAAATCCTCTGCGATTTCACTGGTCTGCAGCACTGTCTGTCCCACATAAGGTTCCTTTAAGCCCATATCCTTAATCACGTTCATAAAGCCTACTCCAACGGCCCCTGCCACGTCTAGTTTTCCCTTGTCATTGGCATGAATCACCACATTGGGATTTCCCACATAGCCCTTCACATTTCCTTTGGAATCAGCGGTTACAGTGATGCCCTCCAGAGGGCCTCCCGCCTTAATCTGAAGGGTCAGTAAATCCTTCTCTCCCTTCATCATCACACCCATCATGGCGCCTCCGGTAAGCAGCCGTCCAAGAGCTGCCGTAGCCACCGGACTGGTATTGTGAGCCGCCCTGGCTGCCTCCACCAAATCCCTGGTTGTTGCCGCAAAGGCTCTTATCTGATTATTGGCCGCTGTGGCCCTTACAATATAATCTCCCATATCTATTCTCCTCTTTCTCTGTTATCTTATTCGCTCTGTCTGCTTTTTGAAACACATGACATATACCATGATTATTATGATTTTTATAAAGCAGCGGCTTTTTCTCTATTCCGGATAGAAGACTTTTTCCCTTTATATTCTAGTGTACTGACACGTTCACATTTCAACAAATGACTTGCCTGAATTTCCATCTGCTGCGTTGTCGTCAATGGACGTAGCCACCGCTACGCCTCATTCCTCCGCCTTGCAGACTGAAAATTCATTCTACGTCATTATGCTGAAAATGAACGTGCCAGTACACTAGGCGGAAACCTTCCCTTTCTCTCTGGCCAGGATGTAAATTCTCTGATTATCCTCCCCCACCGCTTCCCGGGTGAAAGCCTTATAAGCAGTCATAAACTCCATTCCCGCTTTCTCCAACAATGCTTTTATTTCCTGCAGGCTGTAGGCTCTCTGAAAATGGGTTTCCTCGTATTTCCGGTAAAGAATTTCCCCATCTCTGTCCTCCGGGATAAAAAGAGCCAAATCATACTGGTTTATCTTCTCTTCCTCATCATAATAATTATCCCAGATAAAGCTGGCGTCCTCCCGGTTTTCTGCAATGGTACTCTCTCCCAGTATTTCCTTATATTTATACTCTGTATTCAAGTCAAAAATAAAAAGCCCTCCCGGGTCCAGATAATTATTCACAAGACGGAATACTTCCAAAAGGTCTTCCTCTTCTGTGATATAATTCATACTGTCACATACAGAAACCACCGCCGCCACAGTACCGTACAATTCAAATTCCCGCATATCCTGAAGAAGGTAAAGAATGTCCTCTCTGCCCTCCTGCTTTTCCATGGCAATCTCCAGCATGTCCATGGAATTGTCCACGCCAATCATATCATAACCGGCCCGGGACAAAAGTCTCGTCATATTGCCTGTGCCGCAGCCCAGCTCCAATACCAATCCTTCCTTTACTCCATTTTCCCTCAGAAGTCCGGTAAGATACCGGCACCATTCCCGGTAGGGAATATTATCCATAAACAGGTCATAGACTCTTGCGAAGCTTTCATAAGAACCCATGGTCCGCCTCCTTTTTTCTAATACACTTAGATTCTTCCTAATACTACCATGAAAAGAAAAGCCTTGCAAGACAGGGGGTTTTCAAAATTTCCGGCAAAAACACCTCCCCCACAGATATGATATCTCCTATATCTGTCAGGGGAGGTGTTTTTCAGGTATATCCCTTATAAAATAAATTTTTACTCCAGGCTTTCTCCGTTAGTCTCAATCACCTTTTTGTACCAATAAAAAGATTTTTTCCTGTACCGCTTCATGGAACCATTGCCGTCGTCATCCCTGTCCACATAGATGAAGCCATATCTTTTCGACATCTGATTAGAAGTGTTTGCCACTAAATCCAGACAGCCCCAGGCCGTGTAGCCTAAAAGCTCCACACCGTCATGGACAGCTTCAGCCGCCTGTTTCAGATGTGCATTCAGGTAGGAAATCCGATAGTCATCTTCCACTGTCTTTTCTCCTGCCTGACCTTCCACAAGCTCATCTCTGGCACCCAGGCCATTTTCCACAATAAACAACGGAAGCTGATAACGGTCATACATTTGGTTTAAAATATAGCGAAGGCCTTTTGGGTCTATCTGCCAGCCCCACTGGGATTCTTCCAAATAGGGATTCTTCACTGCACTCATAATATTTCCTCTGGAAAGGATATTCTTCTCCTTATCCGCAGTGGCACAATAGCTCATATAATAGCTGAGGGAAATAAAATCAACCGTATGCTTCAGGATTTCCTCGTCCTCCGGAAGTATTTCCAATTTAATGTTGTTTTCTTCAAAATACCGTTTCATATAGCCGGGATATTTTCCTCTGGCATGAACGTCTCCAAAGAACAAGGATTTCCGGTCCTTCTCCATAGCCTCCATTACATCATCCGGATTACAGGTGAGGGGGTACATAGGGCTTCCCGCAATCATGCAGCCTATGCGAAATTCCGGATTTATCTCATGGCCCAGTTTCGTTACGGCTGCGCTGGCCACAAATTGGTGATGGATGGCCTGATAGAGCAGGCTTTTGTCTATCTCCTCACCGTTTCCCATCAGGCCGCCCCCGTTAAAGGGAGCATGAAGCATCATATTGATTTCATTAAAGGTAAGCCAGTATTTTACTTTATCCTTATAGCGGCGGAACACAAGGTCCGCATACCTTATAAATAAATCTATGACCTTCCGGCTGGCCCATCCTCCATAAGTCTCTGCCAGGTGAAGAGGCATTTCATAATGGGAGAGAGTCACCAGGGGCTGGATGCCTTTTTCCAGAAGTTCCTGTATCAAGCCGTCATAAAATTCCAGTCCTTTTTCATTAGGCGTCTCATCGTCTGCCGTTGTCAGTCCTTTTCCGTCCTCACGGGCAGCGCCCTCGCACTGGTTAGCCGCCAGCGCTCCGCCCCAGAGAAATCCCCGGGGAAATTTTGTCTTGCTTGTTTCCATAATCCTCTCCTCCTATAAAATCCTATCTTACCTGCAATAAAGCTGCTCCCGGCTCCACAGGGCCTTCTGCCAGGGATAAGATTTCCTGATAATCCTCTATATTCGTAATAATCATAGGGGTTATCACCGGGTATCCGGCAGCTTCTATCTTGTCTGGCTCACA
>UMLF01008836.1_pt1 | contig 10182 bp, 9 predicted proteins | sample 1966501 | NCBI WGS metagenome assembly UMLF01 (sample SAMEA4836194, study PRJEB28245) | human gut metagenome | biome: gut microbiome; material: fecal sample | place: Denmark | collected 2008 | reverse complement strand
CGAGAACGGAGAGGTCCTCGATTCGCGTGAAGATGAATCCGAGGTCAAGCGTGCCATGTTCAAGCAGGCGGGGTCGCTTGTTCTCCTGGCGGATCATTCCAAGTTCAATCGCTCGACGTTCGTTCGTCTTACCGATTTGAGCGGGGTTGACTATCTGGTTACCGACCAGGAGCCCTCCGATGAATGGAAGCGCCGGTGCGAGGAGTTCGGAGTCTCGCTGATCCATTAGCTTCGTTTTATCCCAAGATGATTGCTTGCAAGCGCTTTTGATCTGCTGCGGCGAAAGTGCGGCGGCTCTCGGCTGTGCCGGGTTTTCGCTTTTGTAGAGAGGGGTGCGCGGTGAGTAGGCACACGACGGGCATGTCCCTGTTCACGAAGATGATCGTCGCGGTTGTGGGCGGAATTGCGCTGGGAATAGCCTTTCAGTTCATTCGGCTCGCCGTGGGAGATTCATCATCTGAATGGCAGCTTATCAACCAGCTTTTGCTGGTGGACATTACCTCAGGAGAGGGAGTTCAAGGTATCGGCCTGCTCAACATAGTGGGCACGCTGTTCATGAAAGCGATGCAGCTCGCGGTCGTCCCCTTGGTGTTCGCGTCTCTGGCACTGGCCGTCGGAGCAGTCGATGACCTGTGCAAGCTGGGAAGAATCGCCCGAAAGATGCTCGCCTGCTTTGCGTTCTTTTATGCCGTCTGCGTCGTCGCGGCTCAAGGCGTCGCGATGGTGGTCAGGGGCTCCGGTGCGTTCAACGTGAGCTTGCCGGAAGATATTTCGGCTGGGGCCGAGACGATTGATGCGTATAATCCGTTCACCATCATCACGGATCTTGTACCGAATAATTTCATTGCGGCCTTTTCCGATAACAGCGGAGTTCTCGCTGTTATCGTGATCGCCTTGTTCGTCGGCATCGGCCTTTTGAAGATGCCGGAGGAGGCCGCACCCCTCAAAAAGCTTCTCGAATCGATCAACAGTCTGCTGTCTGCCGGAATAAGCTTCTTGATCAGCCATGTGGGCCCATTTGCGATCTTTTGCATGCTTGCGAGGGCGCTGGCTGTTTATGGAACCGACTATCTCTATCCCGCGCTCGCTTACGTCTTGACGGGCATGGCCACGCCGATTGCCCTGTTCTTCATTCTGTATCCCGCAACGATTTGGGTGACCTGCAGGCTCAATCCGATTCCCTTCATACGGAAGTGCGCGAAAACGGCGATACTCGCTTCTGCTACGAACTCGTCTGCGGCGGCTCTTCCCGTCAACATGCGGACGTGCGAGACGGAGCTGGGCTGCGGCAAGAGTACGACAAGCCTGATATTGCCCACGGGTATGACCATCCACATGAATGGAACGGTCGTCATGCAATCGATCGCCACGATATTCGTCGCCACGGTCGCAGGCGTCGACATACAGCCGTATCACCTACTTATTGCAGGGCTCGTTGCCGTAACCACTGCGATCTCGACGCCTCCCGTGCCCATGGCCGGAACGGTTCTGGTCTCAGTCATCTTGGGTGCCCTCGGCTTTACCAACGATGCGTGCATGCTCGCATACGCTGTTGTGCTCGCGGTCAACTATCCGATCGGCATGGCGTTCATGCCTATGAACGTCATCGGCGACGCTGCCTGCTGCATGGTGGTGAGCAATTCAGAAGGCGAACTCGACAGAGAGGTCTATCGCTCCTAGCCCGCTGCATTCCTTTCTTGGGCATCGCTGGATAATTCCGTCCGGTGCGGTCGCTTGTGCGTCCGCGGACGCAGGTCCGTCGTTGGCGAACTTGGTTCGTGCGCGGGCCGCGCCCCGTGGCACAATGCTGGTAGCCGGACGCGCCGCGCCAAGACGAGGTCGCGCCCTGCGCGCGCAACGACACTCGCCGGCTCCACCGGCGAGAACAACCAGGAAGGATGCACCATGGCAGACAGGAAGCTCTTCATCGGACTCGACGTCGGCGGCACCTCCGTCAAGATGGGTCTATTCGACGAGGCGGGCGAGCTCCTGGGCAAGGGGAGCGTCCCGACGCCCCCGCTCGTCGATTCCGCCGGCTACACGGCGGTCACCGACGGTATAACCGCCCTTTTGGGCGCCGCCTCCGAGCAGGCTGAGCAGGTCCGGGGCATCGGCCTCGCCATCCCGTGCCCGGTTCCCGCGGACGGCGTGATCCGCATGCAGGCCAACATCCAGATCAACGCCCCCGGCCTCCAGGCCGCCCTCGAGCGCCACTGCCCCAACGCGGCGGTCCGCTTCGAGAACGACGCCAACGCCGCGGCCATGGGCGAGCTCTGGGCGGGCACCGCGAAGGGCTTCAAGAGCTTTGTCTTCGTGACCATCGGCACGGGTGTCGGCGGCGGCGTGGTCGTGGACGGCCATGTTGTCTCCGGCGGCGTCGGCGCCGGCGGTGAGATCGGCCATCTGTGCATGAACCCGACCGAGGAGCGCTCCTGCGGCTGCGGCGGCAAGGGGCATCTCGAGCAGTACGCGTCCGCGACGGGCATCGTCACGAGCTACAAGGCCGCCTGCGAGGCGAGCGATACCGAGCCCGTCGAGCTCGAGGGCCCGAGCGATTCGCGCTCCGTGTTCGAGGCCGCAAAGAACGGCGACGAGGCCGCGTGGACCGCGATCGACTCCATGTGCGACTACCTGGGCCGCGCCCTCTCCATGATTTCCTGCGTGGTCGATCCCGAGGTCTTCGTCCTGGGCGGCGGCACGTCGAACTCGTCGGACCTCTTCCTCGACCGCCTCTGCGCGAGCTACAAGCGCTACGCGATCAGCGTATGCTCCGACACGCCGATCGAGATCGCCTCGCTTGGAAACGACGCCGGCATCTACGGCGCGGCGTACGTCGCGCTCCAGGCCGCCGAGACGGAGTAGCGCCTGCCCGCTCCGCCGGTTCTCCGTGCTAGGATAGGAACATCGTTAAACCGGGGCGCCTCCTTCGGGAGGTGCCTTCGCGGCGCACGCCGCTCGCTCGCGATCGATGGAGGTCATACCCTATGAGCAACGTTCTCGTCTTTGGACACCTGAATCCCGACAACGACGCCATCATGTCCGCGGTCGTTCTCTCGCAGCTCCTCAACCAGGTCGGCTACCAGGGCAATACCTATGAGGCCCGTCGCCTGGGCCCGCTTCCCGCCGAGTCGGAGAAGCTGCTCGCCGAGGTCGGCGTGGCCGAGCCCGAGCTGCTCGAGTCCATCCCCGCCTCCGACGAGCCGCAGAAGGTCCTGCTCACCGACCACAATGAGGCCGGCCAGTCCGTTGAGGGCCTTGAGAACGCCCAGATCGCGGGCGTCGTCGACCACCACCGCTTCGGCGGCTTCACCACCGCGGGCCCGCTGCACATCATCGCGCTCCCCTGGGGCTCGAGCTGCTCGATCGTAGCCAAGCTCTTCGACGTGCTCGGCGTCGAGCCGACCAAGGAGCAGGCGAAGCTCTTGCTCTCCGCCATGATGACCGACACGCTCATGCTCAAGAGCCCCACCACGACCGCCGTCGACCGCACCATCGCCGCCAAGCTCGGCGAGCAGCTGGGCGTCGATCCGGTCAAGTTCGGCATGGAGGTGTTCCTCTCCCGCCCATCCGGCTCCTTCACCCCGGCGGAGATGGTCGGAAACGACATCAAGCTCTTCGAGGTCGGCGGCAAGAAGCTGCTCATCGGCCAGTACGAGACCGTCGACAAGTCCCGTGCGCTCGGCATGATCCCCGAGATCCACGAGGCGATGCGCGCCTACCAGGCCCAGAAGGGCGCCGACGGCATCGTGCTGTGCATCACCGACATCATGGAGGAGGGCTCGCAGGTGCTGCTGGAGGGCGACACGGCTGCCGCTCAGAAGGGCCTTAAGATCGAGGACGTGGCCGACGGCGTTTGGTGCCCCGGCGTCCTCTCCCGCAAGAAGCAGGTGGCTGCACCCATCCTCGCTGCCAACTAAGCGGAGATAGCGCTTCTCGGTACGCAGCTGAGCGGTCCAAGGCGCGCGTCGCGCGGCGACGCAGCCGAACGGATTGAGTGCGGGTCGCCCGATTATGCGATCAGGCAATTCGAGGGGCGAGCTGCGCGCCCGCGCAGGCCCTTTCGAGGCGCTATCGCGGAGGTGCTGTGGATTCACGCGGCGGATGCTGTGGAAAAGCCCGTGTTCCGGGGACAATAGAAACGATATCGGCGAGGTGCCCGATTGGCGCCTCGCCTTTTTTGGGCAACGTGCGCCGGGCAGAGAGAGCCCCTGGCGGCTACCTACAACGAACGAGAGCATGGAGGATGCTATGGCGACGGGTCATAACAGCTCCTTGCGTTTGACCATGAGGGCTGGTGAGCGCAAGGCGATTGTTGCATAGGGACGACTGGTGTTCGGCGCATGTGCCGGGCCCGCCTGCGTCCCCAGCTCAAGCCCTTGCTCGCTGCTGCGTCCGCCGCGTGTTCCCGTGGCGGTTGGGAGGTCCTCATGCCCTATGTCGTTGAATTCGCTTTCATCCTAATAGGTTTTGTCCTGCTCGTTGTTGGTGCCGATAAGCTCGTGGAGTCGGCGAGCAGCATCGCAGCGCGCTTCGGCATGCCCGAGCGCGTTATCGGGCTGACCATCGTTGCCGTGGGCACGTCGCTGCCCGAGCTGGTGGTGAGCGTGACGTCTGGTGCGGGCGGTCACGCCGACATGGTGTTCGGCAACGTGGTGGGCAGCTGCTTGGCAAACATCCTGCTCATCTTGGGCATCTCGTCGCTCATCTCGCCTATCCCGCTGGCCCGAAGCACGCGGCGTTTCGAAATTCCCGCGAGTATCGCCTCGGTGGTGCTGCTCTTGGTATTTGCCAATACCGGAGGCCAGATTACCGTGGTCGAGGGTGCGGTGATGCTCGCGCTCTTCGCCGCGTTCATGGTGCGTTCTGCCGTGGTCGGCACGCGGGCTAAGCGTGCGGAGGACATGAGCGATGTCGAGCCGCTTGCACTTGCCGCCACGCCAGCTGCAGATTCAACGGGTGCGCTCGAGCAGGGCCCGATGGCCGCTGTTGCGCCCGCTGCCGGCTCGGTTGCTGGGCTCGCGCAGGGTTCGGCTGCAGCGCCCGCTGCTGGATCGGCCACAGATACGGCAGCGGTCAAGCTAAGGCAGCAGAATCTGCTGATCGATGCGCTCGTCATCGCGGTGAGCATCGTGCTGCTCAAATTCGGAGCGGACTTTGTGGTCGACAACTCGGTAATCGTGGCGAGCGGACTCGGCGTGAGCGAGCGCGTCATCGGAATCACGGTCGTGGCGCTCGGCACGTGCCTACCAGAGCTGGTAACTGGCGTAGTTGCTGCGCTTAAGGGCAATACCGAGATTGCCGTGGGCAACGTGATCGGTTCGAACGTGGCGAACGTGCTGCTGGTGATCGGCGCACCGGCCCTGTTCTCGGCGGTTCCCTACGATGCGGCGTACAATGTCGATTTCATATTGCAGATCGTTTTCACCGCCGCGCTGCTCGCGTGCGCCTTCCATAGGCCGCGCAACCGTGTAGGGCGTATCGACGGGATCGCGTTCACGTTTCTCTATGTGGCGTATATCGTTGCCTCCCTGCTGCGATAGCGCGGCAGATGGCAAGACTGAGGAGAAGGAGACGCTCGATGAGTGGGCAGAAGAGCAAGCAGGGCGCTGCGGCGAAGCAGGCGCCGTTGATCAGTAGCAGGCAGCGTCGCCGCGCTGAGCGGAGGAGCGTGCTCGAACGCATCACCTCAAACGGAACCATCGCTGCGGCGGTCATGATCGTGGCCGCGGTTGCGGCGGGGGTGTGGGCCAACACGGAGCTCTACGAGCCGCTGCACGAATGGTTCGCGCGCCCGGTCGTCATTGGCATAGGCGGCTGGGAGTTCTCGCTCACCTTCGAGCTTTTCGTCAACGACTTTCTCATGGCGATTTTCTTCCTGCTCGTGGGCATCGAGCTCAAATACGAGATGACCGTGGGCGAGCTGCGCCGGCCCCGGCAGGCCATGCTGCCCATGCTTGCCGCCGTGGGCGGCGTGGTGGTTCCCGCGTGCATCTACGCGGTCATCAACCGCGGCGGCGCCATCTACGGGTGGGCCATTCCCATGGCGACCGACATCGCGTTCGCGCTCGGCGTGCTCTCGCTTCTGGGCAGCCGTGTGCCGCCAGCGATTAAGGTGTTCTTCTCAACGCTCGCCATCGCAGACGACCTCCTTGCCATTCTTGCCATCGCGCTCTTCTACGGGCATGCCCCGAGCGCGATCTGGCTTCTTGCGGCCGCTGCCGTCACGCTGGCGCTGGCGGTGCTCAACCGGCGCCGGCACTTCGGGCTCGCGCCGTACGTGACGCTCGGTCTCGTGCTGTGGTTCTGCCTCTTCCAGTCCGGAATCCATGCGACGCTCGCCGGCGTGATCTTGGCGTTCACCATCCCTGCCCGTTCCGACATCAACGCCGGCGGGCTTGTGGGCTGGCTCGAGGGAAAGCTGCCCGAGCTTGACGACACGTTCGACGACGAGGCACATATCCTGGGGCAGCACGATTTCACCCATGCCGTCTACGGCGTTGAGCGCGTCATGCACCGCGTGACGCCGCCGCTTCAGCGCCTGGAGCACCGCATCTCGACGCCGGTCAATTTCATCATCCTGCCCATCTTCGCGTTCGTGAACGCTCAGGTGCGGCTCGTGGGCGTCGACCTGGGCGCGCTCGTGGTGGATCCCGTCGCGGTGGGCACGTACCTGGGCATGCTGCTCGGGAAGCCGATCGGCATCTTTGGCATGACGTTCCTCATGGTGAAGACCGGGCTCGCACGGCTGCCCGAGGGCGTGCAGTGGAAGCACATCGCGGGGATCGGCATTTTGGGCGGCATCGGCTTCACGATGTCCATTCTCATCGCGGGCCTGGCGTTCACGGAGATTCCGGCGGAGCTGCTCGCGTCGAAGACGGCCATCCTTGCCGGCTCGGTATCTGCTGCAATCATCGGCCTCATCTACATGAGCATTGCGTGTCGCGAGAGGCGCTGACGGTCGTGCTGCGCGCAGCGCTGCGCGCCCATAGCGGCGTTGCGCGCCGATGCTCAGGCTTGCGAGGCGCTTCAGCTCGTCGTGGCGCTGGCGGCCTCTGTGGCATTGACGACCGCTGTGGTTCTATAGCCTGCCGTTGAGCGCCTCGCGCACGGCCTCGACCTGCTGGATCGCCGCGGCCACCTGCTGGCGGGCCTCGCTGATCTGCATCTGGACGTACATATCGAGAAACGCGTTGTCGAAGAACATGTCGGCGAACGACATGAAGCCGCCGGTGTCGATCTGGATGCCCGAGGCCCCTTCCACGTCATGCAGCTCTTTCACGAAGATGCGCAGGGCCTCGCGGGCCGCATCGATTTCCGTCTGCGCTTCCTGCATCTTGCTCCGCTTGATATAGGAGCTGATCGCTCCTCCGGCGAAGATGTCGAACAGGCCCCAGTTTCCTGCGGAGCCGAGGAGCTCCTGGGCTCGGTACAGGTGCGCCAACGCTACGTCGGCGGCTTCGATGGCCTCGTTGTATTCGCGCTGGATGTCGTTCATGGTTGCCTTTCTGTGGGAGAGCTCGCGCTGCGATGGCGGGGCGTTCAAACCGGCTTCGGGATGGCGGGCATACAATCCGGCTCTGCGATTGTTTATTCCACGGTGCCGTATACGCCGCCCCAGCCGTGAGCGGCGATTGCGGAGTTGAGCTGGTCGCAGAGCCGCTGGCGCTCATATGAGCCGGGAGGGAGCAGCGCGACGATTTCCTGGAGGTCGGCATCGAGATCGAGGACCTCGGCTTGCATCACGAGGTCGAGCCGGTCGACGACGGTGCGCGTGGCATAGAGCCCGTCGACGAGGCTTTGCAGCTCGCCGTAGGATTCTGCCCGAAACGACGCCATGTCCATGGAATCCTCCTCTTTCGTTGGTGGGCCCATTGTCCCCGTTTGCCGTGCGCCGCGCAAGATGCGGTATGGCTGCGCCCGCGTCTGAATCTCGCCCGAGAACGTCGGAGCATGCGTCGCTGCGCTGGACGGCCGGGGTGCTGGCTCCCTCTTTGGCGGTGGAACGGATATTGTGTTTCGATACGCTGGCAAGCAGCGCGTTCCTCCAAGAACTCGGTATACTGTCCCGGGATAACGCAACGAATATGCGTCACGACCCGGCAAACGGGGAGACGCGGGGTGGAGGAGCGCATGCAAAACGCATACCAGAAGATGGATACCGCAGAACTCAAGGCGGCAATCGCCGAGCTCGAGCGCGAGGTCGAGGAGACGCGTGCCAAGGAGCTCAAGCTCGATATGGCGCGCGGCAAGCCGTCCCCCGAGCAGGTGAACATCTCTCGCCCCATGCTCGACATCCTGACGAGCGATGCGGACCTCATGGACGAGGGCGTCGATTGCAGCAACTACGGCTGCTTTGAGGGCATCCCCTCGGCTCGCCGTCTGGCAGGAGAGTTCATCGGCGTGCCGCCCGAGCAGACCATCGTGCTGGGTTCCTCGAGCTTGAACATCATGCAGTCCATCCTCATCCATTATTGGGAGAAGGGCGTGCCCGGCTACACGCCGTGGAGCAAGCTCGATCACGTGAAGTTCCTGTGCCCCGCTCCCGGCTACGACCGTCACTTCGGCATCACGCAGGACCTCGGCATCGAGAACGTGCCCGTGCGCATGACCGAGACGGGTCCGGACATGGACGAGGTCGAACGCCTGCTGGCCGAGGACGATTCCATCAAGGGCATGTTCTGCGTGCCCAAGTACTCCAACCCCACCGGCGTCACCTACTCTGAGGAGACGGTGCGTCGCCTGGCCACGTGCAAGACGGCCCCGGACTTCCGCATCGTGTGGGACAACGCCTATGCCGTGCACGATCTCACCGACGATGGCGACAAGCTCGCGAATATCTTCGACATCGCGCGCGAGGCGGGTAACGAGGACCGCATCCTGGGCGTGGCGTCTACCTCCAAGATCACCTTCCCGGGTGCGGGCATCGCGTTCTTCGGGTCCAGCCCTGCAAACGTGGTGGAAGTTGCCAACACCCTCAAGGTGGGCCTCATCAGCGCGAACAAGCTTAACCAGCTCATGCACACGCGTTTCCTGCCCGATCTGGATGCCGTTCACGAGCACATGCGCAAGCACGCGGAGTTCCTGCGTCCGCGCTTCGATGCGGTGGAGCGCAAGCTCTCCGAGGGGCTCGGCGGTACGGGCTGCGCCACGTGGACGCACCCCAACGGCGGCTACTTCGTCTCGTTCGATGGCCCCGAGGGCTCGGCGAAGCGCATCGCGGCGCTCTGTGCGGAACTGGGCGTCAAGCTCACGCCGGCGGGTGCCACGTGGCCATATGGCAACGACCCGCACGATACGAACATCCGCATCGCTCCGACGTACCCGAGCGTGGATGAGCTCGAGGCCGCCCTCGACGTGCTCGTGCTCGCGACCAAGCTCGTGTCTGCGCAGCTCGCTTTCGAGGAGCGGTAGGGGCGGGGCTTCCCGCCCGCCCGTCCGGCATGCGAAAGATTTGATATTCCGCTTGCAGCGGCTCGGGCACGCCGTATCGTCGGTACAATGAAAGATGCTGCATAGGTGCTGCGGCACGAGCTGCTGCCATCCGTGCGGATGCATTGACTCGACCTGGCATGCGCCAGAACGTTGGGAGCTACCATGGATCTGACCATCACCACGAACGCTTCGCCCGAGCGCTACACCATCGGCGTCACCGGCGAAGTGGACATCTCGAACGCCTCCAAGCTGCGCGATGCGATCGATCTTGCGCTCGAGCAGCCCACCGAGGCCATCCAGCTCGATTTTGAGCACGTTGCCTACATCGACTCGACCGGCGTGGGCGTGCTCGTGGGCGCGGCGCATCATGCGGCTGAGCGCGGCCGCGGCTTCTCGGTCGTGAACGCCCAGCCGGGGGTCATGCGCGTGGCCCAGCTGCTCGGCGTTGACGCGGAGATTTCTATTACCGCTCTGTAAGGGCTTTGTTCGGAGCCGCCTTCCTGGGGAGGGCGGCGCTATACTTTTGCGGTTATGCGCCGCGGTGCCGTGCATGGCGGGGCGCCAGCTTGCCATGCGCCGCTATGAATCGAAATCCAGGAGGTTCTTGTGTTCGGAATCGGGCAGACCGAGCTCATCATCATCGTGGTCTTCGCCTTCCTGCTCTTCGGGCCGGATAAGCTTCCGCAGATGGGCCGTACCATCGGGCGCGCTCTCCGCCAGTTCCGGGAGACGCAGGAGAAGGTGACGTCC
>UMLF01054264.1_pt1 | contig 10217 bp, 6 predicted proteins | sample 1966501 | NCBI WGS metagenome assembly UMLF01 (sample SAMEA4836194, study PRJEB28245) | human gut metagenome | biome: gut microbiome; material: fecal sample | place: Denmark | collected 2008 | reverse complement strand
CAGCCTCTGCTTCAGCAGCTTCAGCAGCCTTTGCAGCTTCAGCCTCAGCCTTCTTTGCGTACTCAGCAGCACGAGCAGCCTTTGCTGCAGCCTTAGCTTCACGCTCAGCCTTCTTTGCTGCTTCTGCTTCAGCAGCCTTAGCAGCCTTAGCAGCCTTCTTTTCTGCCTCGCGAGCAGCAACAGCCTCGGTAGCAGAACCGAACTTGTTAGCAAAACGCTGTACACGTCCGCCAGAGTCGATCAGTTTCTGGGTACCGGTGAAGAATGGATGGCATGCATTGCAGATGTCAACGCGAATCTCGGACTTGGTTGAACGAGTCTGGAAGGTGTTGCCGCAAGTGCAGGTTACCGTACAGTCAACGTATTCGGGATGGATATCTTTTTTCATTGGTTCTCCTTCTAATGCCTTGGTTTCCGACCAAGGCGAGACAAGCCTATTCATTATATCGCCATCGATAAAGAAAGCAAGCCTCTGTCCTATCTACTCCACCGCAGGCACACATTAGGCACCTCTAACCTCTAGAACCCTCTCTACTTTTTCTGACTTGGATGAAACTTGAAGAAATCGGTTCTTGGAGGCAATTCACACACACGGTGACAGCCGTCATCAAGTTCGTTTGCACTACAAAGCTCTTCCATGCTGTCAAAATCGTAATTCCAGCTAAAAAAGTCATCGAACTCGAAGTTTAAGTAATCGCAAATCTTTTCCGTTCCCTTTGGAACAACTGGATGCATAAGCAAAGTTGCAATACGCAACAGGTAAAACGAATCGATCAACACCTGACGACGCGCTTGCTCACGATCCTCGGCGGTCAGATCTTCGTTTTCCGCATTCCTGATGCCACTTGACCAATATTTGTTGGCATAGCGAATGAATTCATCCATTAACGCCATAACCGAATGCAAATCCACGCGATACATACAATCTTCGTAGGTCAGCATCGTCTTCTTAGCACGCCTCAATACTTCTACCGAGACAGACCCGAGCGGCATACATCCCCCGAAATTCTTTTGCGCTTCATAAAAGCAGCTTCGAGCTAAACGGTTGAACACCTTCGTAAGAAGCGCGCCTTCTTTGAGGGCAGGATCTGCCACACGGGGGTCTTCGCGTTTTGCGGGATCAGGCTCAAAAACCTTCGGCTTAAAACCAACCGAACGCTGATCAAGTGCAAGCGCCAAAAAGTGTGCGCGCAATTGTTCTGCGGTGTAGTAATTCAAAAGCTCATCGGCAGTAGGCGGCTTAATATCACTTGATGAAGAAGCCTTTTTGTCTCCAAACAAAATGTGATGATTAGCAATCAACTTAGTTTGCTGAAGTTCCCCTTGGGGAGCATCTGCCACAGGGTTATCCCGGTTTTGCATTGCAGCAAAGAGCGCTGGTTGTGCTACTCCATAGAAATATAAATTGTCTTGGCCGATAAACTGATACACGCAAGATTCCTTATCGCACCAGAACGTGCGCCATTCACTGCGCGCAAGACCACGATTATCATTACGTGCCATCGTAAAGGAAATAGGAGCCCATAAGCTTTCAGGCCAGCACCATGCGGTAAGACCCTCCGCTCCTTCAATTACAGGCACTGGAACACCCCACTCGACGTTACCTGAAATACGGAAAGGAACCAAAGCCTTGCCCGTTCTAAAGCGAATACCCGCATCGGTCAAAACCGTACGAGCCACATCACGATCGCCGATCGAGTTGAACTCGATCTCGAAACTCTGCTTGCCTTTTTCCGCATCACGATAGGAATGTTCGGGCAGTTTATCTGCAATAGCCTTATAGGCGTCATAAAGCTCTACTTTGATGTAAATGATGGGAGGAACTAAGAATTCCTTGATAGTTTTTGTGACAACAGGACGAATCTGGGGGTCATTTTCCATCTGAGAAACGTAATCACGCACCACATTAGCAAATCCCGGCAAGTCGAAGTACCAATTTTTCACTTCGCGCATTTCGGGTACGGTGCCAGAAACCGAAGAAATTGGCTTGATCAGATCCACGGGATCATACTGATGCCCCAAATCACATTCGTCGGCATAAGCCTTTTCGCTCTTGCATCCCTGCACAGGACAATGCCCTACAACCTGACGTCCATTCAAAAACATCTGTTCTTTAGTGTCGTAGAACTGAAGGGTACTTTCTAAATGTAGATAACCTTTTTCGTAGAGCCTTTGCACAAAATCGTTCGTAACAATACGATGAACTTCTCCGCAGTGACCAAGCCCGCTTCCCTCGTATACATCAAGACTAATATCATACGCATCAAGAGTAGCTTTCTGGGCATCATGGTTACGGCAAACGTAATCTTCAATCGTGCCTTCAAAAGTACCTGCTTCAACTTCCTTGCGGTATCCCTCTTCAATAGGAGAGCCAAAGCAATCCGTACCAGAAACGAAAACAACATTTTCCTTTCCAATACGATCACGTAAAAACCGCGCATAGCAATCAGCAGGAACAAAGACTCCACCAACATGTCCAAAGTGAAGCGCTTTATTGCCATAAGGCATTCCTGCAGTCACCACTGCGCGTTTTGGCCACACGATAGGTGGCATGTCCTTGGATTTTGATGCTTTATTATCTGCCATCGTAGTATTTTTCCACCTTACTTATCTTATTGCTTTACAGAGCCGCTCGCATCAAGTTCCTTTAATGCCTGAGCTAATTCTTCTGTCGTTTGCGTGTTAGACGACGACATTAAATCTAAAAGAAGACTCAAATCATCAGAACTAGAAGTATCTTCTAAGGTAATAGTTGCAGTAGTTGAGCAGCCTGCCAATTCAGCAGCTTTAGCCACTGCATCTTCCTGCGTGCCAACTTCATCTGCTAAGCCATTTTCAACCGCATCAAGACCCGTGAAGGTAAGACCTGTCGCTAGAGCACGAACCTCATCAGTAGTCATTGCTCTTCCTTCAGCAACATTTTCAATAAAGGTTTCATTGATCTGATCAATCTGGGCCTGATAGTACGCGCGTTCTTCATCGGTTAAAGCACGCGTACCGTAGGTAGAATCCTTGCTGTCCGAAGAAGTAATATTCTCGGTGGTAATGCCAAGCATTTCCATAAGTCCCGAATAGTCCATAAATTGCATAGCGGTACCAATTGCACCAATAGCAGTAGTCTTAGCTACATAAATATAATCCGCCTGGCTCGATATTTCATATGCGGCACTCGCATTTGTTGACGCGCTAGAAACAACAACGGGTTTTCCTGTTGTCTCCTTGAAATCTCGCACGTATTCAGTCATCTCTTCTCCCGCAGTTGCGGTGCCGCCCCCTGAATTAACACGCAGCACCACTGCTTTTATGTGAGAGTTATTAGCCGCTATATCAAGTTGCGCCTTCAAGCCTTCAGGGCTTGAGGTAGTGCCATCGTACTGAATCGTTCCATCAATATTGATAATCGCAATCGTGTCTGAAGTAAGCAGATCCGCATCGGATCCCACATTTGCACCCGCAGACGAAAACGCATTAGAACAGGACCACATACCAAACATGGTAACCAGACAAAGCGCCACAACCACCACGATTCCAACAATCCATCCATGCGATTTAGATGGCTTGACAGCAACCGAGCCCATCTGAGCGGAGGATGGAGGAGTACCCCATCCCTGAGCTTGAGCGCTATAGCCCACAGGCGCATGAGGAGTACCGGGAGCAACAGAAAACCCTCCATTGGACCCATCGGGCGTTCCGTATCCCCCGTAAAAGCCTGCCGAAGCATTTCCTGCACCTGCCGAATAGCCCGCTCCGAGCACATTGCCTGCACCAGACGCATTTCCTCCATTGCCGCCAGTGCTGTATCCATTCGAAGGATTTGGTTGATAATTTGTAGTCTGATACCCCGTTTGATTTGAATAATACCCCGCATCAGTACAACCAGAGGACTGCGCAGAGCCCGCTGGCTGCTGAGGGTTTTGCGATGCAGAACCTTGTTGCGCTGATTGTCCTGCAGGTGACTCGGGGTTTTGCGATGTTGATTGAGGCTCATTTGGCTCTTGAGGCATAATTCCCCCTCATGCAAGTAAAAGGTCTAAGCCAATTTAAGAACCCCGTCTTACGACGAGGTTCTCTGTTGTTTTTACTCTTTGCATTATAAGTAAAGATGTATCTTGTCAGCTACTGCCCATAGTACATACAAAACTTGAATTAGAACTCTATATTGCCTTCTTCAAAGTGATGTCCTTGAGCCTTCTTGGCAGCACGAATTAAAAATTCCTGATTGTTGTTAGTTTGCTGAAGAGCTTTCACCAAAGACTCCATTGCTCTTTCGGTATTGTTTCGATTTGCCAAGATACGACGTACCGCCCAAATAAGGGGAGCTTCCTGAGGGTCAATCAATAAATCTTCGCGACGGGTACCAGAAGCTACAGGATCGATAGCGGGGAAAATGCGCCTGTCAGCCAATTGGCGATCCAACTTAACTTCCATATTGCCTGTTCCCTTGAATTCCTCAAAGATAACTTCATCCATTTTGGATCCCGTTTCAATAAGGGCTGATGCCAAAATGGTAAGACTACCGCCGCCCTCAATATTTCGAGCAGCACCCAAAAACTTCTTTGGAGGATAAAGTGCTGTGGAATCCACACCACCCGACAAAATACGACCCGATGCGGGCTGAGCCAAGTTATAGGCACGAGCAAGACGCGTGAGAGAGTCAAGCAAAATGACGACATCTTGTCCGTTTTCCACCAAACGCTTTGCGCGTTCAATCACTAATTCAGAAACGGCAATATGGTTTTCGCTCGGCATATCAAAGGTAGAAGAAATCACTTCGCCATGAATAGAACGTTCCATATCGGTAACTTCTTCAGGACGTTCATCAACCAACAAGCACATCAGATGAACTTCGGGGTTATTGGCGGTAATGGATGCCGCAATATCTTTCAAAATAGTGGTTTTACCAGCTTTAGGAGGAGAAACAATCAAGCCTCGCTGGCCCTTACCGATAGGAGCACATAAATCGATTACTCGAGCTGTAATAGTAGACTTTCCGTGCTCTAAAACAAGACGTTCATCAGGGAAAACAGGAGTTAGATCCGCGAAGCGAACACGTTTGCCTAGCTCTTCAAAAGCAATGCCGTTTACCGTATCTACACGCTGAAGAGCTGCATATTTTTCATTGGGACGCGCAGGACGCGTTTGGCCAGTAATATAGTCTCCCTTTCGCAGGCCATTGCGTCGAATAGTTGCCATACCAACATAAACGTCATCTTCGCTGGGAAGATAGCCATGGGTGCGCAAGAAACCATATCCATCAGAAAGTACATCCAGAATGCCCGCAGTCTCTACAAAGCCTTCCGCTTTAATGCTTGCAGCAAAAACTGCTTCAACCAATTCAGCCTTCTTGAGACCTTTATGATCTACTTCGAGCTCTTCTGCGCGGGCGCGCAATTCAGCTACTTTTAATTTTGCGAGATCATCCTTGGAAGTCTGAGGAACAATTGGCTCACGCCTGTTTTGCTGATGAGTGCGACGAGAACGGAAATGACTGCCTTTTTGTTGAGAGGCATTTTTCTGATGATTGTTTTTCGAGAAATTGCGTTGCTTGCGCGAACCGCCATGATTATCATCTGCATCCGAAGAATCTTCGTTGCGGACTTTTCTGTTGCGCTGCTTGCGCGCCGATACTTCTTCGGAAGCGCCCTCGTGCGAAGTGCTTTCCTTAGCTGCAGTATCGCCAGAAGCATTATCTCCTAAAGCTCCTTGCTTTTCTGCCATTTCATCAGCCTGAGTACTGGCCGATGAGTTTTCAGCCTGTCCGCTGCGATCAGACGAAGGATCGCTCGCGCCAGATGCAATTTGTACATTACCTTCTGACGAAATAGCTTCATTTTCCGCACTCGAATCTTTCGCTTGTGCAGCCTGGGTTTTTTCAGATGATTTTTCTTCGGAATCTTTAGTCTTACGAGTAACTCTTCTCTTTCGAGCGGGTTTTTCGCCCTCAACCTCGCTGGCAGCTTTCTTTTCTGGCTTTGCAGGAGAAGCTGCTTCGGTTGAAGAACCCTCGTCTTGGACAGATGAAGTAAGAGGAGTTTCAGGGGAAGCTTCTGTAGCTTCAGACTCTTGAACTGCTTTTGTCTCAAGAGCCTTTTTAGTGGTTTTTCGAGTTCGAGTAGCTCGTTTTTTCTTGGGTTCTTCTTCCGTATTTGAAGTATCGGAGCTTTCAGATCCTGCTACTTCGGTTGAAGCCTCCTCCGTCGCCGCTTTGGTGCTACGACGACGGTAGGTGCGTTTTGGTTTAACTTCTTCGATTACTGATTCTTCAGTTGTGGAATCACTCATGCGTTCTGAACTTTCTCCCAATCCTTAAGGAATGCATCTAAACCACGATCCGTCAGAGGATGCTCGACGCATTTTTTCAGTACATTAAAGGGAACGGTTGCAATATCTGCGCCCATTAAAGCTGCCTGAGCAACATGATTTGCGCTACGGATTGATGCAGCAATTACTTCAATCTGCTCGCCATTTACCGTGTTTTCAGTAAAGTCATAATTGCCTAAAGCGGAAACAATATTTGCAACCTGATCAAGACCGTCTTCGGAAATATCATCAAAACGGCCAATGAAAGGGCTTACATAACGAGCACCTGCGCGGGCTGCCATAATAGCCTGAGGCACCGTAAAGCACAAGGTCATGTTTACAGGAATACCCTCAGACGCCAGCACTTTTGTAGCGGCAAGACCTTCAATCATAGTAGGAACTTTAACAACAACATTTGGTGCAATCGCTGCAAGTTCGCGACCATCTTTAATGATTTCATCGCGAGTCATCGCAACGGATTCAGCAGAGACGGGGCCATCCACAATCTCGCAAATGCGCGCAATATGATCATGGAAATCGGCAAGCTTACCGCCAATACGAGAATAAAGCGTAGGATTAGTTGTTACGCCTGCAAGCGCACCCCAACTTGCCGCCTCTTTGATCTCGTCGAGATCAGCGGTATCGAGAAAGAATTTCACGGGAGTCCTCCTAAATCAGACTTCAACACACAGCTTGCCCACAAAAAACGGGCACCCAATGAAACAGCTGTTGTAAAAGGGGGATTGAATAAGACAAAACCATAGTACTCAAACAGATTCGCATGCGCAAGCATGGAAAAAGGCAATCTCTTTTTTATAGCCTGGTAATTCATTGGGGGTTTCCAAAATGCAGGGCAATCCTAGCAATTTTGGATGCATCACGACTCGTACCAAGGCATCTGCGCCTATTTCGCCTTCGCCAATGCGAGCATGACGGTCCTTGTGAGACCCTTTTGGATTGAGCGAATCATTGATATGAAGCGCATGAAGTCTCTCCAGGCCAATCACTGAATCAAAATGCTCAAGTACTCCCTCTAAATCATTTACCAGATCATAGCCCGCATCCCACACGTGGCACGTATCCAAACAAACGCCCACTTTCTCTGATAGGTGAACCTTTTCGATAATAGCGGCAAGCTCCTCGAAGGTAGAACCTACTTCGCTGCCTTTACCTGCCATTGTTTCTAACAAAAGCGTTGTAGTTTGATCTTCCTTTAATGCCGCATTGAGTACTTCTGCTATCTGTTCGATGCCTGCTTCTATACCCTGGCCTACATGAGAACCTGGATGCATATTAAAGAACTGATGAGGCGTGTGTTCCATACGTTGCAAATCTTCTGCAAGAGCCTGAAACGCAAATTCACGAACAGAGTCTTTAACAGAACACGGATTAACCGTATATGATCCATGCGCTACGATTCGCGAAATACCTGCCTGCTCAGCCGCACAATGAAAAGCTTTAATGTCTGCAGGATCAATTGGCTTTGCCTTTCCTCCTCGAGGATTGCGCGTAAAAAAGGCAAAGGTGTTTGCCCCAATGCTCTGCGCTGTTTTTGCCATAGCTTCATAGCCACCCGATGAAGAAAGGTGGCATCCTATTACCACCTCAGGTTTAAGAGCCATAGTTATTATTCTTTCTTTCCTCTAGCAACTCATGCGCATGCGCCAATGAAACAGCATTGATTTCCCCTGAAAGCATGCGTGCGATTTCTTCAACGCGGTGATCTTCATCCAGGATGCAAAGATTGGTTTCTGGATGTTCATCACCCTGTTTAGTTACCACATAGTGAACCGATCCGTATACCGCGACCTGAGGAAGATGAGTTACGACAATAACTTGATGTGTCTGTGCAAGATCGGCCAACACTTCAGCAAGAGAGCGTGCCGTAGAGCCTCCCACCCCTGCATCTATTTCGTCAAACACTAAGGTATCAACCGTATCGCTTGATCCAAGTACCACCTTTAGGGCAAGCATGATGCGACTCATTTCGCCCCCTGAAGCAATTTTCTGCAATCGCTGCGGCTTCATTCCCTCACCTGCAGCATACAAAAATTCGCAGGTATGAGGTCCCCAGGCATCCCACTGATCTCTCGGAAGATCAACCAAAGGTGCCTCGATCTTTGAAGAGCCCATCTCTAGACGCGCAAGCTGCGCTTGCACCTGCATCAAAAACTGTGGAAGCACCGCTTCGCGAGCCAAACGAAGCGCATCAGCTGCTTTTTGCAACATAGATTCTGCCTCTTTAAGACGATCCTGCGCCTGTGCGATCAGCTCATCTCGGCCTTCATATTCTGCAAGTTTTTCCTCGTAACGCGCTCTATGCTCAAACACATCTTCCATTCGAGGACCAAATCCGCGCATCAAACCCTGGAGAGCAGCCATGCGATTTTGAGCTTCTTCAAGTTCCTCACCAGAATAATCCACTCTATCGCGATAGCTGGCAAGACTACGACCTACTTCCTCCAGATTGAAATATGCCTCGCGAACAACCGCTACTTGCTCCTCAACTTCTGCATCAACTGCCGCTATACGCTCAAGCGAAGCGAGGGTATTGTCAAGTTTTTCAAGCACTCCATCAGAGGCACTTATCGAAGATTGCGCAGCTGCCGATTCACTCAGCAACATTTCGGCATGCTCCAAACGCGGCAAAAGTTCCTGTAGATCTTCGTACTCATTTTCCTGTGGATCAACGGCATTTATTTGTTCTAATCCAAAACGCGCACGATCTAACTCTATACTGTCAGCAGATTCTAACTCTCTGAGTCTTTCAAGTTCCGCCTGTGCATCCTTTACCTCTGAAAAGCATGATTGATATTCCTCCAAAAAAGGAAGAACTCTCTCACCTGCCCAAACATCAAGAAGTTGCCTTTGATAAGCCGAAGAAAGCAAATGCTGGTGTTCGTGCTGACCACATAAATCCACATGAATGCCTATACGTGTAGCCAATTCTTTAACGGATGCCAAAGAACCATCAATGCTGACCTTCGATCTTCCCTGAGCACCCACACGACGGGTTGCAACTACGCCATCTTCCTCCCCTTCGAAAAAGAACCGTCCTTCAACACGGAGCTCATCGCATCCTTCTCGAACAAGGCTTGCATCAGAACGCTCCCCTACGAGAAGTTTTAATGCGTTTAGGAGAGCGGTTTTGCCCGTGCCAGTTTCACCCGTGATAACTGTCAAACCTTCACTGGGCACAAAGTGCGCTTCACGGATAAGGGCAACGTCACAAATATGGATTTCATCAATCATGAAAACTTCCCTTTAGTCTCTGTCTTTTTTGACAATCGCTCACAAACATCATCAAGGAAGGGCTGTTGTTGTTCATTTCCTGATTCTACACAAGGAATCTCACATATTTCTCAAAAGAGCTTCAAATGCAAAGCTTATGCGTAACCAGGTATGTTTTATACTAGAAGTCTATTATAAGGAGGGGAGCTACTGTGCCTTACGAAAACGTGCTACATACCACCGCTTACCCCCTTCTTTCTCGCATTCCTGCGCCTGTTTTAGAGATGCTTTTCTTCCTCGAAGAAAAAGGATTTGAAGCTTGGATTGTGGGTGGCTTTGTTCGCGATGCCCTTCGCGGTGTTACTCCTCACGATGCCGACATTGCTACCAACGCACGATGGGAATCGGTCAAAGAAATTGCACTTGACCATGGTTGCAAAGTAAGAGAAACAGGCACAAAACATGGTACGGTCACGGTTATCCATCAAGGATACCCACTCGAAATTACTACGTTCCGTAGCGAAGCGATCTATTCCGATCATCGTCATCCTAACTCGGTTACCTTCGTCTCCTCCATAACCGAAGATCTTGCTCGACGCGATTTCACGATCAACGCCATGGCCTACCACCCCGTAAGAGGACTTGTTGACCCTTACGAAGGTCAAGCTGATTTACATCATCGGATC
>UMLF01011773.1_pt1 | contig 10225 bp, 9 predicted proteins | sample 1966501 | NCBI WGS metagenome assembly UMLF01 (sample SAMEA4836194, study PRJEB28245) | human gut metagenome | biome: gut microbiome; material: fecal sample | place: Denmark | collected 2008 | reverse complement strand
CTGCCGGTGCTCCTGCTCACCGCCAAGTCCGAAGTGGACGACAAAGTGCTGGGGCTGGACAGCGGCGCCAACGATTATTTGACCAAGCCCTTTGCCAGCCAGGAGCTGCTGGCACGCATCCGGGCCATGACCCGGGAACAGACGGTACAGGCCACTTCCCGGCTTCAAGTGGGAAACATCACCCTGGACCGGGCCACCTTTGAGCTCTCCTCTCCCACCGGCCGGCTTCGGCTGGCTAACAAGGAATTTCAGATGCTGGAGCTGCTGATGTGCAACCCCCGGAACCTCATCTCCACCGAGCGGTTTTTGGAGAAAATCTGGGGGTATGACAATGAGGCGGAGATCAACGTGGTCTGGGTCTACATCTCCTATCTGCGAAAAAAGCTCGCCGCGCTGCATGGGAACATTCAGATCAAGGCCCGGCGGAACGCGGGGTATTACCTGGAGGAGGCCGTATGATCCGGAAACTCCGGACCAAGCTGGTGGCGGCGGCCATGCTCTCTTTGCTGGCGGTGCTGACGGTGATTTTAGGGGTAATTCTCCTGACCAACTACCGGGGAATTGTCTCTGACGCGGACCGCATCCTGGACCTGCTGGCGGACAACCAGGGCAAGTTTCCAGAGATCAAAGCGGATTTCGACTGGGAGGAACTGGGCCCCCGGCACCGGTCCGTGGAGCTGGGCTATGAGACCCGATATTTTTCCGTGCTCCTGGACCGGCAGGGAACAGTTTTGGCCACGGACACCGGAAAGATCGCCGCAGTGGATGAGGAGACCGCGGCCAGCTATGCCCAGGCCGTCTGGGCCCAGGACAGTCCACGGGGATTTTGGCAGGACTACCGGTATTTGGAGGCGCGGGAGGGGGAGAACACGCGGGTGATTTTCCTGGACTACGGCGCCCACCTGTTTACCTTTCACAGCACGTTGGTGACCAGCCTCTGGGTGGCGGCGTCGGGGCTGCTGGCGGTGCTTCTGCTGCTTCTGCTGCTGTCCCGGCGGATCATTAAGCCGGTGATCGAGGGACATGAAAAGCAAAAACGCTTCATCACGGACGCCGGCCATGAGATCAAAACCCCCATTGCCATCATCCAGGCGGACACGGAGGTCCTGGCGCTGGAGACGGGGGAGGAGAATGAGTGGATCGTGGACATTCAAACCCAAATTAAGCGTTTATCCACCCTTACCAATGATCTAATCTACCTGTCCCGCATGGAGGAGGAGCAGGGACGGCAGCAGTTTCTGCCGCTGCCCTTCTCCGAACTGGTGGCCGAGGCCGCCCAAGCGTTCCAGGCGGTGGCCAAGCGCCAGAACAAGACGCTGTCCGTGGATGTTCAGCCTATGCTCACCCTGGTGGGCGAGGAGAAAAGCCTGGTGCAGCTGGTGTCCATCCTTCTGGACAACGCACTGAAATATTCGCCGGAGGGCGGGCAGATCGCCCTGCGTCTGTCCCGACAGGGCAAACACCTGCGCCTGTCGGTGGAGAACACGGCGGAAGTGCTGAGCAAGGAACTGCTGGAGAATATGTTTGACCGGTTTTACCGGGGGGATGCCTCTCGAAACTCCGGCCAGGGGGGATATGGCATAGGGTTGTCCATTGCAAAGGCGGTGGTCCAGGCCCACCGGGGGAAGCTCTCCGCCGCGGCCAAAGGGACGGACCGCCTGGTGATTACGGCGCTGTTTCCCAGCGCGTGAAGTCCATGACAAGTCCGGTGAGGGGCAAAAAGAGGCGCGGTTCCCGGACTTGGTGGGCCGGAACCGCGTCTTTTTGAGGGAGCACATCTCCCTGCGGGAAGAAGGAGGGATCGCAAATGACAGCGAACGAGTTTTACGGCCCGGAGCTGGCGCAGATGCGTCTGGCCGAGCGTCAGGTTCTGGAGGCGGTGGAGGAACTGCAGCGGGTATGGAAGGCCCAGGGGCGGCAGTCTCCCGTACTTTATACCAGTTCCCGGATCAAATCCCCGGAGAGCATGTGCCGCAAGCTGGCCCAGCGGGGACAGCCACAGACCCGGCAGGCGGCGCTGACCCGGGTCCGGGACGCGGTGGGGGTCCGGGTGATCTGCGGGTTTCAGGACGATGTGTATCAGGTTGCCCGGTGGCTGGAGGACCAGGCGGCGTTTTCCGTGCTGGAGACCAAGGACTACATCTCCTACCCCAAGGAGAATGGCTATCGAAGCTACCACCTCATTTTGGGCCTCCGGGCAGGGCCGGGGCGGGGGATGACGGTGGAGGTGCAGTTGCGGACCATCGCCATTGATTTTTGGGCCAGTCTGGAGCACCAGCTCAAGTACAAACGGCAGGTCCCTCATGCCCGCCTGGTCCGGGAGGAGCTTCGACGCTGTGCCGATGAGATCGCCTCTGTGGACCTGTCTATGGAGACCATTCGGGAGCTGCTGGCCGGTAGTTTCTGACCGGTTACGCCTCAGGGGCGGAGGTCCGGGGATGGGTCCGGCGCCAGAGAATGCCCGCCACCACGCAGAGCAGCCCCAGGAGCAGAAAGCCCAGGATGATCAGGAACATCACGTTGGCGCTCATGGCGGCGGCCCAGTTGTGAAAGTCAATGGGGAGGATCAGCTGATAGGGGGTACTGGTGAAATAGCCCATGTGCAGATAGATCTGATCCAGAACAAAGGGCGCCAGCCAGATCCACAGGCCGGTCCACGCCAGACCCACCCCGGCCCGGAACCACCGGCCCAGGGGGAGGTAGCGCAGGGCGCCCAGCCAGCCCCAGGGAAGGGCCAGACACAGCAGGGCAATGGGCAGCATGGGCAGGGGAAAGTCCCCGGTGCGTCCCTCCCAGGCCAGGCCCGCCAGCAGGAGAATGGACTCAAAGGACAGATAGACCACCGCCTTGTGCCGGGACCAGTTCCAGGGCAGGGGGAGCTGCCGGAGCAGGAGGGGGAGCAGGGCAATGCCCAGTCCAAACACCGTCCAGAGCGCGGCGCTGAGGAACCACGTGCCCCCGGTGTACAGACAGGCCACCCCGAACAGGGCGAGAAGCAGCAGAAGCTCGATGCCCACGTAGAGGGAGACCTTCCGGTGGGCCAGCTCCTCCGGCAGGGGTAGGGCGCGCAGGGCGAAGGGGAGGAAGACCAGGCCCATACCAAACAGCACGCTCACCCCGGCGATGAGGAACCAGTCCCCGCCGGTATAGAGACAGCAGACCAGCAGCAACAGCAGCAGGCAGCCGGTGAAGCCCCCCAGGCTGGCCAGTCCCCGCCGTCCCTCTGGAACGAAGGTGGGCAGCAAGGTGAGGGAGGCCACCATGAGTTCTGAGGCCAGGACGATCCAGAACCAGGTGAGGGCATGCTGGCTGAGCAGGTTGCCCAGCAGACAGCCCAGGGTGATCAGGCCATACAGGATATATTGTCCCAGCCGGTAGTTTCGGGTCAGCTGCAAATATTTTTTGGCCAGCTGTTCCGCCCGCCTGCCCTCGGTGTCCTCGCTGGAGGACAGCAGCTCTTTCTCACTGCATTGCAGGACCTGACAGATGCTCTGGAGCAGGGTGATGTCAGGGTAGGCCAGCCCCCGCTCCCATTTGCTGACCGCGGAGTCGGTGACAAAGAGACGCTGGGCGAATTCCTTTTGGGTCATGCCCAGCTCTTTGCGCCGCTGGCAGATGAAGGTGCCAAATGATTTCTTGTTTTCCATCCGTTCACACACTCCTTTGGTTGGATGTGCCTTGCAAGACGGAAGCATCATAGCAAACCATGGGGGAGAAAGTCAATGCAAAGCCCCCATTTTTCCACTCGACCATCAGGAAAGTGCAGCAATGCCAAGGGTTTTTAGAGATTCCTTCCCGCATGCGCCCTGCTGAAAAAACGGCTATGAGCCCCCTGTTTTCAGGGGGCTCGTTTTCTTTGGGACGCGGGCGGGTCCCCTGTGGGCGGGGCAGAATAGGGGGTTACGGGGACACGGCCCGGCGGAACAGAGTCCAGGTGGAGAGCGCGTAAGCCAGCAGGAGAAGCAGAAGAATGCCAGCCAGGGCGGACACTTGAGACAGGAGTGCATCAAAGCCCAGGTAGGCGTTAATCTCTGTGGCAATCGACCAAAAGAAAAAGGCGGATATGGCCCCAGAGATCAGAACGGCCAGACCCACAGGCAGCCCAAACCACAGAGCCAGCTGTTTGGAAATGAGATGGTGGATGGAGCGGTCCTCCACGCCCAGCTTGCGCAGCACACCGAACCGGTAGCGGTACTGGTTGGCGTCCCACAGCTGCTGGAGGGAGAGAATGGTAAAGCAGATGACCATGAGCACCACGGCTCCGTAGACCATCACGGCGTGGAATAAGAAAATCTGTGATTTGGTGTCACTGATCTGCTGGGTTCGGGTATCCAGGCTGTACTCGGGACCGTCCTGCAGGGACTGTTCCGGGTAATGGGTGGAGAAGGCGTCCTGCAGAGCAGCGGCGTCTGCATAGGGAATGGGGTGGGCCGTGGCAAGATACCGCTTGGTCATAACGGGAAGGAGCTGATGGCAGACCTGGTCGGGCAGGACATAGGTTACATGGGTGTAAAGATTATAGAAAGTTTCCCCCATGGACTCTGTGTGGAGAGCATCCTGGGCCAGGGAGAGGGTGCCGGCATCGGTGGACAGGGTGGGATGGTTGCGGAGAAAGGCCACCTGGTCTTCCGGGGTGGAGATGGCGTCCCACTGGGTGCTGAACTCCCTCGCCCCCAAGGAGATGGGGGGATACCCCAGCATCTGCCGGATGGCGTTGTAATCGGACAGTGCCACAGCCACAACGGGGAAGTCATACTTGTTTCGGTTGTGGAACTGGGATGCCTCCGGCAGGTAAAGGGAAAAGACACGGTCTTGGGTGATCTGGATGCCCTGCGCCTCTAAAAACGCGGGGACAAAGTCATACGTGTCTTGAGGCAGGTCTTCCTGACGGAGGACATTGTTGTAATAACTGTTGATCTGCACGTCATAGATGGCCCGCTCCTCCAGATAGCCCTCTGCCCAGCCGCTCAGGGCGGGGGAGAGGGCAAACAGGACGGTGGACAGTACCAGGGTCAGGCTGATCAGAGTCATGGATTTGCTGGCAGAGCGAAGCTTGGAGAGAACCTGGCCGTAGAAAAAGAGGTTTTCCCCGGTGTACTTATGGGCGGGGGACTTGTCCTTCCAGGCGGACAGCAGGCGGCTGGACAGATACATCACCGTACAGAGGAAGAAAGACAGGTAGACAAGAAAAAAGAGCAGGTAGGAGCGCAGGCTCTCCTGAGAAATGGGCAGGGAGTAGGTCCGGTCCATCCACGGGGCCAGGGCGATGAAGAAAAGGCTGATGAGGGACTGGACCAGGAGAAAGGCCAACAGAGGGAGAAAGCGCCGCCGCTTAAAACACCATAGTCCGCTCCCTGCCAAACCCGCCAGGGGAAGTACGGCATTGGACACATAGAAGATACGGGCCAGTAGAGGCAGGCGGGAATCATAGTAAAGGGAGGCATACCAGAGATTCATCGCCGCGATTCCTGCCAGCGCGGCCAGGTAGAGAATGGTCACCACAGGCATCCAGCGGCTCTTTTTCAGACTGTCCTCATTTTTGCGCCGGGCCTGGAGCATGTCGATGACATGGAGCTTTTGAATGGACCGGACGTTAAACAGACCCACCACGAAAAAGCTCAGGGAGAAAAAGAGCAGAGTGAGGGCGGAGGTATCCGGGAAAAGGGCCCAGGAGAGCTGAAAAGACTGGCCATAGCTGGACAGGAGCATAGCGGTGATGAACTGGGAGAGGAGGCTGCCCAACGGGATTCCCAGCCCCAGGGAGAGCAGTCCCATGAGGAACGTCTCGCCAAAGAACAGCCAGGCGGTGGTTCGCTGTTCCATGCCCAGAATGGTTTGCATGGCGAATTCCTGCTGTTTTTGTCGGATCATATACCGGTTGACATACCGGATGAGAAAGAGCAGGAGCAGTGTGACCCCACAGATGGCCAGCTTCATCCACTCACTGAGAAAGGAGAGATCAAATTCCGCCCCCAGAGCAGGGTGGTAATAACGGCTGGAGATGGAGAGAAAGGCATAGAACAGCCCCACACACAGGGTCAGGGTTACCAAATAGATCAGGTAATCCTGGACGGATCGCCGGGCGCTGCGGAGGATCAGCTTACCGTACATCCACTGTGCCCCCTCCCATCATGGTGAGCACATCCAGAATTTTTTCAAAGAACTGTTTTCGGCTGTCGTTCCCCCGGCGAAGCTCGGAGAAGACGGCGCCGTCCCGGAGAAACAGAATGCGCTCTGTGTAGCTGGCGGTGAAGGCATCGTGGGTGACCATGACAATGGTGGCGCCCATCTGCTGGTTCATGCTCTCCAGGGTGCCCAGCAGCATCTGGCTGGCGTGGCTGTCCAGAGCCCCGGTGGGCTCATCAGCCAAGATGAGCTTGGGGTGGTTTATCATGGCCCGGGCGCAGGCGCACCGCTGCTTCTGGCCGCCGGAGATCTGATAGGGGAACTTGGACAGGATGTCCCCGATGTTCAGGGCGTCCGCCATCTGCTGGACCTGCCCATCAATCTGGCCGGGCGGGACCTTGTTGATGGTGAGGGCCAGGGCGATGTTTTCCCCCACGGTAAGGGTGTCCAGGAGGTTGAAGTCCTGAAAGATAAACCCTAAGTTTTCCCGGCGGAACCGGGCCAGCTCCTTGGGTTTGAGCTGGGTGATGTCCCGGCCCTCCAGCAGAATGGAGCCGGCGCTGACGGTGTCGATGGTGGAGATGCAGTTGAGCAGCGTGGTCTTGCCGGAGCCGGAGGCCCCCATGATCCCCAAAAATTCCCCGGAGGAGACGGAGAAGCTGATGTCGTCGATGGCGCGGGTCACCCCGCCGCCGTTGCCATAGATTTTCTGGATATGCTCCAGACGCAGCAGTTCGTTCATGTGAATCACCTCCCCTGTAGTCTAAGAGATGCCGGAGAGAATTTGTAGCTTCTTTTCTTACAAAGTTCTAACAAAATTGTAAGAATTACAGCGGACCCTGCACCCCGTGGATGAAGTCGTTGATCCGAAAGGTCAGGGAAAGGGTGGTTCCCGCTGGGGAGGATTGGGCCTGGAGGCCGATGTCCAGCTTGTCGCACAGGCGTTTGCAGAGGTAGAGCCCCAGCCCGGTGGCGTTTGGGGCGGACCGGCGGCCATTTTGACCGGTAAAGCCTTTGTCAAAAATGCGAGGCAGGTCCCTGACATCAATGCCGATGCCGTTGTCCTGCAGGGAGAGGGTCAGCGTATCCTGGTCCCGGACGGCGCGGAAGGTGAGGACCGGAGGGTCCCGCCGGTATTTTACCGCGTTGCTGATGAGCTGATTGAGGATGAAGCAGAGCCATTTTTCATCGGAAAATACGGTGTCCTCCGTCTCATGCACCTGAAGGGTGACCCCGTTTTGCAGCAGGAGATACTTGTTTTGCCCTATGGACTGGTGGACTGCGTCAAAGAGCCGGAGTTCCCGGATGAAATAGTCCTTTTCCGTGTGTTCGCTGCGGGCGTAGTAGAGGGCTTGCTCGGTGTAGCGGTCAATGGCCTCCAGGGCGGACAGCAGCGCCGGGGAAGCGGGGCTGGGGTGGTTTTCGCAGAGGAGCTTGCTGGCGGCGATGGGGGTTTTGACCTCATGAATCCACTGCTCGATGTACTCCCGGTATTCCCCGCGCTCCCGCTGGATGGCGCTGATCTGCTCCAGCATGGACCGGCCGGCGCGCTTGAGAATTTGATAATAGACCTGATCGTCCGCCCGGGTGGGCGCCTGCATGATTTCACCGATGAGATAGGTCTCCCGGAGGCTTTCCGACAGGGACAGCAGGGCATCCAGCTGGTGCTTGCGCAGCAGATAAGACCGGACCATCCAGCCCCCCGCCACCCCGGCCCAGGTCAGCAGGATCAGCAGAATGCTGTCCCGGTTGTTCCCGTTTAGGGCGAGAAAGCAGGCCAGGGCGGCCATGGACAGCAGATGGACCAGGAGCAGGGGGAACTGCTGTTTCCAGAACAGACGGGCGCTCATAAGGTGTATCCCTGCCGGTGTTTGGTTTTGATGAAATTTTCTAAGCCCAGGGCGGAGAGTTTTTCCCGGATTCGGCCGATGTTGACGCTCAGCGCGTTGTCGTCCACATAGAGCTGGTTGTCCCAGAGATAGGAGACCAGATCCCCCCGGGCGCAGATGGTCCCGGCGTGTTTGAACAGATAGTAAAGGATTTTCAGCTCGTTTTTGGTCAGGTCCGCCGCCTGCCCCTGATAGAGAAGCTGGCTGCGTTCCAAGTGGAGTTCCGCCCCGCCATAGGTGAGCACTTGACCGGGTTGGTCGGGATAGGCCCGACGCAGCAGAGCGGCTATTTTGGCCAGGAGAATGGCGGTGTGGTAGGGCTTGGTGATAAAGGCGTCGCCGCCCAGCAGAATGCTGCTGAGCTCATCCATGTCCGTGTTACAGCTGGTGACAAAGATGATGGGAACCGTGGAGAAAGCGCGGATCTGGGAGCACAGGGAGAACCCGCTTTGGCCGGGGAGCTTGATATCCAGAAGGATCAAGTGGGGCTGAACGGTGTTTACCTGAGAGAGTGTGGCGGAGAAATCCACCACGGCGGCGGCCTCATATCCCTCGGCCTGGAGAAGGGTGACCAGCTCCCGTTGGATGGTGGGATCGTCCTCAACGACAAGAATTTTGTATGGCATCGCAAAACGTCCTTTCTATGGTTTGCGCCAGACCAGGGTCAGCTGGACCTGGCCTGTCTCTGGCTCGGTGTCCTGGCCGAGGGGAGAGAAGCCCTCCCGTTGGTAAAAGGCCAGCGCCCGCTGGTTGTTCTGATAGACCTGTAAGGTGATCAGCGGGTGCCTGGCCTTTAAATGAGTGAGCAGGGCGCGGCCGATCCCGGTGGAGCGGCAGGTGCTGCGGACGAAGAGACCGGACAGGTGGTGCCCCGTCATGCCGGCAAAACCCGCGATGTGTCCGCCGGTTTCGTAAATGGACAGCTCCGCTTGGGGGAGCAGGCGGGCCACCAGGGCGGTGTGCCGGTGCCAATGGTCTGGCGGGATAAAGGCGTGGGCCTCCAGATTGCCGGACAGCCAGAGGTCCATCAGAGAGGGCAGGTCGTCAGGGCGGAAGGATCGGATCATGGAGACTCCTTTCAGTGGGGCCGGGCGGCGGTGCCCGGCCGGCGTGTCATTTTTTAAGAAAACCTTTCTTTTTTCTTCATTTCTCCCCAAGAAATTCCTGCTATGATACGAAGGCGCTGCCCGGGCACCGGCGTGAAAGGAAAGGAGGAGAAAAGGCCAGCCTCGTTTGGCTGGCCTGGAAGATCAGTATTTCATCTGGAACAGGGTCTGGCTCATGGCCAGCTTGTCCGGGCGGCTGTTTTGAAAGGTGACCGTGCCGAACCCGGTTCGGTCGGTCAGAAGAGACGCGGCCTCCAGCTGGCGGCGAAGCTGCCGGGCGGTGCCCTCACTGCCGTCGATGATGGAGACGGGACGGCCGAAATTGCGGGCGATGGCCTTTCGGACGAAGGGATAGTGGGTGCAGCCCAAAACAATATAGTCGATGTTGCAGTACCGGAAAGGCAGGAGGAGGTCCTGCAGGTAGGCGTCCAGAACCGGACCGTCAAAGATGCCCTGCTCCACCATCTCCGCCAGCCCCTTGCAGGGCAGGGAGATGACGTTGGCGTGGCCGCAGAAAGCGGCGGCCAGCTTTTGGTATTTGTCCTCCCGGATGGTGAGGGGGGTGGCCATGACGATCACCGAAGAACTGCCCGCAGCCAGCGCGGCGGGCTTCACCGCAGGCTCGATGCCGATGATGGGCAGTCCCGGGTGGAGCTGGCGTAGCAGGCCGATGGCTGCGCTGGTGGCGGTGTTGCAGGCCACCACGATCCCTTTGACCCCTTGCGCCAGCAGCCTGTCCACGGCGGAGAGGGTCAGGGCCCGGACCTGGTCCAGGGACTTTTCCCCATAGGGGGCGTTGGCGGAATCCCCGAAAAAGAGAAAATTTTCCTGGGGCAACAGGCGCACGCAGGCGCGGAGAACGCTGATGCCGCCCAGACCGGAGTCAAAGACCCCGATGGGACGGGCTTGGGCTTCCATATTCCTTCCCCCTCTCTCCTGGCTGGCGGCTGGATGCGGGCCATAGCCGTTTTGCGCTATTATACCACCATTTTTCCGGCCGCGCCATAGGATTTTTTGGGAAGGAGGGACCAAGCGGGCGCAAAAAGGCTGGCAGGGGCATAGAGTGGTTTGAGGGTGACCTGCCCTCATGAGATCGTCCCGCCG
>UMLF01005337.1_pt1 | contig 10252 bp, 9 predicted proteins | sample 1966501 | NCBI WGS metagenome assembly UMLF01 (sample SAMEA4836194, study PRJEB28245) | human gut metagenome | biome: gut microbiome; material: fecal sample | place: Denmark | collected 2008 | reverse complement strand
AAGTCATTTGTTGAAATGTGAACGTGTCAGTACACTAGTATGAGGGTATACCGCAAAGCGAAACATTAAGGTTGAGGCGTATGCTCTTGCCAGAGAGGATACAGGAAAATGGAAAAGGAGTGACAAAAAAATGCCTGTTATAGAGATTAACAATCTGGTTAAACGATATAAAGATACCCTGGCCCTGGACCATCTGAATTTGCAGATTGAGGAGGGGGAAATTTTCGGCCTGCTGGGGCCAAACGGCTCGGGAAAGACCACGGTTATTAACTGCCTGTTGGCTTTATTGAAATTTGATAAGGGAAGTATCCGTATTTTCGGTAAAGAGATGCAGCCGGACAGCTATGACATTAAGCGCCAGATTGGCCTGGTCATGCAGAATGTAGCTGTTTTTGACGAACTATCTGTTTGGGAAAATATTGACTATTTTTGCGGCATGTATGTGGAGAATAAAAGGGAGAGGAGAAAGCTGGTGGAGGAGGCGGTGGCCTTTACCGGTTTGGAAGGCTATGAGAAGAAAAGACCGAAAAAACTTTCCGGAGGTTTGCTTAGAAGATTGAATATTGCCTGCGGCATAGCCCATAAGCCAAGGCTGATTATCCTGGATGAGCCTACGGTGGCTGTAGACCCTCAGAGTAGAAATAAGATTTTGGAAGGGATTCAGGAAATGAACCGGAATGGCTCTACCATTATTTATACCTCCCACTATATGGAAGAGGTAGAACAGATTTGTACCAAAATTGCTATTTTAGACCATGGCAGATGTTTGGCACAGGGTACTGCAGAGGAATTGAAAGCCATGATAAAAACCGGAGAAAAAATACACATGGAGGCTGTTGTTCTGTCACCGGAACAACTTGCCTATATCCGGAATATGCCTCATGTGTATGCAGCGGAATATAAGGAGGGAAATCTGGAGCTGCGGTTCGAAGGGACAGACAATAACCTGCTTAGGCTTTTAGGCTATATGGAGCAGGAAAAATTGGTTTGCGGACGGTTGTTTTCTGAGCTTCCTACTTTAAACGACGTGTTTCTGGAGATTACGGGGAAAGAATTGCGGGATTAGGAGGATAAGAAATGTTTCGGATAATAAAAAGACAGATTTTAGTATCGGTAAGGGAAAAATCCGCTCTCTTCTGGACGCTGATTTTCCCTCTGCTATTGGCCACTCTCTTTCATTTTACCCTGGAAGGAATGATGAGCCGGCATAGTATGGGGGATATGGAGGCAGCTTTGGTCATGGAAGCATCCGGCAGTACCCAGGAGAAAGAAAGCTTTCGGCAATATCTTCAGTCTCTTGACGTATCCTATATCCGCATAGAAGAGATGTCTGAGGAAGAGGCCGCAGAGGCATTGAAAAACGACAGGATTGACGGAATTTTCTATGCCGGGGAGGAACGCTCCCTTACCGTAGGAGAGGACTCTGTGTATACCGGTATTCTGTCTCAGGTGCTGGAGATGTATGAAAGAAACCGATACCTTTTGGAAAAAGTGGGAGCAGAACGGCCGGAAAGGCTAGGGGAGGCCGTCTCGGCTCTGACTGAGTACAAAGAGGCCACCAAAGCGGTAGCCTTGGGAGGAAAATCCATAGACAACATCCAGAATTATTTCTTTGCCCTGGTGGCTATGAGCTGTCTGTACGGAAGCTTTTTAGGTATGTATAATACGGTGAATGTCCAGGCCAATACTTCTTCCTTGGGAGCCAGGATGGCCGCAGGGTGTCTGAAACGCTGGAAAACCATAACGGCCAGTCTGATTTCAGCCTGGATTCTCAGCTTTGGAGAGGTGCTGGTTCTGCTGTTTTACCTTCAGGTGATTCTGGGGGATATACATGCAGGGGAAGACCAGGGAAAGATTATTTTTATCTGTCTGGTGTCTACTTTGTGTGCAGCAAGCCTGGGAATGCTGGTAGGTACGGTGGGCTCCTGGGGAGAGAAGGCAAAAAACGGCTTTCTGGTAAGCCTGAGTATGACCTGCTCTTTTCTTGCAGATTTGATGGTGGGCGGGGTGAAAAGCAGTATAGAGCAGCATGTCCCTATCGTAAACAGAATCAATCCCGGCGCTTTGATTACGGACGCTTTTTATAGTGTTCTGGTCTATGATGACCAGGAAAAATACATAAGAAGCCTGACCTGTCTGGCCCTGCTGGCTCTGGTAATGCTGGCGGCTGCGATTATGTCCATGAGGAGAATGCGTTATGAAAGTATTTAGAGGATATATACTTTGTATGAGAGGAAATTTTCACACCATTATCATGTATTGTGTGATCTTTTTTCTGGTGTCCTTGCTGATGGTACAGTTTTCCGGGGATGCAAGCAAGGGTGACTGGTACATAGGACAGGAGGTGCAGATAGGTGTGGTCAACAAGGAGGAAGGGCCCTGGTCTCAGGCTCTTACCGATTATCTGAGACAGCGTTATGTGGTAAAGAAAATGGAGGATGATAAAGGGAAGATTACAGAAGCGTTGTATAATCAAGAGGTAAAATATGTGCTGCTGATTCCCAGGGAATTTCAGAAAGATTGCCTGGAAGGGGAGGAAAAACTGGAGGTTATGAGCGAGCCCGGAAGCAGATGGGAATATGACGTAAACGCTGTGGTAAATGGTTTTGTGAACAGTGCCAGGGTATGTATAGCAGCAGGCTATTCCGAAAATGAGGCCATTGAAATCCTAAGAGAAAGCAGTGAGATAAAGGCAAAGGTCAAGGTGGAAAGTCCTCAGGGGTCCGACTCCATGTATAATGTGTTCCGTTTTATGCCTTATCTGTATTTCAGTATTCTTTGCTTTACTATGGGAGTAGTACGCAGAGAATATCAGAAGCTGGACATCCGCAGACGGCTTATGGCAACCAGTATGCCTTTGCGGAAACAAAGCTTGGAAATGTTCCTGGCTTTTCTCACCGTGGGTCTTGGTATTTGGGTTCTCTGCCAGGGAATGGGGATAGCTCTCTGCGGGGGAGATTTTCTGGAGAGTCCCAACAAATGGTATATTCTGCTCAATGGTTTTTCCATCATGCTTTCCGCTTTGGCAGCTTCCTTTTTTATCGGAAATGTGGCAAAGACCAGTGAGGCGGTCAACGGATTGGCCAATGTTGTCTCCCTGGGTTTCAGTTTCCTTGGCGGAGTATTTATCCCCCTGGAAATGCTTACAGGAACAGTGAAAAGAATCGGCCAGTTTTTCCCTACCTTCTGGTACTCCCAAAATATGGGCATACTCTGCTACAACCATGAATTGACAGCCAGCCTGAGGGAGCGGCTATGTCAGGGAATCCTGATTCAGCTTGCTTTTGGAGCTGCCTGCGTGGCGGTGGCTATGGCCATAAACAAGGCTAAAAGGCAGGAGGAATAAAAAATTGCTTCAAAATGAAAAGACTATGCGTTTTATAAAGCGCATGGTCTTTTTTAGTGTGCAAAAAGGTAAAGGTGACGGATGATACTATATACTTGATAGAAAAATGAACAAATAAAGGATAAAACTGAACGATTTTATTATTAAAAAATACTATTATAGGATTAGTAGAAAGGAGGACGAAAATGAAAGGAAAAAAATTACATGCAAAGCGGTCAAAGCTTCCATATTTGATGCTGCTCCCTACATTTGCAGTGATTGGAGTTTTTATGATTTATCCTATTTGCAGAACCTTTTTTCTTAGCACCCAGGAGTATATTTTAACCAATCCTGGGGGACAGGAATTTATAGGAATCCAACATTTTAAGGAGCTTCTTACGGACCCCACATTTCTGAAAGCAGCAGGGAATTCGGTTTATTGGACAGTGGTCAATGTACTGCTGCAGGCGGTTTTGGGCCTGGCTGTGGCCTTACTGTTAAACCAGAAGTTTAAGGGGAGAGGCGTTTTCAGAGCTTTGATGTTTACTCCTTGGGCCGTGGGAGGAATTCTGGTAGCTTTGATTTTCAGCTTTATGTTTAATGAAAGTGTAGGGGTTTTGGGCGATTTGATGATGAAAGTAGGAATTGCCCAGGAACGGGTATCCTGGTTTGCCGATGGAGGTACAGCTATGTGGGCACTGATAATCGCAAATACCTGGAGAGGAATTCCGTTTTTCGCAATCAGTATTTTAGCGGCGCTCCAAACCATTTCCCCGGAAATTTATGAGTCCGCAGATGTGGACGGAGCCGGAGCCTGGTATAAATTTTCAAGAATTACCATGCCATTGATAAAAGATACCTTATTGCTGACCATTCTTCTGCGCACCATATGGACTTTAAATGTGGTGGATATTATTTACGGAATGACAAAGGGCGGACCTAATTTTTCTACCCTTACGGTTCCTGTGTATATCATGATGAGTTTTAATGATTCCCTGGATGCAGGATATGCTTCTGCTATGGCGGTGCTGATGATTTTTGTTTTGTTGATTTTTTCAGCTGTTTATTTGAAACTGGGAAGATACGGAAAGGAGGAATATTACTAATGACAAGAGCGAAAAAGAAAAAAGTAAAAAAACTGTTTGTCTGTTATATTCCTATTATTTTATGCACCATTGTTACCTTATTTCCATATTATTGGTTTCTCTGCACCTCTTTAAAGGAAGAAAGCAGCATTATGGATTTGCCTATTAAGTATCTGCCTGTGCCCTTTACTTTTGACAATTATAAAAATATGTTGTCCAGTATGGGATTTGACCAGTACTTTCTTAACAGCTTGATTGTATCAGGAGCCACAACCGTACTGATTATTCTTATTGCGATTTTAGGCGGATATGCCATATCCAGGTACAAATTTAAAGGAAAAAAATTTACATTTTTCTTATTGCTTATTACCCAAATGCTGCCGGGAGTAGTAATCTTGATTCCGTTATTCACGATTTTCAGCAAGCTGGGTCTTATAAATAATTTATGGTCCCTGATTATTACAAACACTACCGTAAATCTGCCTTTTTGCATGATAATGATAAGCGGGTTTTTCTCCAGTGTTCCAACCACATTGGAGGAGGCGGCCCAGATAGACGGCTGCTCTATTTGGAAGGCTATTTTCCGAATTGTGGTGCCTTCCATTCTGCCTGGTATCGTGTCCTCAGGAGCGTTTGCCTTTGTTAATACATGGAATGAGTTTGTGTATTCCCTTAATTTTATCAACGATTCGGAAAAATTCACCCTTCCGGTGGGGTTAAGTATGATGAAAGGAGAATTTACTGTAAATTACGGTGGTCTGGCTGCAGGAACAATTGTAGCTTTGATACCGGTGCTGCTTGTTTTTTGTTTTATCCAGAAATATCTGGTAGAAGGACTGTCTGCAGGTGCAGTGAAAGGATGAGATTATGAAGTATAAGAAAAATTGGGAAGAAACCAAAGAAAAATGGACAAATTACTGGAAACATGCCAATACGGGTAGGCCTTTAATGTGCGTGATTGCCCGAAAAGAAGAAATTGAGGAGGCGGCCAGCCAGGAAGTGTGTACGGATGTGTGCCGCAGCGAAGGATGGTACCGCTGCCTTCCAGAGGAATTGAAATGTTCTGACCCGGAGGACAAATTTTTAAACGTTGAGAAAAGTGTGAAAAGATACCGTTATTTTTGTGATACCCATGAATTTATGGGAGAAAGCTTTCCAAATATGCAGGTGGACTTTGGTCCGGGGTCTGTGGCCTCTTATTTGGGAGCTGACATAGAATTTCGTATGGATACCATCTGGTATCACCCCTGTATGACGGATATAATAGACCATCCACCTATTTGCTTTAATGAGGAAAATTCATGGCTGAAAAAACATTTAGAGCTGACAAAAAAATGCAGAGAACTGGCTGGTGATGATTTTTATGTATGTATTCCGGATTTGATGGAGGGAATTGATGTATTGGCGTCTATGAGAGGTGCCCAGGACTTGCTGTATGATGAAATCGAAGAACCTGAGACAGTGCAGAAAAGAATTTGGGAAATCCAAAATACCTATTTTGAATACTATGACAGGTTTTATGAGCTGGTAAAGGACGAAGAAGGAGGAAGCGCCTACATGGTTTTCCAAATTTGGGGTCCTGGAAAAACAGCCAAGCTTCAATGCGACTTTGGTGCCTTGATGTCTCCCACCCAGTTTAAGGAGTTTATGGTAGAGCCATTAAGAGAACAGGCCAAAAAGCTAGATTATGTGGTTTACCATTTGGATGGACCAGACAACATCAAACATTTGGATTTTATCCTGGATATAGATGAGATTGACGCTATCCAATGGACCAGCGGAGACGCAGGACCTGACGGAACTTTAGAAGAATGGGACATTATTTATGATAAAGCGAGAAAAGCAGGAAAATCCCTGTGGGTAAAGGTATATTCAGGTGAATTTGAGGACTGGATAAGGAATGCAGAGCGATTAGTAAAAAAATATGGTTCCCACAGTCTGTTTTTGCACTTTCCGGAAATGTCTAAAAAGCAGGCAGATTATTTGCTGGATTATGCAGAAAAAAACTGGAGCGATATAAAAGGTACTTTTCAGGTGTAAAAGGAGGAAAGAAGATGAAGAAAAAAACATTGTTAGGGCTGTTTCTGGCAGGAACACTGGTTATTGGAAGCCTTGCAGGATGCGGCGGTGAAAAAGGTGCAGGTACTGATGGGGATAAGGAAAGTGACAGCGCCAGCGGAAAAAAGGAAACCATTGAATTCTGGTATCACGACGGAAACCCCACCTCTAATGCTATTTTTGAGGAAGTAATAAAAATGTTTGAAGAAGACTATCCTCAGTACGAAGTAAAGTATGTGGGACTTCCTTCGGACTCTTATCTGCAGAAGTATAATGTGGCTGTTGCCACAAACTCCGTGCCCGATGTAGTGAGTATCCGGGATATGGATATTTCTTCTTTTGCTGACCAGGGAGCACTGCTCTGTTTGGAGGATGCTTTTAACCAGTTTGAGGAAAAAGAAAATCTGGATGAGGCCACTTTAAATGCTGTGAGAAACTGTGTAGTGGATAAACAGCTTTACTGCCTTCCCCAGTACATTACAACAGATATTTCTTGGGCCAATACGAAATTGATGGAGGAAAAGGGAATACAGGCGCCTAAGACCATTGATGAGTTTATGGAGGATTGTGAAAAATATGCAGATTCTGCAAATGGAACCTATTTTTATTCATTGAGAGGCGGTGCCGGTTCCATGGAAAATCTCTTTGACTTTATTTTCACTTATGCAGACCAGGACCAAATGTTTGATGAAGAGGGAAACTGTGTATTGTCTGATGCTGTTTTCGCAGAGGCTATGGATTTATATGCCAGTATTTATTGGAATAACTGGACTTCAAAAGATAGTGTAACTAACAGCTTTAAAGAGATGGTGGCGGAATTTGGTTCTGAAACCAGTATGTATATCAGCCATAATTCTTCTTCCCTGGCAGAGCATCAAAAGAATTTAGGAGAGGGAAATTTTGCTAATGTGATTGCTCCTGCAAATAAAAATGGCAATGTGGTGACTAAAGATATTAGTTTTACCGGATATTCGGTAATGAAGAATGCAGAGCATCAGGAAGCTGCCATAGAATTTGTAAAATATCTTGTTTCTGCTAAAGCTGCTTCTTATCACTGTGAGAAAGAAGGAAGGGTACCTGTGAACTCTTTGATTTATGAGGAAGAATGGTATCAGCAGGATGAATATAACAAGGTGTATCAGGAAATGATGCAGGCGGATAACGTAAAATTCCTGACTCATCCAGTATGGCTAACCCAGTGGAATGAATTCCGGAGCAAATACCAGGAGCCCGGTTTCCAGGCTGTACTGCTAAAAGAGAGGTCTTCTGAGGAAGTACTGAAGGAATGGGCGGATTATCTCACTGCTGCCCAAAAAGAGTATCTGCAGACAAATCAGTAAAAAATAGAGAAAGGAAGCTGCTATGGAGGAATATGAAAAAAGTAGATTAGAAAAAATGCGCTTTCAACGAGCGGAAATATACAGTCTGGCCGAGATAAGAACACCGGCGCCTTTTTGGGATGCCACAGGGGGACCTTTTTATAAGGTCCCTGTAGACTGTTGGCTGGTATTGTATGATGACAATCAAATTTCCGGACAAGGCCCTTGTTCTAAAAAAATGCAGGAACAGCTGCTTCCTCTCCTGCTGAACGGGGAGACCCGTACTTACAGAGAATGGTATGAAAAATTATACTGGTCCATCAGAAACTGTGGATTTAGCGGAGAAGCTGCGGTAGAACTTGGAAGGCTGGATTATGTGTTGCATGATATTCTGGCGAAAAGAAAGTCTATGCCACTGCACCGGTTTCTGGGAGCGAAAAGAGATTGGGCTTTGGCCTATGCCAGCGGCTGTGGGACAAATCTGAGTATTACTCAGGCCGTGAAAGAGGCAGAGGAGTATCTGGCAGAGGGATACCAGACGCTTAAGATAAAAGTGGCGGGAAATTTTGGAGCAGATTTAGCGGCAGATGTGAAAAAAATAGAGGAGGTCAGAAAAGCAGCAGGAGATAAAATCAGTCTAGCTGTAGATGTAAATCAACTGTGGAGTCGGGCGGAGGATGCATTGGAGTTTATAAAACAGATTGAAGAATACCGTATCCAATGGCTGGAAGAGCCGGTTCATTCTTATAATATGAGAGAACTGAAAAGATTGACGGGAATGACAGACATACCAATTGCTATGGGGGAATCCCCCAGATGCTATTATCCCATGGAAGCTTATGTGGATGCGGGAGTTAGGCATTTGGAGCCTATTCCCAGCAATTTAAGCAGTGTAGAGGATTGGATGAGAAGCAGAAAGCTGGCTTATGAAAACGGAATCCAGCTTAGCTCCGGAGGGTATTCTCATATGACGGCAGCCTTTATTGCTTCCGGCCGGGAAGAAGATATGGTAGAGTATCTTATTCCTGTTATGCGTCCTTTGGTGGACATCATGGAAATCTATCCCAGAGAAGAAGAAGGGAAATTCATTCTTCCACAGATTCCCGGAAGTCCTATGGTGCCGGATTTTAAGAGCCTTGTGAAAAACGGATACATAGAAAAAATAGAAATTTTGAGAGGTTAAAATGAAAGCAGGAATATTAGTAGAGGCAGAAAAAATAGAAGTAACGGATGTGCCTATGGTTACACTTCAAAAAGATACAGAGGTAATCGTTAAAGTTATGGCTATTGGTATCTGCGGAACAGATTTGCATGTATACAGGGGAGAACGTCAGGATGTAAGTCTCCCCAGGATTATGGGACATGAACTGGCAGGGATTGTAGTCCGGACAGGAGAAAAGGTGAAAAGTCTGAGCGAAGGAGACCATGTGATTTTTGACCCGGTTGTGGCCTGCCATACATGTACTGCCTGTAAAAAAGGGCATGAAAATGTATGTGAAAGTGTGAAGTGCTTTGGGGTGCAAATGGATGGAGGATTTCAGGAATATATTTCCGTAGAAGAAGATACTCTTTATAAAATTTCAAAGGAAGTACCCTTTACCACAGCTGCTTTGGGAGAGCCTTTTTCTATAGCGGCCAATATCTTTGCAAAATCACAGGCGCAGAAAGACGATTATGTGGTGATTATAGGTGCAGGTACTGTAGGGATTGCAGTCCTTCAAGTTATGAAAAAGATAGGCTGCAAAGTTATGGTGGCGGATATATCTGAGAAGAAACTGGAAAATGCAGCACGTTTTGGCGCTGATGTATTAGTAAATACGAAAAAAGAGAGTTTAGAAGAGAAAGTTCATTTAGCTTTTGCCGGAAATGCAGATGTGGTACTGGATGCAGTGGGCAGCGTGACAACTTTGGAAAGTGCTGTAAAAATCGCCTCTCCCTGCGGAAGAGTTATTGTCATAGGATTTGATACCAGTGCTTTGAAAATTTCTCCGGCTGACATCACAAAAAAAGAACTGAAGCTGCTTGGCTCCCGCATGAATAACCGTAGATTTCCCCAGGTAGTGAAGTGGCTGGAGGATGGAACTATTACAGATAAAATGATTTCAAAGCAATATAATTTCCGTGAGCTGAATCGGGCTTTTCAGGATACCCTCCGGCATCAGGACCAGTGGCTGAAAACAATAATAGTGATGGAGGATGAAAATGGAAATGTTTGATTTAAAAGGAAAAACAGCAGTCGTAACAGGGGCGTCTGCAGGCATTGGAAAAGCAATTGCAGTAGGGTTGGCAAAGGCTGGTGCGGACCTGGTCTGTGTGGCTAGGAGAGATTGCCGGGAAACAGGGGAAGAGATAAGGAGGCTTGGCAGACAGTCATTGGAAATTTCTGCAGATATATCTGATATGTCTGTATTTGATGGAATTATAGAAAAAACGGTTGAAAAGTTTGGGAAAATTGATATTCTTGT
>UMLF01061252.1_pt1 | contig 10260 bp, 9 predicted proteins | sample 1966501 | NCBI WGS metagenome assembly UMLF01 (sample SAMEA4836194, study PRJEB28245) | human gut metagenome | biome: gut microbiome; material: fecal sample | place: Denmark | collected 2008 | reverse complement strand
GCAAAAAAAGTAAACGGCGTTGTAATCACCTCATCGCCTTCACCTATCCCAAGAGAAGCCAATGCAAGAATCAATGCCTCTGTTCCATTGGCTACTCCGATTGCATGCTTGACCCCCAAATACTCTTCGCACTTTTTTTCAAATAATTTTACCTGTTCCCCCAGAATATAGTTTGTAGAACGCATAACATTAATCACATTCTGTTCAACCTGTTCCTTTATCTGTTCATACTGTTTCGATAACTCAATAAACTTCATCTTGGCACCCTCCTTTTTATTTTTCTGCACCCTGCAACTCAAGATCAGCTTTTTCCAAAATCCGAAGCATCCGAATCGCAGACATGGCATCTGTTTGCGATTCTTTATCATTTATGATACATTGTCTGAAATGCTCCAGACTATTATATAACGCATCACCCTGTTCAAGTTTAGGAATTACTGCATCTCCAACACGTGTTTTTACAACAAACTCATCATATTCCATTTGATCATATTTTTTAACATCGAATCCTTTATCATAAATAATGAGTTTATTTAAAACATCTACATCGTCATATACCAACATTTTTTTTGTTCCTGCAATAATAAGTCGCCGCTCTTTAATAGGAGATAACCAACTTGCAGTAATGTTTGCAAGAAAATCTTCATAATTTAAAGTAAGAAAGGTAATAGATTCTTTCTGACTATATTCCTTTTTTCCCATGGCTTTTACATTAACAGGCTCTTCTCCATCCGAAAGATAATCAATAATGGATAAGTCATGGACACTCAAATCCCACATTGCGCTGACATCATTCTTGATATTTCCCAGATTAATCCTCGAACAATCAAAATATATGAGATTTCCCAATTCTCCGTTATCAATAATTTCTTTAATCTTCCGAATTATCGGATGATATACCATGATATGATCTACATGAATCTTAAGCTTTTTCTGCTGTGCAAGCTCATATAATTCTTCAGCGTCTTTAACATTATCTGTAAAAGGCTTTTCTACATATACATGTTTCCCTGCCATCAATGCTTCTTTCGCCAATGCATAATGAGAACTTGTCTCTACAGCCAACGCAACTGCATCAATCTCTGGGTTATCTATGATCTCTTTATAGTTCTCGACATATCTTACAGCATTCGCATAAACATTTCTGGCCAGATTAAGTCTATCACTCTTTTTATCACAAATTGCCACAAATTCATAATCTTTATTTTTATACAGGTTCTTCGCCACATTGGGCCCCCAATATCCATATCCAATCAATGCAATTTTAATCATTTTTATCTCCTCTTTCGTTAGAATTCACCTTTCATATCAATACTTGCAAAATGCTCTAACGGTAACTTTACAGCTTTTCCTTCCTTCTGACTCTTATAGATTGCAAGCACAAGTTCAAGAGCATTTTTCCCAGCATAGGCATCCACATATGGCTTCCGATTATTCTTAATCGCATCAATCATATCTGCATAAAGACTGGTGTGACCATTTCCATAAACATTACTTGTCGCTTCCTCAAGCCCCTTGTTTTTCTGATCCTCCTCTGTCTCATCTGCAAAATTCCATACATCAATGTTATTGGTAGACTTGCCGCCAAGCTTCACTGTCCCTTTTTCTCCAAATAAATAGAGTGTTTCCTCCAGATTCTGAGGATAAACATTCGTCGTCCCTTCAACTGTTGCAACAGCACCATTTTTAAACTTGATAACTGCCATTCCGATATCTTCTGCTTCCAGATAATCATGAAACTGCTGCCTTGTCACTCCATATACCTCATCAATTTCATTTCCCATCATCCATCGAAGAAGATCTATTCCGTGTATACACTGATTCATCAGCGCACCGCCGTCTTCTGCCCAGGTTCCGCGCCAGGGTGCCTGCGTATAATAATCCTTATTTCTGTTCCACCGCACATGAATTGAGCCATGCGACAACTTTCCAAAACGTCCTGCTTCTAATGCCTTCCTCATTTCCTGCACTGCTACATTAAAACGATTCTGATGGCATGCAGAAACTTTTACCCCTTTCTCTTCAGATGCTTTGATAATTTTTTCCGCATCCTCAATACTCATCGCCATAGGCTTTTCAATAATGACATTTACACCATGTTCAATACAAAACAACGCAATCTCTGCATGTTTTCCACTTTCTGTGGCAATACCAACTAATTCAATATCGTTTTCTTCAATCATTTTTTTGTAATCTGTATAACGTTTAATACTCGTGTCATTCTGGAGATCATGTTTTGCCAACACTTCTTCCATATGTTCCGGCACAACATCACACACAGCTACAAATTCCAACTTGTTATTTACTACTGCCTTAACATGATTTGTTGAGATTCTCCCACATCCGATTAATGCATACTTCATTTTCTTTTCTCCTTTTCTACTTTTTTAATACACATTTACTATTTTGAAGTTCGTATGTTCTTCCACATAACTGACACTTCAAATCCCCTTTAATCCTTTCCCCACATTCGCACACCCAGCCAATCTGCCGTGCTGGAACGCCTGCCATAAGTGCATAATCCGGAACATCTTTTGTCACCACAGCGCCAGCGGCTATCATCGCCCATTTCCCAATTGTATGACCACACACAATGGTCGCATTTGCTCCAACTGTCGCGCCCTCTTTCAGAACAGTTCGACGATACCCTGCTGCTCCCTTCGGATACTTTGCTCTTGGAGTAAGATCGTTCGTAAAAACCATAGAAGGACCACAGAACACATAATCCTCAAGTTCTACTCCTTCGTAAATGCTTACATTATTTTGTACTTTTACCCCATTTCCGATTTTGACATGATTTGAGACATTCACATTCTGACCAAAAGAACAATTTTCTCCAATCCTCGCTCCACTCTGAATATGACAGAAATGCCATATTTTTGTGCCTTTTCCTATCTGGACATCGTCATCAATATAACTGCTTTCATGTACAAAGTATTCTTTTTCCACTTCGAAATCCTCTGAAATAATAAATCTTTACAGAACCTCAATATTCTCCCGATTTGCAACTTTCTTCATTACATTTTTTGTGTCAAATACAGCCTTTGCATTTTTCTGTATCATTTCATAATCTACATTGCTGTGCGCTGCTGTGATCATAATCAGATCATAAGAAGCGATAATCTCCGGGCTGATTTCAGGAATACTTTCTCTTTCTTTCCCATGATATATATATTTGGATACCCATGGATCATAGTATTCAATATCAGCGTGCTCTTTTTCAAGTTCCTCAATAACGCGAAGAGCAGGACTTTCTCTGTAATCATCAATATCCTGCTTATAGGCCACACCGACAACCAGCACTTTCGCGCCATTCATTGCTTTCTTAAACCTGTTAAGGATCTTACTTGCCCGCTCCACACAATATTCCGGCATCTTATCATTAATCATCATGGAACTTTCGATCATTGATGTGTGGAAACCATACTCACGCGCCTTCCAGCTAAGATAATATGGATCAAGCGGGATACAGTGGCCTCCAAGTCCCGGTCCTGGATAAAACGCCTGGAAACCATACGGTTTGGTCTTTGCAGCATCAATAACTTCCCACATACTGATTCCCATTTCATTACACAGCATGGCAAGCTCATTCACTAATCCGATATTAATATTTCTGTAAGTATTCTCAAGAATCTTCTCCATTTCTGCTATTGCCGGAGAAGATACTTCATAAACATCCCCTTCCAGCACAGCACGATACATAGATGCAATCACTTCTGTCGCATCCTTTCCAATCGCGCCGACTACTTTTGGTGTATTCTTTGTCTTATAGATAAGATTACCTGGGTCAACCCGTTCTGGCGAAAAACCAAGATAAAAATCTTCTCCACACTTTAATCCAGAGCCTTTTTCAAGAATAGGCTTAATCAATTCCTCTGTCGTTCCCGGATAGGTTGTCGATTCCAGAACTACCATGGTTTCTTTTGTTAAATACTTAGAAATCGCCTCTGTGGAGGACTGAACATAGCTGATGTCCGGCTGCTGATGACTATCCAAAGGTGTGGGAACACAAATAGCAATAAAATCTACATCTTTAACAAAACTAAAATCCGTAGTTGCTTTAAGCATACCACTCTCAACCAATTTCTTAAGATCTGTGTCCACAACATCTCCGATATAGTTATGTCCCTGGTTTACTAAGTCAACCTTTTTTTTCTGCACATCAAATCCGATTGTCTTAAAACCTGCTTTTGCTTTTTCTACTGCCAACGGCAATCCAACATAACCAAGGCCAACAACTCCTACAACAACAGAACGTTCCTCAATCCTTTTTAACAATTTTTCTTTCATTTTCTTTTTCTCTCCTTAATTCTTTTTCTATCTGTATTACTCTTTGTTCCCATGTATTATCCTGCAAACAGGATAGCATATTCTTATGTTTAGAAACTATCTCCTCAGGATCCTTCAACAACCGATCTAACAAAGAACATATTGCCGCCCTTTCATAAGGAATAGTCCAACCAATATTAGTTTTTTCAACGAAATCACCGGCGCAACAATCTCTTGTAGCAATCACAGGTGTAACGTAACTTAATGCTTCCATCAATTTAACCGGAATCGCTAACTGCATATATTTATGTTCCTTGATATCAAAATAGCAACTGCAAACATCTGCCTTCAGATAATATTTTTTCAAATTCTCTTTTGATTCGTGTACAATCTTAATCCTTTTTGTTAGGAAAGGCAAGTATCTCTTCTTCTCTTTGTCCCACTCATCTTTCTTGCAGCATATTGTTAAAGAAACATTTTCCATATCTCTTATAGCTTTCACAAATTCAATGATATCATAAATTCCGGATACTCCACCCACATAAAATATATTTAAATCCTCTGATCCCCTTGACTTAAAAAAGTTTTTTCTTTCTGTTACAATTTCTGTATTGTATTCTGCTCCTGGAGGAAGGACAATCCTTTCCATTTTCCTGCATTCTGGAAGATATTCTCCAATTCTGTCCGAGGGAAGATATAAAACATCAACCAATCGCTTATATTGCCACAAATCATACTTGTAAAAAAGAAATGTGACTATGCGGTAATGCAACGGTACCGCCTTTCTATACTGATCAAATTTCCAGATTGCGTCTCTGTAAAATAAACCTATCCTTATTGAATATTTCCGACAGAACTTAAAAAAACCAAAATCCAATAATGGGTAAATTGGCAAGTGATTCTTTTCTGTCAACAAAGTTGGCATGGTACTACTTTCTGAATATAGAAAATCATACTGTATTCCTTGCCTAATTCTTTTTTTTATCCGTTTTATTGCTTCCTTTCGTTCTTTTCCATATCCCTCTATCACGTCTACTTCATATCCCCGATTGATAAACGCATTTAGCATTTTTATCGGTCTGACTTGTGACCCAGACTTTCCGTCAGGATTTATATGATTAGGCACATGAAAAATACATCTTTTATAATTTCCCATTATGTATTCCCCTAAATTTTATTCAAGAATATCACAATTTTATTACCGTATCCTCATTTCCATAATAATTTACTTTTTCTTGCTAAAATATTTTTGGTATATGGTTTCGCAAGAATATTAGATTCCTCTCACCCTGCCCCGCCAATCCTTGCGTTCTTGGATATACAGAGAAACTCGCTTTTGTATCAATCTGTTCAAATACATTTAAAATGTCCACAATTTTCATAAGCAAATCCTACCTTTGCCTTTTTCGATGTGCTTTTAACAAAACATTCTCTATTATATTTGCCAAATTTGCATAATCATAATTCCCAACAACACTTTTAATATTTTCGCAATATTCTTCATATCGTTCTCTGGGCAATGCGGCAAACATCTGTAGTGCTTCTGCATACTCTTCTGCACTGTCAAATTTTCTCGCAACCCCAAGATTATATTTTCGGATCAGATCATACTTAACAGGCAGATTACATAAGATTGGCTTCCCACTGGCCATATATTCAAACAACTTGTTCCAACTACAGCCATATTTATTAATAGTTGCACTTCTTACATTTATTAAGTTCAAGTCTGCCTGCTCTAAAAGCGACGGAATATATTTCTTCTCAATAGGCCCCCTGAAAAAAACATTCAAATGATTATCGTTGCTTATTCTTTCCAGCGCGTCCTTCTCTGTTCCGTCCCCATATACCAGTATTCGTATTTCCTGATCGCTGCATTTTTTCAGCACTTTCCCCGCATTTACCACATCTATCAGATTATTTGCATATCTCACAGAGCCCACATAAACTACTTTAAACGCATCTCCGTCCAGCATCTCATCTCTAAAAGGATAATGCATTTTATTATATTGAAACTCTTCAATATCGACACCATTATTGATATGGGTAATCTTGTCTAAAGATACCTTCTTATCCCACCCTTTATCACAGATATATTGCTTTCCGCCTTCCATCGTAAATACAATCTGATCCGCGTGAACATAAATCCATTTCTCCATATGATACAAAAAATGAATAATCGGATTTTTAGAAGACATCCTGTTGTATGCCACCACTGATTCCGGCCATAGATCTCTGATCTCGACAACCACCGGAATTTTCTTCCATTTTCCAAACAAAACAGAAAAGAAAGCCACGAACAAATCAGGGGACGAGGCGTAAATTACATCCGGTCTTTTTCTTTTATAAAAAGTTCTCAACGCTTTTAATAGTTTAAATGGGAAATCAATCATATTTACAATACGGTCTATCCCATTTCCCTTATAATCCCTGCTCCTGACGAAGGTATACTCCACTCCGTCCTCCATCTCTTCCCGGTACAGGGATTTATCCTTTATCATATTGATATCTGTATTATGGATCTTACTGGAAGTAAAGATCTTCACAGTATGACCTTTTTTCTGGAGATACTTGGAAAAATAATAATGTCTTACCAAGCCCCCCATGCTTGGCGGTATGGCATAATGGTTCACGATCCATACATTCATCACAGTTTCTCCTTCTCCACTACTTGATCACAGCAATAACTGTAGCAAACATTGTCCTGATATCCTGCAGAAAGCTGAATCTCTCGATGGCTTTCAGATTATAACGCATCTTCTCCGGCAGGATGGTATGGATATATACTTCATCCGCATCCGTTGCCGACTCCAGAAGTTTTTCTTCATCTTTATACTCGATGCTGGTCATGGACGTTACTCCCGCAGGCAGGAGCAAGGTCGCCTTCATCTCATTGGTATAATGCCGGACATACTTCTCTACTTCCGGCCTGGTCCCGACGAAGGTCATATCCCCTGTCAGGATATTAAGAAGCTGCGGCAGTTCATCCAGTCTGCAGCCCCTGAGTTTCTTCCCGATCTTCGTCACCCTGGCATCTCCCTTGGTAGTAACCTGGGTTCCCAGCTGATCCGCATGATCGACCATGGTCCGAAACTTGAAGATCCGGAACGGCTTTCCATACTGGGTCACCCGCACCTGCCGGAAGAAGACCGGTCCTCTGGAGTCTGCCTTGATCAGGATCCCCAGCGCCAGCATCACCGGCGACAGCAGGATCACCAGCAGACCTGCCGCTATTATATCAAAAATGCGCTTCAGAATCAAACTCCCTTTATGCCTCTGCAGGATATCATAATACCTCCTGACTTCCGGCACCTGCATATCTGCAGGGAGCTCTTCCCATTTCCTCATTCTTCTCTATTCCTCACCCAATGCGTTTCCGAATGCCTCAAGAACATATTCTACTTCCTCGTCGGTCAGCTTCGTATGAAGCGGGAATGTGATCTCGTTCTCATACATTGCATAGGCATTCGGATAATCGTTGATATCAAATCCCAGATCCTTGTAAGCGGTCAGCAGCGGAAGGGGTTTATAATGGACATTGGTCGCCACGCCCCACTCTGCCATCCGGTTGATGATCTCATTACATTCCTGCCTGGTCTTTCCATTGACCCGGACAAGATAGAGATGGCCGCTGGAAGCAAAGTTCTCTCCATAATGCTTCAGCACACGTACATCGTATCTGGCAAGCCCTGCATTATATTTCTCGATGATCTCCCGCCTTCTCGCAAGAAGCGCAGGATACCGTTTCATCTGCGCCAGTCCGATGGCCGCCATGATATCTGTCATATTGCATTTATAGTAAGGCGCCACCACATCATATTCCCAGGCGCCAAGCTGCGTCTTCGCCAGTGCGTCTTTGGACTGGCCGTGAAGAGACAGCAGCATGATCTGCTTGTAGATCGCCTCGTTGTCCACGCCTTCAATATCTCTCCAGGTAAGAGCTCCCCCCTCTGCAGTAGTAAGGTTTTTCACAGCATGGAAAGAGAAGCTGGTAAAATCTGCGATCTCCCCGCAGTGTTTCCCGTCTCTCACCGCGCCAAATGCATGGGCGGCATCTGCCACAACTGCGATCCGGCCAATCTTCTCCTGGATCTCATTTGCCGGATGGAACAAAGATCTCTTCCGCTCCAGCACGGCATAGAGCGGGCTATAGTCGCAGATCACACCTCCCAGGTCAACCGGGATGACCGCTTTTGTCCGCTCAGTGATCGCCGCCTCCAGCTTCTCATAATCCATCTCATAGGAATCTGGCTGAACATCTACCAGGACCACCTTCGCTCCCACGTGACAGATCACACTGGCCGATGCCGTATAGGTATAGGCTGTTGTGATCACCTCATCCCCAGGGCCGATCCCCAGGACCCGCAGCGCCATCTCCGCGCAGGCGGTCGCAGAATTCAGACAGGCCGCCCGGCTGGTGTGACACAGCCTGGCGATCTGCCGTTCAAATTCCTTGGTCTTGGGTCCGGTTGTGATCCAGCCGCTCCGCAGGGTATCTACAACTTCTTCGATCTCCGCCTCCGTAATATCCGGCGGGGAAAATGCGATATGCATATCTTTCATCTTACTGTTCCTCCATTACTGGTTTCTCATGGCTTGCCTTGCCAAGACTCAACAGGTTCTGGTAGGCTTCCTCATCTCTCTTCTTATCTTCCGGCTTGATCGTATAAGTCGGAACAATCTCTGATACGATCTCCTTCACGTCTCTGCTCTCACTGGAGGCCGCTTCCTCCAGCGTCCGCAGCTGGCTGAGGAAATGAACTTCGTTAAATTCCAGGGGTTTCCCCACATAGATCAGGTTGTTGGGAGTCTTCTGCAGCCCCTCTTCTTTCGTCAGGAGTTCTTCGTAAAGCTTCTCCCCCGGCCGAAGACCCGTGTATACAATATCCATATCTACCCCAAGGGTGTAACCGGACAGCCGGATCAGGTTTTTAGCCAGATCCGCGATCTTGACAGGTTCGCCCATATCCAGCACAAAGATCTCGCCTCCGTGGGCGATAGCCCCTGCCTCCATCACCAGAGAAACCGCCTCCGGGATGGTCATAAAGTAACGGATAATATCCGGATGGGTAACCGTAACCGGTCCTCCTGCTTCCATCTGCTTCTTAAACAGCGGGATCACGCTTCCGTTGCTCCCCAGTACATTTCCAAAGCGGACCGCCACGAATTCCGTATGGGAATAATGGCTGAATGTCTGGATGATCATCTCACACAGACGTTTGGAAGCCCCCATGATATTGGTGGGATTCACCGCCTTGTCCGTAGAGATCAGCACAAATTTCTTCACTCCGTACTTATCCGCAGCCCGGGCTGTCTTGTAGGTTCCAAAGACGTTGTTCTTGATCGCCTCATTGGGACTGTCCTCCATCAGAGGCACATGTTTATGCGCCGCCGCGTGGTAGACCACATCCGGACGGTACAGCTCCATGACACTCTCGATCCTGTTGGTATTGCGCACAGAACCGATCAGCACCTCCAGTTTCAGCGCCGGATACTTCTTCTTCAGTTCCTGCTGGATATCATATGCGTTATTCTCATAAATATCAAAAATGATCAGCATCCGCGGATTATGGGCTGCTACCTGACGGCACAGCTCGCTTCCGATGGAGCCGCCGCCGCCGGTCACCAGGACCACTTTGTTCCGCACATAACCTGCGATGCTGTCGATATCGATCTTCACCGTATCCCGTCCCAGAAGGTCTTCAATAGAGACTTCCCGAAGCTTGGACACACTGACCTCCTCTGTGATCAGCTGATACACGCCCGGCAGCACCTTCAGCTTACAATCTGTCTCGTTACAGATCCTGAGGATATCCCTGGTATCCTTGGGGCCTGCAGACGGGATCGCAACGATGATCTCATCCACCCGATACTTCTTCGCGCACTCCTTGATCTGGGAACGATCCCCCACGATCCGCACGCCGCGGATGTATTTTCCCTTCTTGGAGGGATTATCGTCTATTACACAGACCACGTTCCGGTTCAGATGCCGGC
>UMLF01001914.1_pt1 | contig 10299 bp, 6 predicted proteins | sample 1966501 | NCBI WGS metagenome assembly UMLF01 (sample SAMEA4836194, study PRJEB28245) | human gut metagenome | biome: gut microbiome; material: fecal sample | place: Denmark | collected 2008 | reverse complement strand
CACTCCACCAGGCAACGCAACAGCCACATCTGCTTCTTGCAGCATGATATCCTTACGGTCACTCAGATTGACAGCACGAAACGTCACATCAAGCAAATCGCTGACAGCCCCCCTTTCTTCCAGCTTGGTAGGAACTACTCCCATTATCATAGCTCCATTTTCTTTTGCAGAGCGGGCAACAGCCTCCATAAGTCCTGTATTCGAACCTCCATAAATGAGCCACTTTCCGGTTTTACCAATCCATGCACCCAGTTCGGAAGCTTTTTCGGCATAAATCGGCTCGATGTGATCGGAAGCCGAACAGAATATTGCAATTTTATTCATAATACCTTAATTTATATAATACCGCAAACGGCCAGGAACAGCCAGTGCAGTCTGTAGCGAAGAAAATCAATATACCTGCAAATATCTGTATTTTTTCAGTTACGACAATAAGTATTATTGTATTTTTGCAACGAAAATCCATGCAAAGAAGAAAACTCATGCCATACAATACTTTTATTTTGCCAAACGGACTGCGTATTATCCACGCTCCCAGCCCTACCAATGTAACATATTGCGGATTTGCCGTCGATGCCGGAACGCGTGATGAATTTACCAACGAACAAGGGATGGCTCATTTTGTAGAACACCTTATATTTAAAGGAACCCGCAAACGCCGTGCATGGCATATCCTGAATCGCATGGAAAATGTAGGAGGCGATTTGAATGCCTATACTAATAAGGAGGAAACAGTTATATACAGTGCCTTCCTGAAAGAACATTTTTCCCGTGCCGTGGAATTGCTGACAGACATTGTTTTCAACAGTATCTTTCCCGAGCAGGAAATAACCAAGGAGGTAGAAGTCATTATCGATGAAATACAAAGTTACGAAGACAGTCCCGCAGAACTGATATTCGATGATTTTGAAGAACTGATATTTCCCAACCATCCGTTGGGACGAAACATACTAGGCAAGCCGGAACAGCTCCGCCAGTTCGGAAGTCAGGATGCACTTTACTTTACTGGAAGATATTACAAGCCTGCCAACATGGTATTCTTTGTTCAGGGAGATATCGATTTCAAACGGGTAGTTCGCACCATAGAAAAAGCTACGGCAGACATTCCTTTTTCAAACGTAGACAATAACCAACGTCAGGCGCCACATGCCTACCTGCCCAAGCAACTCACTCTACACAAAGACACTCATCAGGCACACGTAATGATTGGTGGACGTGGATACAATGCCTACGATGAACGACGAACAGGCCTCTACCTACTTAACAATATCCTAGGAGGACCCGGAATGAACAGCCGGCTGAACGTATCACTGCGTGAAAAGCGCGGGCTTGTATACAATGTAGAATCGAACCTCACAGCTTACACTGACACCGGAACATTCTGCATTTACTTTGGTTGCGATCAGGAGGATGCCGATTACTGTACCGAACTCGTACATAAAGAACTTAAAAAGTTATGCGACCGTCCGCTTACAACCACACAACTACACGCTGCAAAAAAACAAATCATCGGACAAATCGGAGTAGCAAGTGACAACTTTGAAAACAATGCACTCGATATGGCAAAATGCTTCCTACACTATAAGCGTTACGAAGAAAAAGAAGAAGTCTTTCATCGCATAGAAGCATTGACTGCACAACAACTGCAAGACATAGCAAACGAGATGTTTTCCGAGAATTATTTGTCAATATTAGTATATAAATGAAATATCTGCCTAAATATTTTTGTCTAATCATAAAATCAAAGCCAAAAATCAAACAAATATTACATTTTGACAAATGAAAATTTTTGTCAATCATACATATTTCATAAATTAGCCCCCACAAGAGTTAATAGATTATATCTATATATAAAAGATATTATGGGGGACAATGTTTTAATACTTGAAATCACATCAGGAATATGCTGTATACTGACAGCTATATTCTTACACTACTCAGCTATACCCAAAAGCAGCAATAAAAAGAATTATCAAAAAGGGTACACGGTAGTAAAAATAGCATCTTTAGTGCTAGGTATATCAGCACTATTGTTTGCCTACTTTGGAAATGTTATAGATACATATGATAAAAGAAGCTTTATACAGATAATACTTCCTGTAGAAACCCTATTGGTTTTCTGGGTATTTGTATACCCTCTATACGATAAAAACAAACTAAAGAATTTCCTTAAGTATCAGGTATTTTACACGACAGTATTATGCACAGCAAACATCATCTACCTATTTGTTGCAAAAGGGATGTCTGGAGAATGGGTTTATTATCTGCTGGTATCATGTTATGTCATACAATTTGCCTTTTACACAATAATATTTATTCATATATCGAAAATCTGGCTAAGGAAGAAAAGCACAGAGTCAAGCAACTTTAAAAAATATCCTTTTCGTATATGGGTAGCAGGATTTATCATAGGTGTAATGGGCATAGTAGCAGAAGTTTACCCAAACGAAATCTACTTACAAATATTCACTTTATGCTATACGGTATTTTTCATTTCGCTCGGCATACAGTATCACAACTATAGCATTATAGCTCCAGTTGGAACAGTAAGTCAAGAAGTTAAAACAGCCCCGGAAGAAACAAATAACAAGCCCGAGACACCTAAGCCCGAGGAAAAACGGCATGGACAGGGAAATGACATTATTAAAGAAAAAATTACAATATGGGTACAGCATAAAGGGTATCTGCAATTGGGCGTCACCATACAAGATTTAAGCCGTGAAATCGGCATAAACCGTACATATTTGTCAAATTACATAAACGAAACATACCAGAGCAACTTCAACGGATGGCTAAACGACCTCCGCATTGAAGAAGCAAAGCAAAAGATCATATCATCTCCTGAAATAAACTTGAGCGACCTTGCTGAAATGGTAGGTTTTGCAGATCAGGCACATTTCAGCAAGCAGTTCAAACAGAAAGAAGGCATCCCGCCCTCCGTCTGGCGAAAAGAGCGTCGAGCCCGAAATGAAAAAGTCTAATATTTTGTGCTTTTGTCGAAAAATACACAATTATATACAAATAGACAAGCGGGCACGAAGTATTTACGCCTAGATTTGCACAATCAAATAAAAAGCGATAAAAGAAAGTAAAGAACATTATCAATTATCATTCATTAATTAATTAAAAAGTATGAAGAAAAAATTCTATGGAGCTCTTTTGTTAGGAAGCTTGTTCCTTGCAGGGGGTATGGTATCTTGCTCTGATTACGATGATGACATCAACAGCTTGAATGAAAGAGTTGATGCATTGGAAAAAACAGTAGCAGAACTGCAGAAAGCCATCGAAGCTGGTGCTGTCATTACAAATGTTCAGAGCACTGAAAATGGTGTTACTGTTACTTTGAGCGACGGTAAGACTTTCGAAGTGAAGAACGGAACTAACGGAACAAACGGCGTTGATGGCGTTGATGGTAAACCAGGTTCAGTAGTTACAATTGATGACGAAGGTTATTGGTGCATCGATGGTGTAAGACAAACAGACAAAGAAGGTAACCCGTACAAAGCTCAAGGCGAACAAGGTCCTGCTGGTGAACAAGGTCCTGCCGGTGAACAAGGTCCTGCTGGTGTAGACGGTAAAGACGGATGCTGGTATATGCCTAACGAAGATGGTTACTGGCACAAGCAGTATTATAATGAAGAAGGTACTGTTGTAGATGAAAAAACAGAAAACAGTTGGACAGATACAATTAAAAAAGATGTTGTAACTGTTGTTTACGATTCTGAAAATGGTCGTCTGTTAATCTCTAATGCAGAAGGCTTGCAGGAAGGTGAGGTTGTAGTTATCGAAACATGGGGTGAATTGAAGTCTTTGGCTGTAATTCCTTATGCTATCGATAAAGAAACAAGCATGCCGGTAGTTAGCTTCTATAACATCGTAAAAGATGGTGAAGTTTTGGAAAGCACTGATGCAACAGCTCACTTCCGTTTGAATCCGAACAATGCAAACATCAAAGATTGGGAATGGAGCATTATCGATCGTAAAGCTGTTGTTCGTGCAGAAGGTGACAATGTAAACGACCTGTTAGCTATTAGCGAAGTATCTCGTGGTGATGGCGAAATGATTGTTTCTTTGAAATCTAAAAAATCTATCGCAGATTTAAATGCTGACGAAATTGCAATCTTCGCATTGAACGGTACTAATACTGCAAATGGTAACAACATCGCTTCTGATTATGCAAAAGTTACTAGCGAAGATTTGAAGAATTTTGCTATCGTTAACGAGAGTATGCCTCGTGAATTCGTAACAAAATATGTATATCCGACAACAGAGCCTAATGTTCTCACTGACAGAAATGATGCAAAACTTGTTTACACTGAAAGTATTGATTTAAATACTTTAACCTATACATGGGCAAAAGACATTGATTCATATCACGGTGTAATGCTTGAAGATCTTAACATTGATGGCTTAACTTATGAATTCTCTAAACCTGAAAAATATTTAGGTAGTGATGGTACAACCAACCAACAAGAATTCGTAAACTTGGATGGAAGTATCGTAACAGTAAACGATTACACAACTGCTGCAATCGGACGTACTCCTATCTTCTTGGCTAAAGCATTGGTAAACGGTACAGTAGTTGCTACAGGTTATATCAAACTGGACATCGTAGAAAGTGCTCCTGCTGAAGATAAAGAAGATGAAGTATTAACAGTTGCTTGTGGTACTATCAATTACCAGAAACTGGATGCTATCTCAGCAAATACTAAAGTAAATGCTCTTGCATGGCAGGTAGTTAACCAGTTCTATAGCAAATATGGATTAACAGCAGAAACATTCCATACAAATTACAATGAACCAATAGCAAGCGATATTAAAGCTGAAACTGGTGTCGTATTAACTAACAATTGGTGGGATAACGGAAGTGCAACATCTTCTGACGCTGCTATCATTGATATTGATCCTGCTACTGTAAAAGTTGTAGACTTACTTGGTAAAGAACGTGAAGCTACTATCACATTCACTTCTAAGAATAAGAAAGTATATCCAAATGTAGTTGTTAAATTCACTTATACTATTAGTGATGATATCACATTCCCGGCTTTGAATAATGACTACTTGGTTGCTGGTGAAGAAAATATGGTAGAAGTGAAAGGTAGAATAGAAAATGGTACTTGGACAATGATTTCAGGTATTAAAGAACACTTCAAAGATTATTTATCTACTTATAAACTGGCTTCTAACCATGTTAACATGTATGCAGAATTACCGTTAAGAGTAGAAGATGAAGATCCATTCTTAGTTCAGCATGGTGCAGAAATAGTACTTAATGGAGAAGATGAAGTAATTCTTGCAAAGAAACAAGATATCCAGTTAACTGAGCCATTGACAACAGCACACCGTGACTACTTAGTATACTTCCACATTGTACTTGCAAATGGTGAACAGCAGACAATGAAGTACAAAGTTCGCTTCTCTACTCCGTTTGAAGTTTCAATAAATGAAGTTGAACTGAAGACATTGGCTAGCCCAACAACAGCTGACTTGGCTAAAGCAATTGTTATCAAGGGTGTAGCAAATGAAGTAATCTACGAAAAGGGTGCACTTGTTGCTAAGAATGCTGAAGCATATGCTATCACAAATGCAAACTATTTCGGTATGGTATATGGCCTGAGCGGTTCAGACTCAGACTCTTGGGAATCATTCGGTAAGCGTTTGACAGTTGCTAACGATGGAACTATTACATGGAACAATGAAGGTGCTCTTCTCCAGAATAATAAGATTGCAACTTCTGAAGCTACTGTAACAGCAGGTACTATTGCAGTTATCAAAGCTACTGGTAAGGTAACAGTTTTGAGTAGTGAAAATAGCAAAAACTAATTTCTCTATAGAGAAACACTAATATTAAGGTATGGGGGTGGCGGAGGTCGTCATCCCCATTCTTTTTAAATAACAAATAAAAGTTTAGCCTATGATTACTAAACGAATTCTCCCGGCAGCATTATTGCTGATGAGCGTAATCGCCGGAAACGCACAAACATCTTCCCCACAAATCAAGGAAGAAGGAAAAACAGAGTTTGTTCCTCATTGGTTCATGCAAGTACAAGCCGGTGCAGCACACACACGTGGTGAAGCGAAATTCGGAGACCTGATTTCTCCAGCAGCTGCTATCTACGGCGGCTATCAGTTTACACCGCTCTGGGGACTGCGTGCCGGAATAAGCGGTTGGCAGGCTAAAGGAGGATGGGCTGCCGACGGACAACTTTACAAGTATAACTACTTGCAGGGTAATGTAGATGCTACATTGGATTTGGGCAACTTGTTCTGCCATTATAATCCAGACCGTTTCTTCAATGCATACTTGTTTGCTGGTGTGGGCCTGAATGGTGGCTTCAACAATGATGAAGCTGTAGCATTGGCTAACAAAGGCTATGATCTGCGCTACTTATGGACAGATAATAAGATCAGCCCGGTAGGTAGATTCGGATTGGGTACAAATCTGAGACTGACTTCTAATCTGTTCTTCAATATCGAAGTAAACGCTAATGTTTTGTCGGATAAATTCAATTCAAAGAAGGCTGGCAATGCAGACTGGCAGTTTAATGCGCTTGCCGGATTTACTATCAAATTCGGAAAGACTTCACGCAAGACAGAACCTGTTTATTATGAACCGACTCCGCAAGCGGCTCCCGTTGTAAAAGAAGAACCGAAACCGGTACAGCAGCCTGCTCCGGTAAAACAGGAAAAGGTAACTATGACAGAAAATGTCTTCTTCGCGCTTAATTCTTCTGCTATCCGCAGCGGAGAAAAACAGAAGATTGACAAGCTGGCAGAATTTATGAAGAACCATGCTGAATGTAAAGTTACTATCTGTGGATATGCAGACAAGCAGACTGGTAATGCAGATATCAACATGCGCCTTTCTAAGAAACGTGCTGAAAATGTAGCTACCCAACTGAAAGAAATGGGTATCGACAGCCAGCGTATCACTGTAGATTACAAAGGTGATACCGTACAGCCATTTAGCACACCGGAAGAAAACCGTGTAAGTATCTGTATAGCTGAATAACAGAACCCTTTAATTCTTCATAACATGTAAGGAACGTCACTCTCCTATTCCCTAGGGAGAAGATGACGTTCCTTTTTTAGTTTTTGTACACGATGATGCTTTCCGAATGATGAATAAATCACTATCTTTGCGCAAACTGATAAATGTCGGGAAATACAAAACCATATATACACATGAAAATAGAAGATAAACTGACTGCCTCCGTCATCAACGGGGTAAAAGAATTGTACGGTGCAGAAGTGCCTGCCAAAATGGTACAATTACAGAAAACCAAGAAGGAGTTTGAAGGTCATCTTACGCTTGTGGTTTTCCCTTTTCTGAAAATGTCGAAGAAGGGACCGGAGCAAACAGCACAGGAGATCGGTGAATATCTGAAACAGAACGAACCGGCTATCGCAAATTATAATGTCATCAAAGGATTCCTGAACCTGACTATCGCATCGGATGTATGGGTTGAACTGCTGAACCGCATTCACGCTGATGCTCAATGGGGTATCCAGAAAGCTACCGAAGATGCTCCGCTAGTAATGATAGAATATTCATCACCGAATACAAACAAGCCGCTGCATCTGGGACATGTCCGCAATAACTTGCTGGGTAACGCACTTGCCAATGTAATGGCTGCCAACGGAAACAAGGTCGTAAAGACAAATATCGTAAACGACCGTGGTATCCATATCTGTAAGTCAATGCTTGCATGGCTGAAATATGGTAACGGAGAAACTCCTGAATCGTCTGGCGAGAAGGGTGACCACTTGATTGGTGATTATTATGTGGCTTTCGACAAACACTACAAGGCTGAAGTAGCTGAGTTGATGGAAAAAGGCTTGAGCAAGGAAGAAGCAGAAGCTCAATCACCACTGATGCAGGAAGCCCGTGAAATGTTGCGTAAATGGGAGGCAAATGACCCTGAAATCCGCGCTTTGTGGAAGAAAATGAATGACTGGGTATATGCCGGATTCGACGAAACATACAAGATGATGGGTGTCAGCTTCGATAAGATATACTACGAATCTGAAACATATCTGGAAGGTAAGGAAAAAGTGCTGGAAGGACTGGAAAAAGGTTTCTTCTATCGCAAAGAGGATGGTTCTGTATGGGCTGATCTGACTGCTGAAGGTCTTGACCACAAGCTGTTGCTGCGTGCCGACGGTACTTCTGTCTATATGACTCAGGATATTGGTACTGCGAAGCTTCGCTTCCAGGATTTCCCGATCAACAAAATGATTTATGTAGTAGGAAACGAACAGAATTATCACTTCCAGGTGCTTTCTATTCTGCTCGATAAGCTGGGATTTGAATGGGGTAAGGATCTGGTTCACTTCTCTTACGGTATGGTGGAACTGCCGGAAGGTAAGATGAAGAGCCGTGAAGGTACGGTAGTAGATGCAGACGACCTGATGGAAGCAATGATAGAAACAGCGAAAGAAACCAGCAGTGAACTGGGTAAGCTGGATGGCCTGACTAAGGAAGAAGCTGATGATATCGCACGTATCGTAGGTCTGGGTGCGCTGAAGTATTTCATCCTGAAAGTGGATGCTCGCAAGAATATGACATTCAACCCGAAAGAATCTATCGATTTCAACGGTAATACAGGTCCGTTCATCCAATATACATATGCTCGTATCCAGTCTATCTTGCGTAAAGCTGCTGAAGCTGGTATCACTATTCCTGCTGTTATCCCGACAGGTGTGGAACTGAGCACAAAAGAAGAGGGACTGATTCAGATGCTTGCTGACTTTACAAACGTGGTACGTCAGGCTGGAAGTGACTATAATCCGTCTATTCTTGCTAACTATGCGTACGATCTGGTAAAGGAATACAACCAGTTCTATCACGATTTCAGCATTCTGCGTGAAGAAAATGAAGCATTGAAGGTATTCCGTCTTGCTTTGAGCCAGAATGTAGGAAAGATCGTCAAACTGGCAATGGGACTGCTCGGTATTGAGGTTCCTGAACGTATGTAATTAAGACATTAATCATACACTATCTTTTATTCACCACGGATTATACAGACTTCTACACATATGTGTGAAACTTCTGCATAGTCTGTGGTGAATTGGTTTATTGATATCGCTATTATACAGATTATGGCAAAGCAGCAGAAATTTTATGTAGTATGGAAAGGAGCGGAACCAGGAATATATACATCGTGGACCGACTGCCAGCTACAAATTAAGAACTACAAAGGTGCTATTTATAAATCGTTCGCTACACGTGAAGAGGCAGAACATGCTTTCGCTACTCCTGCATATGTGTATCTGAAGAAAAGTCAGACAGCAACACACGAACCGGAAGAGAAAAAAATCCCTGAAAATTTCGATTTAAACTGTCTGGCCGTAGATGCTGCATGCAGCGGTAATCCAGGACCAATGGAGTACCGGGGAGTGTATTTACTTACCGGACAGGAAATTTTTCATTTTGGACCTATGTATGGCACAAATAATATCGGAGAATTCCTTGCTATTGTCCATGGTCTGGCGCTGATGAAACAAAAGGGCATAAACATGCCTATTTATTCTGATAGCCGCAATGCGTTGAACTGGGTGAAACAGAAGAAATGTAAAACAAAGCTGGAACGTACCGCGAAAACCGAAGAATTATTCCGGCTTATCGAACGCGCAGAGAAATGGCTGAATGAGAATCAATATACTACTCCACTGCGCAAATGGGAAACTGATTTATGGGGAGAAGTCCCGGCAGATTTCGGCAGAAAATAACTTTCTGCCTTATTGTGCGGGTTGTGAACGCTTCAAAAGCTGAATGTATCGGGAATGATTTCTTCTGACATATCGCAATAGTTTTCGCCAAACTTTCTGACTAAGTAAAAACAACAGGAATATGGTTCCCACGATACATACTGCACCAAACAGTTCTTTCAGACTGGTCAGAAGCGTCTGACGGGTAACTTCTTCATACAATTGCTGGATGGAAACATCAGGCATCCATTCTTTTACCAAATCCATTTTACGGCTTATCAGACCGATATTATCCTGCTGCATGTACTTCAGCCAGCGGTTTAATATGGCTGTACCCAAAGGAGTAGCAATGCTGGTGCGGATAAAGCTTAATACACATAGTCCCTGAAAGAAATGTTCGAAAGGGACAGTCTTGGCTACATAGATGGTCAGCGATATATAAAGTATGCCGTGTCCTAGTCCTTTCAGAAAGTTGGGGATGTAAAGGCTTTCAATATTCAGGTTGGGATGGATAAGGAAATACATATAGTACTGATAAACTACTATCAGCATGAAGCCGACGGTAATAAGCAGTTTATAGCCTTTGCG
>UMLF01040587.1_pt1 | contig 10305 bp, 9 predicted proteins | sample 1966501 | NCBI WGS metagenome assembly UMLF01 (sample SAMEA4836194, study PRJEB28245) | human gut metagenome | biome: gut microbiome; material: fecal sample | place: Denmark | collected 2008 | reverse complement strand
CGATTCAGCCGCCGACCCGTTCATGCCGGATGTCATTGCGCCAATCACAGACCAGGAAAACACGCCGTCAAACACGGCTGCGAGCCGTTCGGACCTGTTCGCCACCCGAGCTCGCACGCTGTTCACCCAGCTTGGTGTTGCCGATCTGGCAGACAGCTACCCGCGCGAGCTGTCCGGCGGTGAAATGCGGCGCGTCTCCATCGCCCGCGCGCTGATGAACCAGCCGAGCTTGCTCATCGCCGACGAGCCGACCGGCGACCTCGACCAAGAGAGCACCGACATCGTAATGCGTCTGCTCAGAGACCAAGCCAACAACGGCACGGCGATTCTCATGGTCACCCATGATCCCGATGCACTCGAATACGCAGATCGGGTGTATCGCATGGACGCCGGAGTGCTGTCCATAGCCTCGGTGTAATATGGTCTGCTGGTGTCTGCCAACAGGTAGATACCGTCTGGAGTCATAGCCCATCAGCGGGTCGGCGGTAGGTAATCGCAAGAAAACCAACCCGTTCGTGTTTATTCACGACGAAGCGCTGGGGAGGCCCGACTCAGCGCTTGTTAGGCATATGCAAGGCAAGCGTTCCGTTCAGATAACGACAGAAGGATTAATCCAATGACGAACGTTCAGCGTTCTCGCCGTCAGGTGCGTCTGTCTCGCGCCCTCGGCATCGCACTGACCCCCAAGGCTCAGCGCATCTTCGAAAAGCGTCCGTACGCTCCTGGCGAGCACGGCCGTGACCGCCGCCGCACCGAGTCCGATTACGCGGTGCGTATGCGCGAAAAGCAGCGTCTGCGCGCTCAGTACGGCATCTCCGAGAAGCAGCTTCGCGCCGCTTACGAGAAGGCCACCCGTACTGCCGGCCAGACCGGTAACGCCATGCTGACCGACCTCGAGACCCGTCTCGACAACCTGGTGCTGCGTGCCGGCTTCGCCCGCACCACCGCCCAGGCCCGTCAGTTCGTGGTGCACCGTCACATCCTCGTTGACGGCAACATCGTGGACCGCCCGTCCTACCGCGTCAAGCCCGGCCAGACCATTCAGGTGAAGGCCAAGAGCCAGACCATGGTTCCGTTCCAGATCGCCGCCGAAGGCGTGCACCGTGACGTGCTGCCTGCGGTCCCCGGCTACCTCGACGTGAACCTGCCGTCCCTGAAGGCCACTGTGACCCGTAAGCCGGAGGTCGAAGAGATCCCGGTGCAGGTCAACATCCAGTACGTGGTCGAATTCTACGCCCGCTGATCCGGGCCCTCTGGTCAACAAATCCAGGACATACCGCTCGAACCCCGCGCTTCTTTCGAGAAGCCGCGGGGTTCCTGCGTTGTAGGGCGATTACTGGCCGCACACCGCCTGGCGAATCATCGTCGCGTACGCATAGGCACCGGTCATATTCGGATGAATGCCGTCATCGTTGAGGTATTCGCTATGACCTTCGCTATACCCATGCCAATCGATGATGCCCACGTTCTTGTTCTTCTTGGCGGCCTCACGCAGCATCGTATTGTTGTTGTTCTCCTGCCACGGGTATGGCATACGGATGGTGATGAAGTATGTCGGCTTGCCGCCGGTCAGGTCAATGAGCTGTTGCACTTCCTGCTCATTCGAAATCACGCCGTTCGTGCCGAGGCCAAACACCACCACACTGCCACTGTGGCCGGCAGCGGTGTCCTGCTGATACACATCCACCGCCTGCGGCAGCTGACGGTTCGGCAGGCCATCGATAAAAGCGTTCGGGAATGCGGTCTGGATGGCGTCCGAAGTACCCGACGTCACTGAATCGCCGACCATCATCATATCCGCGTTGCAGCTTTCCGTTGCCGGATCATAGGCGTACTTCGAAATGTCAAGATTGTTTGGCACCTTTTCCGCAATCGGTTTGATGATGGGCGGCTGAGAATCCGAACCGTTCTTATTCGCGTCAGCGGTATTGGTTTCGCCGTTCGCGGCATTTATGGCAGAAGACTCGGGCTCGGGCTTCGCCGGTTTCTTGACCGGCTTGGCGGGTGCCGCGAGTTCGGGGCGCAGCTGAATGGCTCGCGCTTGAGCGATGCCATTCCAGTCCACCGGTGCCCACGTCAGCGCCACAACGGTCACCAATCCGATAACCGACATGACCCACGCGCCCGGGCGCAGCCGGTAGCCGGCTTTCGGCAGCGGCTTGGCGTGTTGGCTACGAGGCATCTGCACCGATTTACGGGCCGCCTCGACCAGCTGGTAGAAGGCTTCCGACGCCGCCAACACCACGACGGCCTCAAGAACCCAACCCCACCACGGCAACGCCTGCGTTCGTGTCGCCGGGTTCATGAACTGCAGCAGCGGATAATGCATGACGTACAGCGAGAACGATCGCGACCCGATATAGCGTAGGGGAGCACAACCCAGCACGTGCGACCAGATTGAGTCATTGTTCACGGCACAGGCCAAGGCGCACAACGATATGAACGCGGTAATCAGGTACCCGCCTTGGTACATGTACGACAGATACCCGTTGGCGAACCAGAATCCGGTCAGCAGTGCCGCCAAAGCCGCGGTGCCAAGAACATTGCAGACGATAGTGAGACGGGCGCCCGTCTTGTCGCCGGCCTGACGTTCGATCTGCACTGTTTGCGAAGCCGCTCCAGCTTCCGCAACTTCCGTACCTCGCGAGGAAGGCGTAATCCAGATAGCCAACAGCGCGCCGGCGGCCAGCTCGGCGAGACGAGTATCGGTACCGTAATACACACGGGAGGTATTGGCCGGGTCAAACAGCAGCACCATGGCGGCGGTGGAAGCAGCCATGATGACAAGAATCGCCATGGAACGCACCCATTTGGACTTGGTGATTTTGCCGAGCACCACCATCAGCAACGGCCAAATCAGATAGAACTGCATCGTCACGCCCAAGAACCACAGATGGGTCAGAGGAGAAGGCAATCCGGCCGCCTCGAAATACGGCACCTTGCGAAAGATGTACACCCAATTGCTGGCGAACAAGGCGCTTGGCAGCGAATCGGAAACCACTTTCTGCAACAGGCTGGGAGCGAACATCCAAGTGAGCCAAGGCACCACGGCAATGGTCGCCAGCATCACCGGCCATAAACGAGTAATGCGGCGGATCAGATATCGGCCATATCCAAAGGACCCGGTGCGGTCCACCATGTTCAGTACCGAACGTGTGGCAAGAAAACCGGTGATAACGAAAAACATCGTCACGCCAATGAATCCGCCCTGCAATAGCGACGGGCGGGTGTGGAATGCTATGACTCCAAGAATCGCCAGAGCGCGCAGTCCATCGATACCCCTGAAATGGGCAGGCTCAGACGATTGAGATGGTGCAGATTTCGAGGTTATGCTCACAGTACCCTAAGTGTACTCTCAGGAATCGTTAGGTATACTGCCCGGATTACGCATATCTCAGGTAGTGACCTATGCCGTTATGACTTATGACTTCCGGCAACCCGCACCGAAACCGCCGGAATGGTGACATAATCAGAACCATGATTCTTCATCTGCATCTGGTCCGTCACGGACAGACCTATTTCAACCGATACAACCGTCTGCAGGGATGGTCGAATTCGCCGCTGACCGAGTCGGGCGTCGCCGATGCCGTCAAGGCCGGTGAGCGACTGAAAGGATTGACGTTCGCCGCCGCCTACTGTTCGGACACCACGCGTGCCCAGCAGACGGCCGAGAAAATTCTCGACATCAACGAAGCCGCGGGTAACCCGCGCCCCGCACTCGTGACGGACATGCACTTCCGCGAGCAGTTCTACGGCTACTACGAGGGACTTGACATGGCCATGGCCTGGTACGCCGCGGGAGCGCCCCACGGCGTCAAAACCTACAACCAAATCGTCGAGAAGTTCGGGTTGGGGGCCTCGCGTGATTTTCTCAAGGAAGCCGATCCCTTCCACGACGCGGAATCCGATGAGGAATATTGGACGCGCGTCGAAGGTGCGTTCCGTCTTATCGCCGACAACCCGAATCTCAAGGACGGCGACGATGTGCTGCAGATTTCGCATGGCAACACACTGCTTAGCCTCGGTCACCGGTTCGGCGGCCCTGACCTCGATCTGAACGAACGCCCGGCCAATGGTTCGGTAACCGTGCTCGACTTCGACACCGACAAGCCGTTCGGCGAAGCCGTGACCATCGTTTCGTACGGCAAGTAGCAAATAGCAAGCAATACATATCGAATAGCACGTACGGTCCACGGCGGCACGCCGCAAACGAAAGCGTCAGCAGGACAGCCTTTCGCCTATAGCCGCATACGCCCACGCGCACGGTTTTCGCCCTGCGCATGCAATGGTATGCCAAGAAATAGGGAAGGAGTGCTACCCTTAGGCGAGTAAGTGTGACCGCAAGGAGGAAACAATGGGAGTCGGAGAGATCGCTGGCCTGATCGCGGCCATCGCGTTCGCAGTATTGGCCGGTTTCATGATCTATCCGCTGATCAGGCTGGGCAAGATGTTTGATCAGATATCGCAGACGGTCCGGGAGTCCGGTGAACACGCCATCCCCGCGCTGGACGAAGGCGTGACCACCGTCAAGCAGGTCAACAAGTCGCTCGAAGACGTGAACAAGATTTCCGCCGCGGCTTCCACCACCGCCAACAACGTTGGTGCGTTGACCGATCTGTATGGCTCCTTCCTCGGTAAGCCCATCATCAAGATCGCTTCCACCTTCTACGCGCTGAAAACCACGGGTCAGTCCTTCCTTGCGAAGAACGCCGCGAAAACCACCGTCAACGACACCGCCGAGAAGGGGGAGTGATGTTCAAACGCATCTTCTGGGTCGGCGTCGGCGTGGCCATCGGAATCGTTGCCGTCGCCAAGGCACAGGCCTATGTCAAGGCCAATACGCCTGATGCGGCACGCCAGTTCCTGCTTGGCCCCGATCAGGACAATGTGCCGATGAAAACACTCGAAGGGTTGGTCAACGAGTTCAATGCCACCCGTCGAGCCCGCGAGGCTGAGCTCAACCGTCAGTACATCGAGCGCGCCAACTGACACGCGCATGCCGCCTTGCCATCTAGTCACTGAATCAGCTAGAACAAACTAATCCTCATAATCCAGTCTTTTCCACCAATACCAGGCGCAACTGCGCCCATTACCCAAACAAGGAGTTCATCCGCTCATGCGCACTGCGGACATCGCAAAGCGATACCTCGATTATTTTGCCAAGCACGACCATCTCATCGTGCCCTCGGCATCCCTGATTTCCCCGAACCCCACCACGCTTTTCACCATCGCCGGCATGGTGCCGTTCATCCCGTACCTGATGGGTGAGCAGACCCCGCCGAAGCGCCGCATGGCCTCCAACCAGAAGTGCGTGCGTACGCTCGACATCGACGAGGTCGGCAAGACCACCCGCCACGGCACCTTCTTCCAGATGCTCGGCAACTTCTCCTTCGGCGACTACTTCAAGGAAGAGGCCATCCACTACGCCTGGGAGCTGCTCACCACCTCGCAGGATGAGGGCGGCTACGGCTTCGACCCCGAGAAGCTGTGGATGACCACGTTCACCGACGATGACGAAGCCCGTTCCATGTGGATCAACGAGGGCGTGGACCCCGAGCACATCCAGAAGATGGGCATGGAAGACAACTTTTGGACCACCGGTGGCCCCGGACCCGGCGGCCCCTGCTCCGAAATCTACGTGGACCGCGGCCCCGCCTTCGGCAAGGAAGGCGGCCCGATTGCCGACGAGAACCGCTACATCGAGATCTGGGACCTCGTGTTCGAGAACTACGAGGTCGACAACGTCAAGTCCAAGACCGACCTGCACATCGTGGGCGAGCTTGAGAACAAGAACATCGATACCGGTGCCGGCTTGGAACGTCTGGCCTACCTGCTGCAGGGCAAGAACAACATCTACGAGACCGATGAGGTCTTCCCGGTCATCGAGGCCGCCGAGCAGCTCTCCGGCCTGAAGTACGGCGAGAACGAGGACGCCGACGTGCGCTTCCGCGTGGTCGCTGACCACGTGCGCTCCGCCCTGATGATCATGTCCGACGGCGTGCGCCCGTCCAACGTGGGCCGTGGCTACGTGCTGCGCCGCCTGCTGCGCCGCACCGTGCGCTCCATGCGCATGCTCGGCGTGACCGATCCGGTGCTGCCCACCCTCTTCCCGACCTCCAAGGCCGCCATGGAGGCCAGCTACCCGGAGCTCAACGACACCTTCCATGAGGTGTCCGAATCCGCGTATGGCGAGGAAGACGCCTTCCGCCGCACCCTTGAGACCGGCACCACGATTCTCGACGTGGCCGTCAACAAGGCCAAGAGCGATTCCGCCGAGCCCGTCGTGGCCGGCGAGGACGCCTTCAAGCTGCACGACACCTACGGCTTCCCGATTGAGCTGACCCTCGAGATGGCCGCCGAACAGGGCGTGAAGGTGGACGAGGCCAAGTTCCGCGAACTCATGGCCGAGCAGAAGTCCCGCGCCCGCGCCGACGCCCTCAAGAAGCGTCACAACGTGGATCTTTCCGTTTACGACGACTTCAAGAAGACGCTCGTCAGCCCGATCGACTTCCTCGGCTACACCGACATGTCCGCCCGCGCCAAGGTGATCGGCATCATGCAGGAAGGCAAGGGTTCCGTGCCCGCCGTGACCGGCCCGGCCAACGTCGAGGTCATCCTCGACCGCACCCCGTTCTACGCGGAGGCCGGCGGCCAGCTCGCCGACCAGGGCGAGATCCTGTCCGACGACGGCGCCGTGCTCGAAGTCGACGATGTGCAGAAGCCCATCAAGGACCTCATCGTCCACCAGTGCCGTCTGACCGAAGGCACGCTGGTCGTCGGCGCCGAAGTCAACGCCAACATCGACCTGGCCCGCCGTGGCGCCATCGCCCGCTCGCACACCGCCACGCACATGGTGCACAAGGCGCTGCGTGAGGAGCTGGGCCCGCAGGCCACCCAGCGCGGCTCCGAAGACGCCCCGAACCGTCTGCGCTTCGACTTCCAGTGGTCCAAGGCCCCGGCCAAGTCCGTGATCTCCGCAGTCGAGGAGCGCGTCAACGACAAGCTGCGCGACAACCTCGCCGTGACCACCAAGGAAATGAAGTTCGACGACGCCATCGCCCTCGGTGCCATGCACCTGTTCGGCGAGAAGTACGGCGACATCGTACGCGTGGTCTCCATCGGCGAAGACGGCTGGAGCCGCGAGCTGTGTGGTGGTACCCACGTGGACCACGTTGGCAAGATCGGCATGGTCAACATCCTGTCCGAAGCCTCCATCGGCTCCGGCGTGCGTCGTGTCGACGCCGTCGTGGGCCAGGGTGCCTATGACTTCAACGCTCGTGAGCACGCGCTGGTCTCCCAGCTGTCCGACAAGCTCAACGCTCGTCCGGACGAGCTCGCCGAGCGTGTGAACGCCCTGCTCGCCAAGCTCAAGGAATCCGATCGTCGCTTGGCCTCCATGTACGAGTCCCAGCTGGCCGCCTCGGTTCCGGCTCTGGTTGCTGACACCAAGAACTCCGCGGCCCCGGTCAAGGTGGCCGTCAAGAACGTGGGCCACTTTGGCGCGGTCGATGCCCTGCGCAAGACCGTACTCGACGTGCGCGCCCAGCTCGGTGAAGACGCCCCCGTGGTGGTGGCCCTCGCCGGCGTGAACGAGGATGACAAGCCGATGGTCGCCGTGGCCACCAACGAGGCCGCCCGCAAGGCCGGCATCAAGGCCGGTGATCTGGTGCGTGTCGCAGCCAAGGTCCTCGGCGGCGGTGGCGGCGGCAAGCCGGACTTCGCCCAGGGTGGCGGTGCCGATGCCTCCAAGATCGACGAGGCCCTCGAAGCGCTCAAGCACGAGGCGCAGAAAGCCTGATTCCGCCAGTGGTGTGGTTAGGCGTTGATTTGGGTAATGCCCGGGTCGGACTGGCACTGTCCGACCCGGAGCTTACCTTTGCACACCCTGCTGGCAACATTCATGTTGCCGGCGACTATTTCTTTGCTATTGACGAGGTCCTGAACGTCATCGAAGACGAACATGTGGACCATGTAATCGTCGGACTGCCCCTGCAGATGGACGGTACAGAAGGCAAAAGCGCCAAAAAAGCGCGCAGGTGGGCGGCCAATCTGGAGAAGAGGCTGCAAGCAGAGAGTGAAGACAGTGATTCTACGGAGTATCAGATTCCGCAGGTATCATTGATAGATGAGAGATTGACAACAGTCAGTGCGCATCGTCAGCTGTTCGAGGCCCATAAAGCTTCGAACAAGCACAGGCCGGTGGTTGACCAGCAGTCGGCAGTGGTGATTTTGCAGACGGCACTCGACCGTACCCGGGAGCAGTGAGGTATCGGTTATGACCGATGATTTTAACGAGTTCTTTGATGACAACACGCATTGGGTCGAACAGGGGTCAGAACCAATGCGCGGGGCTGAGCCGCCAGAACCGCCGAAATCCCGCAAGGAGATGCGCAAGCGACGTGCACAGCGCAGGCGCAAGCGTATCAGTGGCATTATCATCGCTATCGCCATCGTCGCCCTGCTTATCGGCGGCGGCTATTTCGGCGTAACCAAGCTCATCGCATGGCGCGACAGCCGGAGCAACCAGTCGACGGCCATCGCGGACTATCCGGGACCGGGCTATGGCGAGGTCGAATTCACCGTGAGCGAGGGCCAAGGCGCGGCGGAGATCGCCGATAATCTGCTCAAGGCCGAAGTCATCAAGTCTACTGCCGCGTTCACCAGCGTGGTCAACGCCAATAGCGCGACACTCTATCCGGGAACGTTCACATTGAAGAAGCATATGGCCGCATCCGATGTGATCGCCGTTCTCTCCGACACCAACCAGGCGGCGGGCTTCCTCGAGGTTCGTCCCGGTGAACGTGCCACCGATGTGTTTGCCGACGCCGCGAAGCTTTCCGGCATTGCCCAAAGCGAATTCGACACGATTATCAAGAACGAGGGTAAGGATATTCTGCCCAATGAAGCGGGCGGTAGCTTTGAAGGATGGCTGGAGCCGGGAACCTACAACGTCAAGAGCATGAAGAGCGCTTCGGAAATCCTCAAGGCCATGGTCGATAAGCGTATCGCCAAGTTGGATGAATTGGGCGTGCCGGCCGGCAGTGACCGCGAACAGGTGATGATCATCGCCTCTATCGCCGAGGCCGAGGTCAACAAAGCCGATTACTACGGCAAAGTGACGCGAGTCATCGAGAACCGTTTGGAGCAGGGCATGTCGTTGGGCATGGATTCCACCGTGGCCTATGGCAATAACGTCAAGCCCGCGCAGGTGACCACCGAGATGACCCAAGACGAGTCCAACCCGTACAACACGTACAAGATCTCCGGCCTGCCGCCTACGCCGATCAGCAATCCCGGCGATAACGCCATTCAAGCGGCACTGCACCCCGAAAGCGGCAATTGGCTGTACTTCTGCACGGTCAATCTGGACACCGGCGAAACCAAGTTCGCCGCAACCGCCGATGAACATGACCAGAACGTGGCCGAACTACGCAAGTGGCAAGCCGAAAATCAGTAGTCATCCCGTTAGCTTCCTTCGCTTGGGGAAGCTGATCGGACGTTGGTCTCTTCATTGGCTCCCTCGCCGAGGGGAGCTGTCCGCAAAAATGCGGACTGAGGGGAGCACTGCAGGGAATGTAACGCTCAACTTAAGCCCGGGGCTCCCGCGAAGCGGATGGAAGAAATCTAGGACAACACCCCAACAGCCACCGCCACAATCGCGCCCGCCAATATCACCGGCACATACGGCACCTTGCCCGCATGTGCCGGTGATGTGCGTTGTGGGTCGAATCGCGTCCACAAGGCAATCCATGTGATGCCGGCAACGCCCATCGCCAGCCACCAGACCACCACAGGCAACAGGCCAAACAGTCCGACAGACAATCCCATAGGTATCAAGGCGGTCACATCGCCGAATCCCAATGACCGAGGCACCAGCAACGCCAACGCGAACTGGATCAGGCAACATAGCACGGTGAACAACAGCGCCTGCAACAGCACGAACAGGTCGTTCACCACCACTCCATACGCGAAATCGGCGGCCAGCTGAAGCAACGCGCCCGCAGCCACCCACGCGATCGGCACCCGCCGATGACGAACATCCTCAATGGACAGTGCAAGCCCACATAGCAGACCGGGTAGCGTGAACAGGTATGGCATGGCTTAACATTAACCCCTAGCTAGACGTACACATAGACGTACACACATGAAACGAGGGAAGTTATGCTGCGTTGGCAGACGGCAGGGGAGTCTCACGGAGAAGCATTGGTGGCCATGATTGAAGGGTTGCCGGCCGGCGTGCGTATTAGCACGGACGATATCGTTTCCGCACTGGCACGCCGTCGACTTGGATATGGTCGCGGTGCC
>UMLF01044349.1_pt1 | contig 10331 bp, 9 predicted proteins | sample 1966501 | NCBI WGS metagenome assembly UMLF01 (sample SAMEA4836194, study PRJEB28245) | human gut metagenome | biome: gut microbiome; material: fecal sample | place: Denmark | collected 2008 | reverse complement strand
CCTGCCACCGCCAGACAGACCAGCGGGCGGCGGGTGTCGCCCACGGCACGCAGCAGGGAGGCGTTGAAGTTGTACAGCATGGTCATCGGCATTCCGATGAAGTAGATCTTCAGGTAAAGGGTGGCAAGGTCAATGACATCCTCGGGGCTGGACATCAGTTCCAGCAGGCCGTGGGCTGCAAAAAAGCCCACAAAAGCCATCAGTACGCCGCCCACAAGGCTCAGGGTAACAGCGGTCTGCACCGCTTCGTGCACGCCCTGGTCATCCTTTGCGCCATAGCAGCGGGCAGCCACAACGTTTGCACCCAGCGCAAGGCCGACAAACAGGTTGACCAGCAGGTTGATGAGCGCACCGTTGGAACCAACTGCTGCCAGCGCGGCGCTGCCGACGAACCGGCCCACCACGACCACATCGGCAGCATTGAACAGCAGCTGCAAAAAGCTGGATGCCGCCAGCGGCAGGGAAAACAGGATGATCTTTTTCAGCATCGGGCCGCTGGTCAGATCACCGGCCTGGGACATTTGTGCCATGAAAGCTCCGCCTCCTTTGAAACTTCTCTCATACTCTTGCACCAAAATTGAAGCGTAAAAAATGCGCCGTGCCGTTTTGCGGCACAACGCAATTTGTAAAGAACATCTATATTATAATACAGTTTTCTGTAAAATACAAGATGCTGCGCAGGGGAGATCCTGCCTTTCCGGGACACTTCGATCAGGAATGATGGATCTGCAGCGTTTTCCAGTGCTCTTTCTTCTCATATTCTGTTGTCACGCCGTCATCCCGGTACATCCGGTACTCCGCAGATTCGCCGTCGGGCAGGAAGCTCCACAGGGTCAGGCTGGCATCATCCAGCTCAGAGGTGTTGTTGGCGGGCTGTGCCACGGGAACGATGTGACCCGGACGGAGGAACAACAGCACTTCGTCCAGCGCACAGCGGATATAGTGGTGTCCGGCGGGCAGGATCTCTTCATCGTAGTCGTCCACAGCCCGCAGGCGCAGGAGCTTCATGGATTCGGGCAGATAGACATGCCGCCCGTGGGCATTCTGGACATAGACAGGCGCTACCATCAGGCCCTCGCCCAGCAGAAGCTGATCTTCCACTTCCCGGGCATCAGGGTCATCCGGGTAGTCGAAGGCCAACGGCCGGAAGTAGCTGGTGTTTTCCAGCGCGGCCTTCATAAATTCGCTGTACAGGTAGGGCAGCAGGGCGTAGCGCAGACGGATCATATTGCGCACAGCGGGCAGCACCTCGGGGAAGCGGTAGTATTCCTGCATCCGGGTGCCCACCGCGGAGTGGTTGCGCATCAGCGGGGTGAGCAGACCGAACTCAAGCCAGCGCAGGGCAAGATCCGGCGTGGTATCGGAGGAGAAGCCGCAGAGGTCGGCACCGCTGTACAGGAAACCGCACATCTGGACACTGGGCATCATCTGGATGTTGGCCAGCAGCTGGGCCCAGCTGGAATTGTTGTCGCCCAGCCAGATGCCGCCATAGCGGTGGCTGCCAATGAAGCTGGAGCGGCTGTAAAGCAGGGTGCGCTGGCCCGGGCGCAGGTCGGCAAAGGCCTCGCCAGCGGCGCGGGTCATGCTGCCGCCGTAGAGGTTGTGGACCTGATCGTGGCGCACCTTCTGGCCGTCTACCTCGTGGTAGAAGCTGGCATAGTCTGCCGGGCTGTTCATCAGTCCCATGGCACCGCCCACCACGCGTGGGAAAAACTCCTCCTGCTCAATGTTGTCCTTCTCCCGCAGGGCGGCCATGTCGTTCAGAAAAGCGCGCAGCCGCTCGGGTGAGTAGAAGAGGGAGGGCTCATTCATATCGTTCCAGAAGCCCTCGATGCCGCAGTCGGTCAGGGCCTTGTATTTGTGGCCGAACCACTCCCGCACCTCGGGACGCAGGAAGTCGGCAAAATAGGCCTTGCCGGGCCAGACTGCCGCCACAAAGGGAGTTCCGTCGGCCTTTTTGCAGAAGTATCCCTTTTCCAGCCCCTCAGTGCAAGTGGAGTCGTTGGGGTCGACGCGCACGCCGGCATCGATGATGGGCACCAGCCGGATGCCCTGCGCTTTCAGGTCTGCGGAGAGCTTTGCAAGGTCAGGAAACCGTTCCTTGTTTACGGTGAAATCGGCATAGTCCTGCATATACTCGATGTCCATGCAGATCATATCCAGCGGCAGGTCGTGCTCCTTGTACTGGCGTGCAACCTCCCGCACGTCCTCCTCAGTCTTATAGCCCCAGCGGCTCTGTGCCAGACCGAATGCCCACTTGGGTGGGATATAGCTGCGGCCGATGAGGGTGCGGAACTCCTTGCAGATCGCATTCTCATTCCCGCCGGAGAGGAGATACAGATCGTAGTCAGGGGTCTCGGTGTGGAAAGAGAAAAGATCGTGGCGGGTATAGCCGATGTCGTAATACACCTTGCCCGGGAAATCCACGAACAGGCCAAAGCAGGTGCTGCCATCCCGCACCAGCAGGAAATTGTGCGCACCATAGAAGGAAAGCTTGTCCTCGCTGTGGCGGGATTCGTCGGTGTTGTTGGTGATGTAGTGCCAGCCGCGCTTGTTGATGCCGCGGGGCATTTCGCCCAGACCGTAGACCGCAGCCTGCTCACTGAGGGTGAGCCGCCAGCCGCTGCCATCTGGAGTCAGAAAGGGGACGGGGCTGCTTTCCGCCGGAAGAGACAGCACAACGCTCTGGGTGGGGAAGGGATGCCCGAAAGAAAAACGCTGGATCACAGAAAAGACCTCCTGTTTCAGATAGAGTTGTTACTGTAATGATACGGCAGAAATCGTTCCGGAACAAGAGAGAAAACAGGATAAATAATGCAACAAAACAGGCGTTTTGTGGTCTGCGCAACAGCCAATACTTCTGCTGCACCTGCCTGAGCCCCTCAGGCGGGAAACTGCACGGAATGGATTGCAAACTGTCGAAGGGCTTGCTATAATAAAAGGTACTCTGAAAAGGGAGGATCTTCCATGTATCGAAACGGCATCAAGCGGCTGCTGGCGGTCATTCTGTCCCTCTGCGGCATGATCGTTCTCTCGCCGCTGCTGCTCATCCTCTGCCTTGCCATCAAGATCGATTCCCCTGGACCGATCTTTTTCAGGCAGAAGCGGGTGGGCATCCACAAACAGCATTTCAATATCCTCAAGTTCCGCACCATGCGCATCGACACCCCCCACGATATGCCCACCCACATGCTCAAGGACCCGGATCAGTATATCACCCGGGTGGGGCACTTCCTGCGCAAGACCAGTCTGGACGAGCTGCCCCAGCTCTGGAACATCTTTGTGGGCGATATGGCAGTCATCGGCCCGCGCCCGGCGCTGTGGAACCAGTATGACCTGCTGGCCGAGCGGGACAAGTACGGTGCCAACGATGTCCGTCCCGGCCTGACCGGCTGGGCCCAGATCCATGGGCGGGATGAGCTGGAGATCGTGGACAAGGCCCGGCTGGATGGCTACTATGTGGAGCACTTGAGCTTTGGCATGGACGTAAAGTGCTTTTTTGGCACCATCAGGGCGGTGCTCGACCACGATGGTGTGGTCGAGGGCGGCACCGGCACATTGCACGAAGAGGAAAACCACAAGAAGTAAGACTGGCCCGGGCAGAATACTTGATTTATCCCCTGAAAAGCGTATAATAAAACGGTATAAGACATCAAAGGAGGATTTCCATGAATCGCACCTACATCAACGAGGTACAAAAGGAAATTGGCAATACGGTCAAGGTACAGGGCTTTATTGAAAACCTGCGCAACAGCAAGTATATGGCCTTTATCGTACTGAAGGATATCACCGGCAAGCTGCAGATCACGGTTGAAAAAGAGGATCATCCTGATCTGGTGGGCACCATCGATCAGCTGACCCCTGATTCTGTCATCACTGTCACCGGTAAGGTGGTCGAGAACGACTACGTCAAGATGGGCGGCATCGAGATGATCCCCGAGGCCATCGAGGTGGAGAGCATTGCGGATGCACTGCCCATTGCCCGCAAGGCCATTGCCGCCACCAAGAAGAAAAAGGCGGTGGAGCGTTCCAGCATCGACCAGCGCATTGATTACCGCTGGGTCGATCTGCGCACCGACGAGAACCAGCTGATGTTCAAGGCCCAGAGCTGCATGGTCAACGCCATGCGCAAGTTCCTGCTGGACCAGAACTTTATCGAGATCCACACCCCCAAGCTGATCGCTGCTGCCAGCGAGAGCGGCTCTGAGGTGTTCAAGGTGGATTACTTCGACCGCAATGCCTATCTGGCACAGAGCCCCCAGTTCTACAAGCAGATGGCAATGGCAGCAGGCTTTGAGCGCATTTTCGAGACCGGCCCTGTGTTCCGCGCCGAGAAGAGCTATACCAACAAGCACGCCACGGAGTTCTCTGGCTTCGATCTGGAGTTCAGCTACATCACCTCTTACAAGGATGTCATGGCCATGGAGGAGCAGCTGCTCAAGGCTGGCCTGCAGGCTGTGAAGGACGCATACGGCGACCAGATCCAGGAGCTGTTCGGCAAGGAAGTCATCGTGCCCGAGACCCCGTTCCCCGTGGTCAAGCTGGCTGACCTGTACAAGGGTCTGGAAGAGGACTTCGGCTATGTGGTGGACGATTCCGAGAAGGGCGATCTGACCACCGAGGCCGAGCGCCTGAGCTACGATTGGGTGAAGAAGCACTATAACCACGAGTTCCTCTTCGTCACGGATTACGATGCTGAGAAGCGCGCTTTCTACCACATGCGCGACGAGAACGGCGTGCCTCAGGGCTACGACCTGATCTGGCGCGGTGTGGAGATCACCACCGGTGCCCAGCGCGAGCACCGCTATGAGGTGCTGAAGAAGCAGGCCGAGGAAAAGGGTCTGGCTGAGGATGTCAAGTTCTATCTGGAGTTCTTCCAGTATGGCTGCCCCCCGCACGGCGGCTTCGGTCTGGGCATCGACCGCCTGACCATGCTGCTGGTGGGCGAGAGCATCAAGGACGCGGAGTTCCTGTTCCGCGGCCCCAACCGTCTGACCCCGTAAGGACGGGGGTGTTCGTATGAACGCCGCGGACCATTATCTGACCCGTTATCTGGAAGCGAAGGATCTGGATCAGTACAACGCACTGCTCCGCTACACCTTTCAGGTCACGGAAGAAGAACTGACTGCCACAGGCTGGAAGGACGACGAGATCAAGCAGTCCAAGTTCCCGGTGCTGGAACGCGCCGACGTGCTGGGCTGCTTTGATGGAGACACGCTGGTGTCCCAGTTTGCCGTCTATCCGCTGAAAATGAACATCTACGATACGGTCTACCATGTGGGCTTTGTCACCAGTGTCTGCACCTACCCGGAGTACACCGGGCAGGGCATTATGAAGCACCTGATGATCAAGGGCCTGACCCAGATGCACGAGGAGGGCAAATCCTTCGCCCTGCTCTACCCGTACAGCATTCCGCTGTACCATCATCTGGGCTGGGAGATCGTTTCCAACAAGATCTCGTTCAACATCAAGGACCGGCAGATCCCCACCAAGGTTAAGGCTCCCGGCTATGTCCGGCGTGTCAGCTGGGATAACACCGAGTTCCATGAGCTGCACTCCCACTTTGCGTCCATCACCCACGGCTGTCTGTTCCGCAACAGTCTGGCCTGGGAGGAATACTGGCGCTGGGACGAGGACGATACCAATGTTGCGGTCTACTACAACGTCAAGGATAAGCCCTGCGGCTACATGGTCTACCTCATCAAAAACGACATCATGCACATCAAGGAGATGGTCTACCTCAACCGTGAGGCCCAGAAAGGCTTGTGGGAGTATATCCATGCCCATGATTCCATGATCGATGAGGTGCACGGCAGTACCTATTTCAGCGAACCCATCGCCTTTGAGATGGACGATGGCGACATCAAGGAGAGCATCCGCCCCTATGCCATGGGACGCATCATCGACGTGGAGGATTTCCTCGCCGATTACCCCTGTGACCCGGACGGCGGCACCCTGTGCATCGAGCTGGAGATCGAGGACTCGCTTCTGCCATGGAACGACCGGACGTTCAACGTTCGCTTTGCGGATGGGCACTGCACCATGACCCGTGAACCCGCCGAGTATCACCTGAAAATGGGCATCGGCACCTTTACCACCCTGCTACTGGGCTACAAGACCGCAGAGCGTCTGTATGAGCTGGAGCGCATCGAGGGCAGGGAAGAGGCTGTGGAACGGCTGGATGACGTGCTCTTCCATAAGATTCCGTATATTTCGGATTACATCTGACAAAAGAAAACAACCCTCTCCGTCAAAGCCTTTTGCTTTGCCTGCTTCCCCCGAAAGGGCGAGGCGGCATTGCGAGGCAATGACGGAGAGGGTTGTTCTTTTTGACTCAGAGCAGCGTCGGCACCAGCTCGGCCAGCTTTTCGGCCAGCTGTGCGTGGCCCTTACGGGTCAGGTGCATGAAGTCGATCTGGTTGAACTCGCAGCCTTCAGCATCCAGGAAATGGACGTTGTTGCGCTCTGCAATGATCTTGTACCAGCCGGCAACGCCCTTGGACTTCTCCACACAGCCGTCGCCCATGACCTCATCGTGGAAGCCCTCCTTGATGCGCGGAGGAGCGACCACAAGAATGTTGGGTTCCTTGCCGCCCCAGCAGTCCACGGTCTTGCACTTCTGGATCAGGCGCTCCATGCCAGCGCCAATGCAGGCGGCGTTTGCGTTGAAGCGCTCTTTCACATCGTTGGTGCCCAGCATGATGATGAGCAGGTCGATGACTTCATGGCTCTTGAGCAGGGGATAGGCCACGCTCAGAGCATCCATGGACTCGTGGATGGGGTCTACAAAAACGGTGGTGCGGCCGGAAAGGCCCTCTTCGGTTACCAGATACTTGTCGCCCAGAGCAGTCTGCAGGCGGCAGGTCCAGCGCTCGTCCTCGTTGAAGCGGATGCCGCCATCGGCATTGTCCTTGGGGTCGGCACAATAACCGTGGGTGTTGGAATCGCCCAGGCAGAGAATATGTGTTTTCATCTCAATACACTCCTTTGATCGTTCAGATGATCAGGCTTCGCCGTGCTGCTGGCGGAAGTAATAGACTGCGCCTACCATACCGGCATCATTGTGCAGCTGGGCGGCGCGGATCTCCAGCCCCTCGGCAAAGGCGGGCATAACGGAGGCTCTGACTTTGGTGGCAATGGGCTCGATGAGCAGCTTCTGCTGGGCGCTCACACCGCCGCCGATGAGAATGAGCTGCGGGTTGAAGATGTGCACCATGCCTGCAAGGCCCTGTGCGATCTCATCCGTCCAGGCATCCAGCAGGGCCAGAACGGTCTCGTTGCCAGCCTCCGCGGCAGCAAAAATGGCGCGGCCGTCTTTCCAGGCGGGGTCCCTTTCCTGTGCGGCCCGTACCAGAGCCGTGGTGGCGGCGTAGCGCTCCCAGCAGCCAGTGGCACCGCAGGTGCAGGGGACACCGTCCAGTGCATGGGTGCGGTAGTGGCCCAGCTCACCGCCCAGTCCGCGGGCACCCTCCAAAAGGCGGCCGCCGGTCAGGATGCCGCCGCCCACGCCGGTGCCCAGGGTCACGCCGATGACATCGGTATAACCCTTTGCGCCGCCGACCCAGACTTCGCCCAGCGTCATGCAGTTGGCATCGTTGGCAACGGTGACGGGCAGGCCGAAGAGTCGTTCCAGTTCGGCCTGGATGGGGCTGTTGATGTAATTGGGAAAGTTGCCGCAGGTACCGGCCACGATGCCTTTGCGGCTGTCGATCTGGCCGGTGGCCGAAACGCCCACGCCTTCCAGCGTGTTCACATCGATGTTCTGGGTCTCCACAAAGGCTTTGGCGGCTTTGAGCACGGTGGTCAGCACCGGGGTCTGGTAGCCGTCAAAGTTGACGCTCTCCTCGGCCTTGGAGCCTACCGCGCCGGTCTCATCCACGATGCCCAGATTGACGGCAGTGCCGCCGATATCAATCGCAAGATACTGTTTCATCTCAGTGTCTCCGTTTTACTTGTTCATGGCGTTGATGGCTCCGGTGAAGCGGGCCGTGATCTCGGCAGGGCGGGTGATGGCACCGCCCACCACCAGTGCAAAGGCACCGGCTTCCAGTGCCTTGACGGCCTGCTCAGGGTAGTGGATGTGGCCCTCGGCAATGACTTTGGCGGGGCACTCGGTGGCCAGCTTGTGGACGAAATCAAAATCGATGTCGTCAATGCCCTGTGTCTCAGGGGTGTAGCCGCGCATGGTGGTGCCCACAAAGTCGGCACCGGCCTCGGCACAGGCCATGGCGTTCTCAAAGTTGTCGCAGTCGGCCATCACCAGCTGATCCGGGTACTTTGCCTTGATGGCGCGGATGAACTCAGCGGAGGTGGAACCATCCGGGCGGAGAGCTCCCGTGCCCTGCACGGCAAGGATATCCACGCCGCAGGCCACCAGCTCGTCCACTTCCTTCATGGTCACAGTGATGTACATGGGGGTGCCGGGGTAGTCCTTTTTGATGATGCCGATCACGGGCAGGTCCACGACCTCCTTGATCTGGGTGATGTCCCGCACGGTGTTGGCGCGGATGCCCACCGCGCCGCTCATGGCGGCTGCCTTGGCCATCAGGGGCATCACGCCGCCCTCCTTGGTGTACAGGGGCTCGTGCTCCAATGCCTGGCAGGAGACGATCAGCCCGCCCTTGATCTGAGCAAACAGTTTTTCCTTATCCATGATACTTATCCTCCATCTTGATCTTGACAACAGCTTTGCGGACACGATCGCAGCCGGGCATTTCCACGCCGGGGCGGTGCAGCTCACCGGGGAAGAAGAGGACGAACCGCCCCTCGCCCAGAGCGCCGAAAACGGCATCCTCGCTGTCCTTTTTGCCGATATCCGGCTGGTAGGGATCCACCTCGGTGCCGGGGGCGGTCTCGTAGCCCCAACCCTCGCCGCCGGTCAGGTCGATCTGCAGATCGGCGTAGAGCCGGTGATATTCGGCGTGGGAACCGGTGTGGGGTTTGAGATCGGCATCCATCACATTGATGAACACCTCGTCGCCGTCCACTTCAGTACGGCCCAGCGGCAGGGTATCCAGCGGGTGTGCGGCCAGAAACTCAATGGCCGTGTCGAGGTTTTTGTGGAACCCCTTGTACAGATGCAGTTGATCCAGGGTATCGCAGATCATACGCTTTCCCTCCAAAAAAGAAGCGCCCGCCTCCCCTCTGAAAAGAGACGGAGAGGGGGCGCTTGTTCAGTTTACAGTTTTGCGATGGCGGCCTCGATCATGGCCTGTGCTTCGGCCACGATGGTCTCATCCTCGGGGATCAGGCTGGGCATGGGCTCACGCACGCCGCCCAGCTCCAGACCGTACATCCGGCGCAGGATCTCTTTCTGCACGGCGTACAGGTTGCCGTGGGCCTCACACATCTTGTAGATGATGCGGTCGGCCTCATACTGGAGGGCCTGAGCCTCCTTGACCTCGCCCTTGTTGATATGCTCGTTCATGGCCAGATACAGCTCAGGCATCACGGCGTAGGTGCCGCCGATGCCGCCGTCTGCGCCGATGACGCGGCCGGAGACGAACTGCTCATCGGGGCCGTTAAAGACCACAAAGTTGCCTTCGCCGCGGGCAGCGATACCGGCATCCTTGAACATCTGGATGTCCTGGGTGGGCATGGAGCTGTTCTTGACAGCCACCACGTTGGGGTTCTTGAGCATCTCCTTCAGCAGGCTCATGGTCAGGCCGGTGCCAGCCAGCTGGGGAATGTTGTAGATGACGAATTCGGTATTGGGAGCAGCAGCGGACATGTCATTCCAGTATTTTGCAATGGCATACTCGGGCAGGTGGAAGTAGATGGGGGGGATGGAGGCGATGGCATCCACACCCACGCTCTCGGCATGGCGGGCCAGTTCCACGCTGTCGGCGGTGTTATTGCAGCCAACATGTGCAATGACGGTCAGCTTGCCTTTGGCTTCGCTCATCACTGCCTCCAGCACGGCCTTGCGCTCGTCCACATGCTGGTAGATGCACTCACCGGAGGAACCGCCGACATACACGCCCTTAACGCCCTTGGCGATCAGGTGGCGGGTGAGGGCCTTGACACCCTCGGTGGAAATATTGCCCTCTGCGTCGTAGCAGGCGTAGAAAGCGGGGATAACGCCCTGGTACTTAGTGATATCTTTCATGGTTTGTCTCCTTAAGCTCCTATATGCTTATTTGTTCTGTTCACTGCATCAGCGCCCTCTTGCGGTGCCCTGCATCCGCTTCGGCCCTTGGTGCGGGCCTTGCGTCTTGCAGACCGCTGCGCCAAAAATTGCTTCCTGAACATCAAGCTCCAACGCTTTCTGTTCCGGGCAACTGCATCAATGCCCTCTTGCGGTGCCCTGCATCCGCTTCGACCCTTGGGCG
>UMLF01034301.1_pt1 | contig 10337 bp, 6 predicted proteins | sample 1966501 | NCBI WGS metagenome assembly UMLF01 (sample SAMEA4836194, study PRJEB28245) | human gut metagenome | biome: gut microbiome; material: fecal sample | place: Denmark | collected 2008 | reverse complement strand
GCGACGCCCACTACGCAATGCAGGTGTGCAGGGACACAGGACTGCGCCCCTCTTCCAGCTGTACCACTGTGACCAAGATTTTTATGAAGCGACCGGAAGACAGCGAGGGTACCACAGACGACTCCAAGTACACGAATGCGCCATCCTCCACCTGTCCGGGACATACGATTGTGGATAAAATCAAGGATCTGTTCACCGATCCGGGAAAAAAAGTGGACGAGGTCACCACACCGGATTCAACCCAGAAATCGGATTCCAAAAAAGACACGAAAAAGAACGAAAAGAAGAAAAAGGCTGACGACTAAAAACAGCCCCCAACCGTTTGATATCCAAACGATTGGGGGCCGTTTCCTTAATCTTAAGACAAAATTAATTTTGCCGCTCCGTAAATCCCAGCGTCATTGCCCAGCTTAGCCAGGGCAAAAGCCGCATCCTTGCAGGCGGGGAATGCGTATTCCTTATAGTATTTCTGAATGTATTCCAAAAGGATTGGTCCCGCCTTAGACACACCTCCACCGATCACGTATACCTGAGGATCTACCACACCGGCGAAAATTGACAGCGCCGTGCCCAGATACTTTCCAAACCGCTCCACAATCTCCTTTGCCAGGGCATCCCCCTCTTTGAGCGCATCAAATACGGCCTTCGCCGTCACCTTACCTTCTCTCAAAAGGGAAGGCTGATCGGATGCTTCCAGAGCTTCCCTGGCCAACCGCACGATTCCCGTGGCGGAGGCCACCTGCTCCAGACAGCCCTTATTCCCACAATTGCAGGCGTCCTCTATCCCGTCTTCCACATGGACATGGCCGATCTCACCGCCTGCCCCGTGGCTGCCGGAAATAATCTTGCCATTTACAATAAGGCCTCCGCCGACTCCGGTACCGAGGGTCACTAAAATGACATTCTGGTACCCAGCGGCGCCGCCCTTCCACATCTCTCCCAAAGCCGCCACGTTGGCGTCATTGGCCGCTTTTACCGGAAGCCCGGTCATCTCCTGCAATTCTTTTGTCAGGTGCACATAGCCCCAATGGAGGTTTACGGCATAGGGAAGCTCTCCTTCTTCATTTACCGGGCCTGGTATGCCCACACCCACGCCTGCGATCTGCTCCTTATTTAACTGCTTTTCCCGGATCTTCTTACGGATGGTCTCAGCCACATCCGGTAAAATATTGGCCCCATTGTTCTCTGTTCTGGTGGGAATCTCCCACTTATCTAAAACTTCTCCATCGGTGCGAAACAGTCCGCACTTTACCGTTGTTCCTCCTATATCAATTCCAAAACAATATTCTTTCATATACTCAGCCCTCCGGATTTTTTCTCTTTGCTAAAGAATTTTGTACGCGGTTATAAAGCTCCTGGGCGGCATTATACCCCATCTTCTTCTGTCTGTGATTTACCGCCGCGGATTCCACGATCACAGCCAGGTTTCTTCCAGGGCGGATAGGAAGGGAATGACACACCACCTTATTGCCCAAAAATTCCGTATATTCTTCTTCTAGCCCAAGTCTGTCATATTCCTTATCCTTGTCCCACTCTTCCAGTTTGATTACCAGATCGATAGACTGGATATTCTTCACACTTTCCACTCCAAACAAGGTCTTCACGTCAATGATACCGATTCCCCTAAGCTCAATAAAATGCCTGGTAATATCAGGCGCCGTTCCGGTCAGGGTTTCGTCGCTGACTCTGTGAATCTCCACCACATCATCGCTAACCAGACGGTGTCCTCTTTTGATCAGCTCCAGGGCAGCCTCACTCTTTCCGATTCCGCTCTCCCCCATAATCAGCACACCTTCTCCGTAAACGTCCACTAAAACCCCGTGAATAGAAATGCAGGGCGCCAGCTCCACATTCAGCCACCGGATAATTTCAGCCATAAAAGAGGACGTCGTTTTGCTGGTGGTCAGAACTGGAACCCCATACTTCGTAGCCAACCGCAACATATCTTCATCCGGCTTCGTCTTTGTGGTATATATGACACAAGGAATTTTGCTGGACAAAAATTGCTCATAATTGGGAAGCTTCTTCTCCCTGGGTAAATGCTCCAGATAAGTGTACTCCACATATCCTATGATCTGTACCCGCTCCGAATCAAAATGGTCAAAATAACCGGCAAGCTGTAAAGCGGGACGGTTGATATCCGGAAGAGAAATTCTAATCTGGGACATGTCCACGTCCGGTGTCAGATTTTTTAAATCCATTTTTTCCACCACATGCGTCAGTGCTACACTACTCATCCATTCTTCTCCTTCTCTTTTTATATTATGCAGCTGTACCTGACAGCCGCCGACATCTGTTTTTATCTTAACATATTTATCCGGCAACATCAATTCTTCCCCAGACAATTAATGGAAGAAATCATAGACGCTTTTCGCGCTTCCCTCATTCATAGAGGGCACGGCCGCCAATTCCTCTATACTGGCCTCCCGAATGGCATCCAGTGATGAAAAAGCCCGCATCAGCGCCTTCCTTCTGGCCGGTCCGATACCCGGGATGTCATCCAGAATAGAGTGCACCTGCTCTTTGCTTCTGAGAGAGCGGTGATACTCAATGGCAAAGCGGTGCGCTTCATCCTGAATCCTGGTAATCAGTCGGAATCCTTCTGAAGAACGGTCTATGGGAATCTCCCGATTCTGATAATAAAGGCCTCTGGTTCTGTGATGATCATCCTTTACCATACCACAAACCGGTATCTGTAGATGCAGCTCTTCTAACACGCGAAGTGCCACGTTTACCTGTCCTCTGCCTCCATCCATCATAATCAGATCCGGAAACCGAAGAAATCTTCCCAGTTCTTCCTCCTGTAAGGTTGCTCTCTCCTTGAGCCCGTGAAGAAACCTTCTGGTAAGCACTTCCTCCATACTGGCATAGTCATCCGGACCTTTCACAGATTTGATTTTAAATTTCCTGTAATCGCTGCGCTTGGGCCTTCCCCGCTCATAGACCACCATGGAACCCACTGACTCAAAACCGCTGATATTGGAGATATCAAAGGCCTCCACACGTACCACCTGCTCCAGCCCCAATAGCTCTGTGATCTCTCTCATCGCCCCTATGGTTCTGCCTTCTTCCCGCTTGATGCGTTCCCGGTCCTGTTCTAAGACAATGGCTGCATTTCTGGCCGCCAACTCTACCAGTTTTTCCTTCGTCCCCTTTTTAGGCACCCGAAGGTGGACTCTCTGTCCTCTCTTTTTGGTCAGCCACTCTTCAATGATCTGGACATCCTCCACAGGCTCCTGAAGCATCACCTCTCTGGGGATAAAGGGCGTGCCGGAATAAAACTGTTTTAAAAAGCTGTCCAAAATCATACTTCTGGTATCCTGTGGCGCCACCCTCAGATAGAAATGATCTCGGCCAATCAATCTTCCGTTTCGAATGAAAAACATCTGCACCACTGCGTCCGTCTCTGCGGTGGCCAACGCCACAATGTCTTTATCTTCTCCGTCGCTGTTTGTGACCTTCTGTCTCTGGGCAATCTGACGAACACTGCCGATCAGATCCCGGTATTCCGCCGCCGCCTCAAAGTCCAGCTGTTCTGAAGCCTCCCGCATCCGTTCCTCTAATGCTTCCAAAACCGGTTCGTAATTTCCGTTTAAGAAAGCCATAGCGCCGTCGATAGCCGTTCGGTACTCCTCCTGACTGATATAGCCCTGACATGGGGCATTACACTGCTTGATATGATAATTCAGACAGGGGCGCTCCTTCCCGATGTCCCTGGGCAGTCTCCTGTTGCAGGTTCGAATCTTATACACTTTCCGGATCAGTTCTATCGTATCCTTCACAGCGCCGGCGCTGGTAAAAGGCCCGTAATACTTATCCTTATCCTTTTTCATCGTTCTGGAAAACAATACTCTTGGAAATTCCTCCGAAACCGTAACCTTGATAAAAGGGTAGGTCTTATCATCCTTTAGCATCGTATTGTATTTTGGTCTGTGCTCCTTGATTAGATTACACTCCAGCACCAAAGCCTCCAGCTCTGAATCCGTGACAATATACTCAAAGCGGCGAATCCTTGTAACCATCTGCTCAATCTTTGCCCCTTTGTTTCTGCTGGCCTGAAAATACTGTCGCACCCTGTTTTTCAGGCTGATGGCTTTCCCCACATAGATGATGGCATCCTGAGCGTCATGCATGATATAGACTCCTGGTGAGGCCGGCAGTTTTTTTAATTCTTCTTCAATATCAAATAATGGCTCCATCTTTCTTCTCCTGGCTGGCTTGTTGTCTTACTTTCTGCTCCTATAGCGGAAAATGGACCGCCTGCTGCGGTCCATTTTCTTATTCTTCGGAAGGCTCCTCTGCTGCGGGAAGCTCCTGTGGCTTCTCCTCCTGTTCGCTTTCCGGACTTTCCGTCTCCTGGGGTAAGCTCTCCTGATGCTCCACCTGATGAAAAATCTCCATGAATTGCTTGCCGGTGATAGTTTCCTTCTCAATCAGGAAGGCCGCGATCTTATCCAGTGCCGTCCGGTGCTCAGACAACAACTTTTTGGCCTCCTCGTAGGCATCCTTTAACACCCGCATAACCTCCCGGTCCACCTCTGCTGCCGTTTCATCGCTGCAATTTAAAACCGTTCGGTTGTCCAGATACATGCTGGCCGCCTCCTCCAGGGCCATCATACCGAATTTCTCAGACATTCCATACTGGGTAATCATCGCTCTGGCCAGTTTAGTCGCCTGTTCAATGTCGTTGGCAGCCCCTGTGGTAACCGAATGAAATACCAGTTCCTCTGCCGCCCGTCCAGCCACAAATTCCACAATCCTGGCATGGATTTCCGCCTGAGTATTCAAATACTTCTCCTCCTCCGGCACATTCATCACATAACCAAGAGCTCCCATGGTTCTGGGGACAATCGTAATCTTTTGTACCGGCTCGGAATCCTTCTGCAGAGCGCTGACCAAGGCGTGGCCTACCTCGTGATAGGAAACGATACGGCGCTCCTCCTTGCTGAGAATCTTATTTTTCTTCTCTTTTCCTACCAGAACCACTTCCACGGATTCAAACAAATCCGCCTGAGATACCACATTCCGGCCTTTTTTCACAGCCAAAATAGCCGCTTCGTTGATCATGTTGGCCAAATCAGAACCCACGGCTCCAGAAGTTGCCAGAGCAATGGCTTCCAGATCCACCGTATCGTCCAGGTGCACATTCTTTGCGTGTACCTTCAGAATATCCACCCTGCCCTTTAAATCGGGTTTGTCCACAATGACGCGACGGTCAAATCTTCCCGGCCGAAGCAGAGCGCTGTCCAAAACCTCCGGCCGGTTGGTAGCCGCCAATATCAACAGCCCTGAAGAGGTGTCAAATCCGTCCATCTCCGCCAAAAGTTGATTTAAAGTCTGTTCCCTCTCATCGTTTCCGCCTCCGTACCGGCTGTCTCTGCTCTTTCCAATCGCGTCAATCTCATCAATAAAGATAATACAGGGGGCGTTCTTCTTGGCCTCTTCAAACAGTTCCCGGACTCTGGACGCTCCTACGCCCACAAACATCTCCACAAAATCTGAACCGGAAAGAGAAAAGAAAGGTGCATGTGCCTCCCCAGCCACAGCCTTAGCCAAAAGTGTTTTACCTGTTCCGGGAGGTCCCACCAGAAGTGCTCCCTTTGGCAGCTTTGCCCCAATCTTGGCATATTTCCCCGGATTTTCCAGGAACTCCACCACTTCCTGCAAAGATTCCTTTGCTTCGTCCTGTCCTGCCACATCCTTAAAGGTGACACCGGTCTCCTTTTGGGCATAAACTCTTGCCCTGTTTTTGCCAACGCCCATCATGCCTCCTCCCTTGCTCATCCTGCGAAAAACAAGCCAAAGCACGCCCCAGATCAAAAGCAGAGGCACAAAGGTTCCAAGGATATTATACAAGACCGCAGAGGTCACATCCGGAATTTCCTCCTGAAATTCCACTCCTGCCTCCAGCAGCATTTCCGTCAGCTGAGGATCGTCGATGCGCCCGGTATAATAGGTGAACTCTACCCCCGGTATGGGCTGACTCTTGGGTACGATCACGATCTCACTGGAGCGGAAGGTTACTTTATCCACCTGCCCCTGTTCCACCATCTGGATAAATTCATTATAGGTAATCTCCTTCTCCGTGGAATCCTTCATCATCCCGTTAAACAGGTTGATCACCACCAGAGTCAGGAGCGTTACAATCAGAAAAATAACAATGGTCTGTCCATTTTTCGGATTCTTTCCATTGTTGCCGTTGTTTCCATTATTCCTGTTATTCTGGTTATTCGGGCCGCGATTTTGTCCGTTTCCCGGTCCGTTTCCGGGTGCTCCTCCCTGGCCGCCCCCCGGCATATAGTTGTTCTCCATTCTTTTCCTCCTCAATGATTCAATCCATTCTATTATAAGGATACTTCCCCCAGAAATCAATAAGCAGAATGTGAAAATTCATCCACATTTCTAAAGCTTTTATAAATTATTTGACGTCTTTCCCCAAAATCCATCAAAAATAAGTAGCAGAATCCTTCTGTTCTGTAGTATACTCAAAGGGCAGAAAACTATAATAACCACATGAGGGATGAAGATTGATGAAAATAGGATTTGATAATGAAAAGTATTTGAAAATGCAGTCGGAGCATATCCGGGAGCGAATCAACCAATTCGGGAATAAGCTTTACCTGGAATTTGGAGGAAAACTCTTTGATGATTTCCACGCCTCCAGAGTACTTCCGGGATTTGAGCCGGATAGCAAGCTGCGGATGCTGATGAAACTCTCCGACCAGGCTGAGATTGTCATTGTCATCAGCGCCGGCGATATTGAGAAAAATAAAGTGCGCGGGGACTTGGGCATCACTTATGACACAGACGTGCTGCGACTGATTGATTCGTTTGAAGAAAAGGGACTGTATGTGGGAAGCGTGGTGATCACCCAGTACTCTGGTCAAAGCAGTGCCCAGATCTTTAAGCAGCGGCTTCAAAAACTGGGAATTAAGGTTTACACCCACTATGCCATAGACGGATATCCCAGCAATATACCCCTGATTGTCAGCGAAGACGGTTATGGAAAAAACGAATATATTGAGACCACCAGGCCTCTGGTTGTGATCACGGCTCCCGGCCCCGGCAGCGGAAAGATGGCCACCTGCCTTTCCCAGCTCTACCATGAGCTAAAGCGGGGAATACGGGCGGGCTACGCAAAGTTTGAGACCTTTCCCATCTGGAATATCCCCCTGAAACATCCTGTCAATCTGGCCTACGAGGCAGCCACAGCGGACTTAAATGACATTAATATGATTGATCCCTTCCATCTGGAGGCCTATGGCGTTACCACTGTGAATTACAACCGTGACGTGGAGATTTTCCCGGTGTTAAATGCCATCTTTGAACGGATATATGGCACAAGTCCTTATAAGTCTCCCACTGACATGGGCGTCAATATGGCCGGAAACTGCATCGTGGACGATGAGGTCTGCCAGGAAGCCTCCAGACAAGAAATCATCCGCCGCTATTATCAGGCCCTGGATGGCTTGTTGGATGGCACCGTTCCGGAAGCGGAGGCCTACAAAATCGAATTGATTATGAAGCAGGCCCACCTGGCCGTTACGGATCGGAAAGTGGTCTCCTCTGCCTTAAAGCGTGCGGAGTTGACCGGTGCCCCGGCCGCGGCGCTGGAGCTTCCTTCCGGGAAGCAAATCACAGGTAAGACCTCTGATCTTCTGGGCGCCTCCGCAGCACTGCTTTTAAACGCTTTAAAAGAGCTGGCAGGCATTTCTCATGATATCCATGTAATCTCTCCGGAGGCTATTGAGCCTATTCAACGCTTAAAGGTATCCTATTTGGGCAGCAAAAACCCCAGGCTACACACAGACGAAGTGCTCATCGCCCTATCCACCAGTGCCGCTACTTTACCGGAAGCCAAGCAGGCTTTAGAGCAGCTGCCCCAACTTCGGGGCTGCCAGATGCATTCATCGGTTATGCTCTCCGAGGTGGATATCAAACAGCTAAAACGCCTTGGGCTGCAGCTTACCATGGAACCCAAATACGAGCATAAACGCCTGTATCACTAGAATTCGTTATTTTGGATGGCGGTACCCCTTACATTTTGACGAATAAACATGCAGAAATCTGTAAAAAAATCGGAACTTTTTTGTCTGAAAAAGGATACATTTCTCTCCCGGAATGGTGTATACTTGTGAAGTTCATTTTGTAACTGCTTTAAATAACCGGCTCAAAAGTAAGCCATGACAGGAGGGATCATATGCCAGTAAAGTATGTATTTGTAACAGGTGGGGTTGTATCCGGCTTGGGAAAAGGCATTACCGCCGCTTCCCTTGGAAGACTTTTAAAGGCCCGGGGGTACCGGGTAACCATGCAAAAATTCGATCCTTATATCAATATCGATCCGGGAACCATGAATCCCATCCAGCACGGAGAAGTGTTTGTCACAGACGACGGAGCTGAGACGGATCTGGATTTGGGACATTATGAGCGCTTCATCGATGAAAGCCTGAATAAAAACTCAAATGTTACCACGGGAAAGATTTACTGGTCCGTCCTCCAGAAGGAGCGGCGCGGAGATTTCGGGGGCGGCACCGTACAGGTGATTCCCCATATCACCAATGAGATCAAAAGCCGGTTTTATCGTAATTTCACCACAGAGGAAACTCAGATTGCTATCATCGAAGTGGGTGGAACCGTAGGTGACATCGAAAGTCAGCCTTTTCTGGAATCCATCCGCCAGTTTCAACACGATATCGGACATGAAAATGCCATTCTCATTCACGTGACTCTGATTCCCTATTTGAAAGCCTCCGGGGAGATGAAGACCAAGCCCACCCAGGCTAGCGTAAAGGAATTGCAGGGGATGGGAATCCAGCCTGATATCATCGTGTGCAGATCCGAGCTGCCGCTGGATCAGAGTATTCGGGATAAAATTGCCCTGTTCTGTAATGTTCCCAGCAACCGGGTGCTTCAGAATCTGGATGTGGAATATCTCTATGAGGCTCCCCTGGCCATGGAAAAAGAACATCTGGCTCAGGTGGCCTGCGATTGTCTGCATCTGGAATGCCCCAATCCGGACCTGGAAGACTGGAAGACCATGGTGGAGGCTCTGCGCCATCCCACCAGAGAAGTGGACATTGCTCTTGTGGGGAAATATATCCAGCTTCATGACGCTTACATCAGCGTGGTGGAGGCCCTAAAACACGGAGGAATCGCCAGCCGTGCCACTGTGAACCTTCACTGGATCGACTCGGAACAATTAAATGAGGAAAACGCGGAGAAACTGTTAGGCTCCATGGACGGTATCCTGGTACCCGGAGGCTTCGGTGACCGGGGAGTGGAGGGGAAAATTACTGCCATCCACTATGCCAGAGTACATCAGGTTCCTTTCCTGGGGCTCTGTCTGGGGATGCAGTTGTCCATCGTAGAATTCGCCAGAAATGTGGTGGGCTATAACGATGCTCACAGTGTAGAGCTCGCCCCGGAAACCACCCATCCGGTGATCGCCCTGATGCCGGATCAAAATGGAGTGGAGGATATCGGAGGTACTCTGAGGCTTGGCTCTTACCCTTGCGTGCTTGCCGCAGATTCTAAAGCGTATCAGCTCTATGGCAGCCAGACAATCTACGAACGTCACAGGCACCGCTATGAGGTAAACAATGATTACCGAAAGGTTTTAACGGAACATGGCATGTCCCTGTGCGGCCTTTCTCCCGACGGCAGGATTGTAGAGATGGTGGAATTAAAGGAGCATCCCTTCTTTATCGGAACCCAGGCCCATCCGGAGTTAAAGTCCAGACCGAACCGTCCTCACCCGCTATTCAAAGGCTTCGTGGAGGCTGCTTTGGCCAGGAGGCCGTAATTTCTCTTACCACCCGCAAAACGATATTTGCGGGTGATCTTTTTTTCTTGCATAATTTTTCACAATTTTCTCTTGATTTTCTTTGCATTTATGGTCAAAGTAGGCTAAACTGAAGATAACCTTGCGGCGGTCATCATAAAATAAACAGAAACCCGCCGTATTCGTATTCATCAGAAAAGGAGAATATTACTATGCAAATTTGCAGAGCAAAGGATTATGAAGATATGAGTCAGAAAGCCGCCGGTATCCTCTTTTCCCAGATCACACTGAAACCGGACTGTGTATTGGGCCTCGCCACCGGTTCCTCCCCTGTGGGAGCTTACCGGAGGCTGGTACAGTGGCATCAAAAAGGAGCGCTGGACTTTTCGTGTGTAACCAGCGTCAACCTGGATGAATACCGGGGGCTCTCTGGAGAGCACGACCAAAGCTACCGCTATTTTATGAATCATCATCTCTTCGATCATGTAAACATTCCCAAAGAGCGCACCTTTGTCCCTGACGGTCTGGAAGAAGATGCAGATAAAGCCTGCGC
>UMLF01043174.1_pt1 | contig 10360 bp, 9 predicted proteins | sample 1966501 | NCBI WGS metagenome assembly UMLF01 (sample SAMEA4836194, study PRJEB28245) | human gut metagenome | biome: gut microbiome; material: fecal sample | place: Denmark | collected 2008 | reverse complement strand
TACAGACATCCCCTGAGATATTCGGGCTTGTCGAAAAAAGGTTCATCAGAAGATAACCGATTGCAAGCGCTCCGACGGAAATCATCGCGATTGCCGCATCACCTTTGATCCTGGTATTCTGTCCGGCACGAAGAAGAAAAATCGCACATACTACCGTCACCGGAAGAATAAACAGCATATTGTTTGTAATATTTAAGACAGATGCAATCGCCATCGCACCAAATGCCACATGAGAAAGTCCGTCACCGATAAAGGAAAATCGTTTCAGTACCAGCGTCACACCAAGAAGCGAGGAACAGAGCGCGATCAGAACACCGACGATCAGTGCATACCGAACGAACGGATACTGAAAATACATATGAAGTGTTTCAAACATCTTACTCGTCCTCTCCTTCCTGTCCGGTAAATGCTTTGCCCAGACTGCTCTGCAGATACTGTTTCTTCGTTCCGAAGAAGCAGTGTTCTCCGATATGAAGAATATGTGTCGCATATTTAACTGCCGCTGCAATATCATGTGAGATCATGATGATCGTAATTCCGTCTTTTTTATTCAGGTCTTTGATCAACTGATACATTTCTGCGGTCACACGTGGATCCAGACCGGACACCGGCTCATCGAGGAGCAGGATTTTCTGTGCAGCACAAAGCGCTCTTGCAAGAAGAACTCTCTGCTGCTGTCCGCCAGAAAGCTCACGGTAACAATGATCTGCAAGATCCTGAATCATCATTTTTTCCATTGCTTTCTGTGCGACCATTTTTTCTTCTTTATTATAGAAAGGACGCCATCCGCACCGGCTCTGACACCCGGAAAGCACGATTTCACGGACAGATGCCGGAAAGTCTCTCTGTACCAGTGTCTGCTGCGGCAGATAACCGATCTCGTTTTTCTTTAATCCATCACCAATCTCAATGCTTCCGCTGATCGGCGGCTGCAAATGAAGTAATGTTTTCATCAAAGTAGACTTACCGGAACCGTTTTCACCGACGATGCAGAGGTAATCACCTGCATCAATGGAGAAATTCAAATCTTCCTGAATTGCCCGGTTGTCATATCCCAGTGTAAGATTTTTGCATGTAAGCTGTGCCATTCTTGTCCCTCCTGTCATAGACAGTTTGTTATTTCAAATGGACAGATTTTGTCCCTGTCCGATCGTTCTCTCAGTTCAGTGCCTTCTTCAGAATTCCCAGATTGTCTTCCATCACGGAAAGATACGTTGCTCCATCTGCAATTTCTTCTGATGTGATCGACTGCATGGAATTAAGCTGTAAGATCTTCTGATCTTTTGCTTTGGTATTCTCAATAACAGTCTGTGCAATCCGGTCATCGGATTTTTCCATCGTCAGCACACTCTTAACTCCAAGTTCATCCACTTTTCCTGCAAGAAAAGTAACTGTCTTAAAGCTTGCCTCAGATTCTGCGGAACATCCGGAAAATGCTGCATAATACTCCATACCATAATCATCTACCAGATAGCGGAATGGAAAACGATCCGCAAAGATCAGTGTTTTCTGCTTCGCACTGTCGACTTTTTCCTGATATTCTTCGTCCAGCGCAGAAAGTTTTTCTTTGTAAGTTTCTGCGTTGGACTGATAGATTTCTTTATTCTCCGGATCCATTTCTTCAAGAGTTTCCGCAATCGCATCGCAGATCACTTCGGCATTTCTCATAGACGTCCAGACATGCTCGTCATATTCCTTTTCTTCCTCATCTTCATGATCATGGTCGTGGTCGTGATCACTTTCCTGCATGCCCTCAACTGTTTCCTCTTCTTTGATCGAATCACCAAGGACTTCCATCAGATTGATGGTCTTCATATCTTTGTTCTGCGCGGATTCCAGAGCATCCTCGATCCACTGGTCAGATTCACCGCCTACATAGATCAGAAGGTCACAGCTTGAAACCTTCATAATATCCTTGACTGCCGGCTGAAAGCTGTGGAGATCCGTACCGTTATCAAGGAGCATAGTCAGGTTCACGTCATCTGCCCGGTCACCCAAAATGACTCTTGTCCAGTCATACTCCGGAAAAATGGTTGTTACAATGTTCAGTTTTTTGTCTGTTTCTTCTGTCGTCTTTGCTTCCGCTGTGTGTATTCCGGCAAAAGGAATACTGATGCTCATCACGCCCAGCAGAATTGCCAGCGAACCCATGATCCATTTTTTCATTTTCTGCTCTCTTTCTTCTATTTTTTACTTTATTGGAACATTACGGAGTAATTTCCTATAAAGTAAAGACACTTCTGCTGAATCGAATCAGCAGGTACAAATCTATCTACATACCATTCTGTCACATTATCGTGCTTTCATATGTACAGTCTCTGATGCTTCATCTTCCACACTTCTGCACTCTTCACAGATACCATAAAAAACAGTCCTGCACGGATCCATCCGAAATCCGTGGCTGTCCATCAGATGCTGCTCCAGTTTAACCACATCCTCGCAGTGAAGATGAATCAGTTTTCCACATTTTTCACATTTGCAGTGAAAACAGGAGGTCTTGTGGCAATGTTCCTCTGCCCCGAGATATTCAAAACAGGCACTGCTCGTTCCATCTACGTTGTACTTCGCAACCATCCCCTGCTCTACCATCTTTTCAAGGTTGCGGTAGACAGTCGTTGTCCCAATCGTAATCCCCTGCCCTTTAAAAAAGCAACAGACATCTGCAACCGTTACATGTGTCCCTTCTACGGTCTGCAGATAGGACAGGATCTGTTTCATCTGCTTTGTCTGATAAGGCGCTTTCGTTCCCATAATATCTTCCTTCCACCGGAGTTTCCGGCAAATAAATCTACATTTTATACTTTATACAAATTGAAAACCGTTTTCATATTATAGCACATTCTGATTTCGTGTCAATATGAAAACGGTTTTCATTTTACTGTTTTTCAAAAAAATCTGCCCGACACAAAAATGCTTATCCACACTTTCATATCGGACAGATATTATTTATCCTCTATATTCTTATTCTTCCACTTTCATCTCTCTTACGATCTTACGAAGCTTCAGAACCATGGACGGTGCTACGGAAAGCTCATCCAATCCCATGCGTACAAACTGCTCTGTCAGAGTCGGATCTGCACCGAGTTCTCCACAGATACCTGCCCATTTGCCACACTTATGCGCATTGTCCACAACCATCTGGATCATGCGGAGAAGTGCCTCATGATGCGGGTTATAAAACTCGTCGAGTTTTTCATTCTGACGGTCGATCGCCAGAGTATACTGTGTCAGATCGTTGGTTCCGATACTGAAGAAATCAACCATCTCTGCAAGTCTGTCACTGATGATCGCTGCTGCCGGAGTTTCGATCATGATTCCCTGTTCCGGAATCTTATACTGAATTTCCTGTGCTTTCAGTTCTTCTTCCACTTCTGCAACGATCTCGTAGATACGTTTTACTTCTTCTGTAGAAGTGATCATCGGATACATGATAGAAAGATTTCCATATACAGCGGCACGAAGAAGTGCACGAAGCTGTGTCTTAAAAATCTCCGGCTGTTTCAGACAGATACGGATCGCACGGTAACCCATTGCAGGGTTGTCTTCATTTCCGAGGTTAAAATAATCTACCTGCTTGTCAGCTCCAATATCCAGTGTACGGATGATCACTTTCTTTCCTGCCATCATCTGCACTGCCTGCTTGTATGCCTGGAACTGTTCTTCCTCTGTCGGGAAATCATTTCTTCCGAGATACAGGAATTCACTTCGGAACAGTCCGATTCCGCCGGCATCGTTTTCCATTACATAACCGATATCGCCAACACTTCCGATATTTGCGTAAATATTGATCTTACGGCCATCCAGAGTAATGTTTTCTTTACCTTTGAGTTCCTGAAGAAGTTTCAGCTTTTCCTCTTCATCCTGCATTCTGGCTTCAGTCTGTGCTTTGAGTTCTTCATCCGGCTCAAAAGTCACTTTTCCACCAAAACCATCTACAACAGCAGTCATTCCGGTCTGAAGTTCTTCGAGATCCATCTTCACACCAATCAGTGCCGGAATGTTCATCATACGTGCAAGGATTGCGGTATGAGAGTTTGTAGAACCATGAACTGTTACAAATGCAAGGATCTTGTCCTTATCCATCTGTACAGTCTCACTCGGGCTTAAATCATCTGCAACGATCACAGACGGTTCGATCGAGCTTAAGTCCACATCTCCCTGACCACTTAAGTTGCGGACAAGACGCTCGGAAATGTCCTTAATGTCCGCGGAACGTGCTTTCATGTAATCATCATCCATGGAAGCAAACATTTCTGCAAAATTGTCGCCGGTAACTGCAACTGCATACTCGGCATTAACCTGTTCGGTGCGGATCATATTCTGGATTGCTTCCAGATAGTCCTCATCCTCCAGCATCATCTGATGTACTTCGAAGATTGCCGCGCTGGCTTCTCCGACTTCTTTAACCGCTTTGTCGTAGAGTTTCTGAAGCTGCTCCTGAGAAGCTTTCAGTGCCACGTCCACACGGGCTGCCTCTGCCTCTGCATCTTCGATTCTGGTACGTTTTACCTGATAATCATTTTTCTTAAGAACCACAACCGGTCCCATTGCGATTCCCTTATATACAGATTTTCCCTGAAAACACTGCATTTCTTATTTCCTCCCTGAATTCACATCTGCAAATAAAGTAAATATGAGTATTCCAGTGAATTATAAGTTGTTTTCAAAGAATTCCTTCAGTGATGCAACTGCTGCATCTTCATCAGCGCCGTCTACGGATACTGTTACAGTATCGCCCTGTTTTACACCAAGGGACATCAGCATCATAAGCTGTGTCAGTTTCTTAGTTTTGCCATCTTTTGTGATGGTGCATTCAGACTCGAATTTTTTGGCTTCTTTTACAAGAAGTCCTGCCGGTCTTGCGTGGATTCCCAGTTCGTCTTTGATTGTGTACTCGAATGTTTTCATAATTTTATCTCCTTTTATATTATATTTTATTTTTACTCATTCACATTGGTCTCAAGCATTCTCTCAAGATGCATGGCGAGGTATCCGATCTCTATATCCGGTACCGGAAGTTTCAGACTTTTTTCCATCTGACGACAGATACGTTCTGCTGCCATATACGGTCCCGGAAACTTCACAGACATATATTCATTCAGATTCATTTTGAGTTTCTCGCCATGAATCGCTCTTGCAACCATGTATCGTACATGGTTCATCAGACGATTATAGCCGAGAGACATGACATCGATGGAATTTCCTGTTTCCTTCTCGACCAGGGAAATACATTCTCGGACGGTTCTTGCGATTTCCATAGCCTGAGAGACATTTTCGTCTACAACTGCGGCATGTACATGAAGTGCAATGTATCCAATCTCATGGTCATCGATCTCTATCTGCAGTTTTTCCTTAAGAAGCTCCCGGATACAGGATGCCACCTTATATTCTTTATAAAACATGACACGGATGTCATCTGTCAGAGGATTGCTGATCTGCTCACCATTCTGCACACGGCGGATTGCAAAATCAAGATGATCTGCCATGGTAAAAAGTATCGTGCGGTCTACTTTTTCGAATTCTTTTTCTGCCCGACTCAACACTTCATTCGCAAGCTCGAGACAGAGCGGCGAAACGGATTTGATGATATCCTTGGCGTCACCTCTCTCCGTCATCTCCTTCAGAGAATAAACCTTTGCTTCTGCGGCAGCCGACACGGTCTGTCCGACCTTTTTGCCAAAAGCCACACCTTTTCCCATAACCAGACATTCCTGATTATTTTCGTCCGAAATTCCCATAAAGGAATTGTGATTTAAAATCTTTGCTATCCTGTACAACATCCGTATCTTTTCCCCATCCGGGCGGTTCTTACTGAAGAACCTCGATCTCGAAAAGTGGCTCTCCGGCTTTGACCTGACCCTCATTCAACAGATGGATTCTCTGGTTATCCTCCAGTTCTGTACAAAGAACAGGAGAAACAATAGAAGGTGCATTTTTGCTCAGATAGTCGAGATCCAGTTTCAGCATCGGATCTCCCTTCTTCACTTCCTGACCACTTTCTACCAGTGCCTCAAATCCCTCACCATTTAATTTAACAGTATCAATTCCAACATGAATCAGCAGACTGATTCCGGATTCTGTTACAAATCCAATTGCATGTCTGGTATCAAAGACAAAGGCAACTTCTCCATCTTCCGGAGCGCGTACATATGGATCTTCCGGTGTAACCACTGCGCCGTCACCCATCATTTTCTGGGCAAAAGCCTCATCCGGTGCAGTTGCAAGATCTGCTGCCACACCTGTGATCGGGCTTGAGATCACAATGCGGTCAACGACTTTGCGCTCAGCTTCTTCTTTCTGTTCACTTTCCGGCACTGTCTCAGAAGTTTCTGCCGGTGTTTCCAGAGTGTCCGGTGCTGTTTCCAGATAGTCTTCAAGATTTGATTTGATCACAGTTACATTCGGTCCGTAAATGACCTGCACACCAAGTCCCTTGTGTACGACGCCGGATGCACCTGTTGCCTTTAAGATACCATCATTTACCAGAGATGCATCCTTCACTGTGCAGCGAAGACGTGTTGCACAGCAGTCTACATCGTTGATATTTTTCTTACCGCCAAGGCCTCGTGTGATTGCCTCGCTGACACGATCTGAAAGCATCTCCCCGCCCTCGCCGTTCTGTGCTTCTCTGCGGGCATTTACATCAGCCTTTGTATAAAGCTTGATTTCTACATCATCATCTTCACGACCAGGAGTTTTAAAATTGAACTTTTTGATCATGAATTTGAAAATGAAATAATATAAGAAGAAATAAATAATACCAACCGGGATAACTCTTATCCAGCTTGTCTTTGCATTTCCCTGAAGAATACCAAACAGGAAGAAGTCGAGGAGACCGCCGGAGAAAGTCAGTCCTACGGCAATATTCAGCATATGTGCGATCATGTATGCCGTACCTGCCAGAACAACCTGAACAGCAAACAGTGCCGGAGCCACGAAAAGGAAGGAAAATTCCAGCGGCTCGGTAATTCCGGTTGCCATACATGCAAGTGCTGCAGACAGAAGAAGACCGCCTGCTGCTTTTTTCTTCTCAGGTTTTGCACACTGATACATAGCAAGTGCCGCACCTGGAAGACCGAAAATCATGAAAATGAACTCTCCGGAGAAGTATCTTGTCGCATCTGCGCTGAAATGTGCAATATTTGCAGAGTCAGCAAGCTGCGCAAAGAAAATATTCTGACCGCCCTGTACCATCTGTCCTGCTACTTCCATCGTACCGCCAACGGCTGTCTGCCAGAATGGCATATAGAATACGTGGTGCAGACCAAACGGAATCAGTGCACGTTTGATCAGACCAAAAATCAGTGTTCCCACATAGCCGGAGCCTGTTACCAGACCGCCCAGAGCGTAAATTCCAGTCTGAACTACCGGCCATACAAAGTAAAGAAGGATTCCGACAAACATATACACGATCGTGGAAATGATTGGTACGAAACGGGTTCCTCCAAAGAATGACAGCGCATTTGGAAGCTGTATCTTGTAGAATCTGTTATGCAGGGCTGCAACTCCCAGACCTACGATAATACCGCCAAACACACCCATCTGTAAGGACTGAATACCGCAGACAGAAGTAATCGTTCCTTCCAGAACGTTTTCTGCGATCTCGCCATTATCAAGTATCTGTCCTGTGATCGTCAGCATCGCATTGATCGCAGTATTCATTACGAAAAATGCAATTACTGAGGACAAAGCTGCAACTTCTTTTTCTTTTTGTGCCATACCAATAGCAACACCAACTGCAAAGATCAGCGGAAGGTTATTAAATACTGCACTTCCGACACTGTTCATGATCACCAGCAGGGAATGAAGCAGTGTTCCGTCGCCCAGGATCTTTGTCAGTCCGTATGTCTCGATCGTCGTTGCATTTGTGAAAGAACTTCCGATACCAAGAAGAAGTCCGGCTACCGGAAGGATTGCGATCGGGAGCATAAAGCTTCTTCCTACTCGCTGTAAAACACTAAAAATCTTGTCTTTCATTTGAGACTCTCCTTCTGTATATTTTTCCAGAAGTGAGTACATATAAAAGCGCTTTTTAACCGGTTTTTGTACAAAAAAAGACACTAATATACATAAACACTCCTTGTTATGTATAGTTAATGCCTCCTAAATCGAGTTACACACTACAACCAAACAAAATATAACATGGTCATTGAGTTTTTGTCAACCCGCTCTTTTTGTAATTTTATAGTTTTTATGATGTTTTTTTATACCTTTTATGCATCAGTATATTTCGACTGCAATCCGAAATTTTCACCGGTATAATATGCAGTCTGACCTCAGTCTTCGAGGAATGCGAATGGTTCTTCGTCTTTAAGAAAGTGCATCAACATATAGGCACACATGATCGCCACGCGTTCTTCTTTGAGGATTCGTTTTACTTCATTGCGGTCTGCCAGGACGACTTCAATTTCTTCGGTATCTTCCTGTGCTTCCTTGCTGATCTCACCGCTTGCATATCCATAAACTGTCGCGCATGATTCGTCAGTCATACCAACCGTTGTAAAGTATGGCTTTTCAAATGCCGGATTGACTTTCAGAGGTTCGAATTTCAGTCCGGTTTCTTCATACATCTCACGGACAGCCCCCTCATGAAAATCTTCGTTCGACTCGACAAGCCCTGCCGGGAATTCATAGATGTAGTCCCCGAGTGTGTAGCGATACTGGCGCACCAGAACGACTTTGTCTCTTTTTTCTCCGTAAATGCTGTAGATAATTACACCGTCCGGATCATTACGCCCGGTCTTAAGTTTCAATGAAGGTACATCATTTGCCCTGGATGCCACATAATAGGATACCGGAGTGTTGTGTACGCTGGTAGCATCTACATGATACAGATTGACAAAACGATTGTCGGTCATTTTTTCTACATTATGAATCTTTCCCATAAGGTTTCCTCTTTTCTGCATGAAGTATACCATACATCTTTTTAAAACAGCCTGCAGCCATATAAAGATACGGTCTGCAGGCTGACATGATCAGTCTCCTTTAAGGATAACACGGATTCTCTTATAAATAAAGAATACGATTACGGAAGTGAGGGTGTATTTAAATAAGTTAAACGGAACGATGATCAGTACCACAAATCCAAGAAGGCTGTGTACGGAAGAATTGACTGCAGCTCCCATTTCAATAAATGCTTCGATCGGCATTCCAAATGCTTTGCCATATGCCGGAAGAAGTACAAAGGCATTCATCAGGCAGGCTGCGGCTGTTGTAAGGAGCGTTCCTGCTGCCATTCCGAGTACAGCATGTTTACGACTCTTTGTGTGATGCAGTCTGTAGATCAGTCCTGCCGGTACCACAAATGCGCATCCGAAAATGAAGTTTGCAAAATCACCAACTCCTGCTGTTACTGTCCCCATTGTTACAAGGTGTACCAGAACCTTTACAACTTCAATCAGAATACCTGCTACAGGTCCCATGGCAAATGTCCCAACCAGTACCGGAATCTCTGAGAAATCCAACTGGTAAAAAGATGGTGCCAGGAACGGGATCGGAAACTCAATATTCATTAATACTCCTGCCAGCGCGCCCAGCATTGCGATCTGTGTGATCGTTCTGGTGCGGCTTCTTTCCATTACGTTTCCATTTCTTAAAACCTGTTCACTCATACTTGTCTCTCCTTTGAATTGTTCTTTTTTTAAAAGAAAATTCTACGTTATGCCTTAGAAAGGTTCTGTTGGTTGGCTTTCTCATGCATAAAAAATCCCCGGAGATTTCTTCCCGGGGTATTGAGCACGTATGAATTATTCGTGTTCTTCTCTCATCCAGACTTTACTGTCGGTTCCGGAATTCTGACTTGTGCCAATCACCGGATCAGCCGCCTTACGCGGGTCGCGGACTTTACCGCCGGTAGGGAATTCTGATTTGTATTCAGTCACCCTGCCCCGAAGAATTTTCTTTTACATGACTGTATTATATATCTAACTTTATGAGATTGCAATATAAAATTGGAAAATAGAGTGTGAAATGTGACGGACAGAGGGCTGGCTGTTAAACATATCGGACTCGGAAACGACTGTGGGATGTTACGGAAGGCGGCATCTCATGTACAGGGACATTAAATGGTGCTACGTTTTCTATGACGTGCACGCGCCTATTTGCCGCCAGTCGCCCAAACTCGGCGGCGCCTCAAACAGTGGGCTTGATGGCGACAGCTTGCCTGCACGTCATAACGAAAGCCTCGCAAACATTTCCTGTCCTCTGCACATGAGTGCCCTTCTTCCTGATATCTCCGACAATAACGTTCCGTATCCGATATCTTTATAGACAGCTTCTCCCTTCCTGCATATTTCTGTCGTTCATCTTCCATTTTATATTGCAATGGTGCCCACCGGGGGCGCCCCGCGGCTCCCGACTT
>UMLF01051819.1_pt1 | contig 10418 bp, 9 predicted proteins | sample 1966501 | NCBI WGS metagenome assembly UMLF01 (sample SAMEA4836194, study PRJEB28245) | human gut metagenome | biome: gut microbiome; material: fecal sample | place: Denmark | collected 2008 | reverse complement strand
TCCTTGAGAATAAGCTGTCAACTTTTTTTATACCACACCAATAATTGAATTTCAGCATTTGATGTCCTACATCATAGCGACTTTTGTTTAAATGAACTTTGGGATATCATCTTTTGAGGCATGCCATTCTAAACATCTTATGCGCATAATCTAGCCTTAGAATTACTTTCATTCTTCGTTAATCCATATCATCGCTATACACAGTATACCTTTCTATTTGTGTATAGCATATTTTTTTACCATATTTTTAAAGCACTATGCACTCTATACACAGATATACCCCTGCTCCATTTTATTTCTTAGCTTATGTGAAAAGCACCCAAATACATTTTACGAGTTATAGCAAACTTCTCAAATACAAATCTAGAAAGCAAAATGGGAAAAATAATACCTGCTACTATTTGTATAATACTCATGTTTTGAAACTCAAAATGGTTTAATACTAAGTACGAAATTGGTATATGTAAGTACATTATGGGTAACGTATATTTCCCAATAAAAGCAAAACCATCTCCTATTTTCGTTTTTTGTAATGCTTCTGATACTGTCAGAATAAATAATGAAAAACAACTTGGTATCACCATATCCAAAATCCAACTATCATAACTTGCATGCTTCATATCAAGTCTATAATTCATCACCCCAAAAGCCTGTAATCCAATTGACAAAACAACTATTATTATAGATACTATAATAATTCTATTTTCAACCTTCTTTCTTAACGGATAGGCAGCTTTCAAATATCCAACTCCAAAAAAGAAAAGTGAATACAATGTTACATTTGCATCCCATATAGTTATATTTCTAAACACGGATAAATGGCTCAAAATATAACAACTCATTACAGTAATTATTCCTATTTTAACGCTTAAATATCTTGTAATAAACAAAAAAGCAATCTGTGTAAAATAAAGAACTGTAATAAACCAAAATGGTCCAAATGCGCCCACAAGATGTACTCCGCCTTTTAATAATAATTTAAGATCTTCAGCCATTATCAACGGCCATGAACATGTATCAATTCTTAGTACAATTAATATTGACAAGTAGAATGAAACGTAGGGAACTAAAAATTTACAAGTTTTTTCACATAATTTTAAAATTAAATTATCTTTATTATTTGAATTTGATCTTTGAAACAAAAAACCACTTATTATAAAAAACAAGGGCATATGAAACCAATAAATATATGTTGTCATAAAAGAATATCTAATATGACATATGACAACAAATATAATCCCTATTCCTCTGGCTATATCTAAAGATATATTCCTATTGCTATCTTGCGAACTCTTCTCCATCTCATAGCCTTTAAAATTTGAATGATACATCTGCAACTTTTTAACCTTCATATCCAATAAATATTGCTATTTTCCTGAAAGGAACTTTCTTTTTATTAATGTAACCACAGGCTTTGTAAATAAATAATGAATCATTGTAGCATAAATGAGGCATATGATAAATGAAATAACTATATGTAATATATTCCTATTAATTGAAAACAAGTCAAAAACCAATACACTTGTTTTCCATGTAAAAAACTGAGCCAAAAAAAATTCATATGCGATACCACTCAAATAACTAATCAAACATCGCAATATGCTAACTCTAGCAAGAACTCCCATATTCATTTCTGCCGCCCCAACTACCATTACTCCCAGTAAAATATATCGGAATATTTCATATAATCCCAATCTATATGCTCCAATATTTATCGTACAATTATTATATAACAACACTAATATAAGTACGATAGAAAGCAACACTAATACTCCTCCTTTACCCGTTGCTTTTTTCTCGTTTTTACTTAAACATATTGCCGCAAGACAACTCCCCCATATAAATTCCGCCCCTCTATAAAAGGGATTATCATATATATCCACCAGACCAAACCAAGCCACCAAAAAAGGAATATATGTTAAAACAATTGCAATTAAAACAGTTAAACTGCATTTTAATCTATACGATAATCCTTTTATTAATTCTTGCAAATATGGATAAAAAAAGTAACTTAACAAAAGACAGGAAACAAACCAGGTTCCACCATTATGGCTTATAGAAAATAATGTTGTTAATGTTGTCTGAAGTCCCAATACCTCTATTGGAAACAATTTAACTATTGTTTTAATACTATCTGTTCCAACAAAGATAATAAACCCTGCAGAAACCAACCAATATGTAGGCAGTATCGCTGCTCCTCTTTTAATCCAAAATTCTCTAATATTATCAAATGAAAAAAAATTTATTGCTCTGTAATTAGTATAAAGAACATAGCCTGATAACATAAAAAAAAGGGTCATCATAATATCACGCAAATAAATTAATGGCGCAAAGCAATAATAATTACATCCGATCTGCATCGCCGAATGACCAATAAAAATGACCGCCATTGCGCAAATACGAAGTAAATCTAACCCATACATTCTTTTTGTATTATAATTACTAGGCTTATACTTTTTCATAATAATAAACTCTCCGCTCATCTAAACAACTTTTTCTCTTTTGAATCCGTCTAACCAATACATTATAGTTCCTAGTAATATCCAAAAAATAGCTGTTGTAAGATTATTTACAAAAAAAAGTTCTGTAAAAAAACACGTGTAAATAAGTATACACATAACGATTGAAAAAATCATTATAAAATTATCATCTATATTTGTATTACCAAAACAATATATGATCAGCTTTCGTAAAATCAAAATCATATATACCACTACTACGATCACCCCTATAAATCCTGTACCCGCAAACACAGATAAAAAACCACTATGTGTTTCATATCCTTCATTTTGAATATAGATATCTGGATGTACGTCTTCTATATATTTATCAATATTCCTAGGCGACGCACCTATAATATACCTCCCTTTAAGCCCACGTATATAATTCTCCCATATTTTTTGCCTAGTATGTGTACTTCTTTCAACATCATCTCTCTGCAAAAAACTATCTGCTTCTGTCTTGGAAACACTTTCAGCTATAACTTCTTCTATAGACTGTTCGCTTTCCTCTCCTTTATCGCCACTTTTTGTCTGACCATCCAAAACAACTCCTGCATACCACTTAGGGATATACGGCAATCCTTCTCTTAACCCCAATCCAATTCCTACTATAAAACACACAGCCAAACATGCACATAAACAGGATAACACATTTTTCTTTAAGACTTTATTCTCCTGGAATTGATTTCTTATCAAAAAGAAAATTAATATAAAACTTACTATTATCGAACAAACTTCAGCAGTTCGCGACCCTGATAAAATAATATATACAATATGAAAGAACGATGCAAAAACACATACTGCTTTTAACCATTTTCTTTTACTATTTTTAAACAGAAAAAGTAACATTATAATCACATAAACACTTGTTACTCCGGCGTAATTTGGATCATTAAATATACCAAACAACCGATTTACACTAAAGCCCTGATATCTCCATTCTCCTGGCCAAATTTCAACAGAATATCCTATCATAATAACAAATTGCTTTAATGAATATATCACAGCGATTGTCCAAATCCAGCTTATCATATGGAATATAAAACATAAAAATTTAAGCATTTTTTCTGAGTCAACTCTAGTATAAGCCGAATAATATAATGCAACCTGAATTCCCGTCCATATAATTGTCTTTATATTATCACTGTACCCATATTGTATATTAATTAAGCTAGAAAGAATCATTACAGCAATAAAAGCATATAAAACCCAGCAATACTTCCCTTTGAACAAATGTTGATCTCGTATAAGATCCAAAAAGACCAGTAGACAACCACTTCCTGCAAAAAAGACAAAAACCAAACTATTGATTTGTTCGTCTATATTCATATACAGCGGAATAATACGTGCAACAAATCCATATAACATGAACAAAAAAATATAAAGAAAAACACTATAGTCTATATATTGTTCTATTCGTTCCTTACTCATACCCTACCCACTTTCGCTTCAAAAGTATCATTTACTTCTCTTATTGCATTCTCCTTTTTATCAGAATATCCCTGCAAAGCAATAAGAAATGCCCACCAGATCCATAACCACTCTTTGCCCCAATTACTGCTTGAACTCATTGAAGCAATAACAAATGCTGCCATAAAAGAAATAACAGAAATATATATTATTTTCATCCTAAAACTATCAGTTAATTTATACTTTTTATATAGAGAACATAAAAGGGAAAAATAAAATACAAGATATAGAATAAAAATAATAATACCAAAATTAGTCAGAAGTTCTCCCCACCAATTATGCATATTAGTAAAACCTCTGATATAATACACTGGTTCTACCTGAAGCCAATAATCAGCATTCCCTGTTCCAACTCCAAACCCCCAAGTCTCCTTCAGATAAATAAAACCATTCTTAATCAGGTTAAAACGAACAGCATCTGAATTTACAGTTGCGTTTGAAAAATCCAGACCTTTAATCTCCCCTAACATTTCTGGTATTTTTAAGTATAACCGTGGTAATACGGCCATACTTAATGCTATCAATGCTATCCCCGTTCCTATTATATATCTCTTATGTTTTTTAGGTATTAAAAAAATAGCAAAGCATAATAGAACAATCATCATTCCAACCATTCCCAGTCGGGAATCTGTAAGAACACCTAACCCAATACAAGATCCCAAAATGAAAGAATTAAATAATTTCATGTACCATTTTTTTGATATAACCAAGAATAAAACTGATAAACATATCCCTAAAATCAAAACCATTACAAAATCATTTTGATTCATCATAGTTGAAACAGGATAATATTTTTTTGAACTGCGAAAAATTGCTATCCGCTCTTCTGAAGCGAATAGATATTTATGCGTAAATATTTCAAACCATCCCAACAAATTATGAATGACTATCGCAATCTGCGCACATTTCAATATGTCAACAAAATCCTTCTCTTTCAAATCGGACATATCGAAAAACATCATTGTCCAAATTCCAATAAAAATAAAATATTCCCCATGTTGCCATGCCGCAAGATCCTTACACCAAAACACTGTCAATAAAGAATATAAAAACCAGATCCACATAAATAAAATCGACCTGATATTTAAAGACTTAAGACAATATTTTTCTTTTCTTATACGGAGCATTCTTTCGCCCGCATATATGATTGGCAACAGTATAATTGCCAGCCGTAACGGTGAAAGGTAGAAAAAGCCCAAATTAATATTACCGCCAAATCCCGGCAAAAGAGCTGTCATAAAAACAATTGCTATGATATATTTCATATCTATCTTTTCCTGTTTTTTGTTTTTAATAATCCATATATTTTTTTTGTTCTATTCAACACAAGACTGATCTCCCTGGCATGTGCTGCCCTAAGCAACTCAATATTTTCTTTAATCAGCCTATAACTTCCTCTATTGGCTTCAACAACTAATATTGTCTGATCACACAAAGCTGCTATAGCCATAACCTCTTTAGAAATCTGCAATGCTTTCATCTCTATAAGAACATAATCAAATTCTGTACCAAATTTATCTATTTCCTCCTCACTTACATCTTCTTTTAACAAAATATATAAATTATCAATATCTGAACAACATATCTGCCCCAAACATGCTTCTGATGTGCTAAATTCGTTTGTCAGCTCCCCCAAATATAAAACTTTCTTTGTTTCTGCCAGGACCCGCCCTAATGCCAACGCCACTGAAGTCTTACCCTCTCCTTTTAAGCTACTTGCAAATAGAATCTTTTTTCCTGTCAACCGATATTTGATCTCTTCTATCTCTCTTTTTTGCACAAACGAAGAAACTTTTTCAATACCCTCAATTTTCTGCATAATTCTCTCCTCTATTTTTTATCTTCAACAACACCAATTACTTTAATTCCCAGGAATTCCTGTGCCTCTTCTCGATATCGTATACTGTCATTCATCAAATACAGGACAACAAACGCAAAAGCTATCAAGACACAAACGGCCATTCCCATTAAAACACCTATTTTCAAACCATTTACACTACTTTGATTTTGAACAATAGATATTGTATCTGCATCTTCCAGAGACACTACTTTTACTTCTGGCATAATTTCCGCAAGATAATTCTGCGCACTCTTCGCTGTAACTGTTAAAATGTCTTCCACTTTTTCCGCACTGCTTCCAGAAATATTAATGTTTAAAACACGAGTAGATGGAACTTGTTCAAGCTCTATACTTCCTTTTAATTCTGATACTGTCATTTCAAACGGGAGTTCATTACATACTCTCTTTAAAAAGTTTCCAGATTTCAGCACTTCAACCGCGTCGTAACTTGCTTGAACTCTTGACGCATTATCCAACATTTCCCCTACTTTTTCTCCACTTTGCTGAGATATAAGAAGTTTACCTGTTACGGAATAGGTCACTATCTCATTATTAAATATGCTCGCTCTAAATAATCCACCACAAACAAATACCAGCATAACAAGAGCAAAAACCCATATTTTCCGTAACAAAACCATAAATAATCTGCCAAATTCTACTGAAATCTTCCTCTCCATCAGAACAACCTCCATCTCTTTAATCAAAAGAATATTCTCTTCCACATTTGGGGCATTTATAATTTGAATCCAACTTCATACCACACTCACATACCCATCCAATCTGTTTTGCCGGATTCCCTACAACCAGCGCATGTGGCAATACATCTTTCGTAACAACACTTCCCGATCCGACCATAGCATACTTATGAATCACATTACCACATACAATTGTAACATTAGCACCAATCGAAGCTCCTTTTTCAACAAGAGTTTCTGTTATCTCCCAGTCCGCATTAAACGCTCTTGGATAAAAATCATTTGTAAATGTCATGGATGGACCGAGAAAGACATCATCTTCTACTGTCACACCATGATAAATATTTACATTATTCTGAATTTTAACCCGATCTCCGATCACTACACCAGTATCAATATAAACATTTTTACTTATAATACAATTTTCACCTATTTTACTATTTTCTCTGATCTGAGCCAGATTCCAGATTTTAGTTCCGTCTCCAATCTTTGCCCCATCAGAGACCTCAGCTGTAGGATGTATAAATATAGCCATATAATTTTCTCCTTTATTATCTGCCTGTAAAAGCTGCAAACATTCTTTTTATTGTTGCACGATAAATTGTAATCGTAATAATCGCATCAAAAAGCCAAACAATAATTTTTACTATAAAACTACTATTCATAAACAAAAAGCTTGTAATAAATAATAGACCGAAAACCAACCCTATCTTTACTATTCCAAAACCGCACGGGTATAATTTTTGCGCCAAAGGATAGGAAATTGACAGCATTACCAATGTTCCTAATAATGTGGTTAATGCTGCGCCATCAGCATTCAACAGGGGGATTAACAAGAAATTAAGTATCACATTTACAACTGCTCCTGCTGTAACACTATAAAAAAAGTATTGCGACTTTTTCTTAAACGCAATTCCATATCCGGTAAACGTATATAAAGCATATGCCAATTGAGAAAACATCAAAGCCGGCAGCAATGTATATGACTGATAGTATTCTGGCGAAGTCATTAAATAAATAATGTCTTTTCCAAATAATGAAATCGTAGTACAAATTCCCGCCAAAAATATGAACAAAACTCTTACAACATCCGCAAACATTTCTTTTGCCTGTGTATCCTTATGACTCTTAAATGCAAATGAAGTATACGCCGTCGAAATACCACTGATCACTACAGACAAAACCGTCACAAAACGCCCACCTATCCCGTATATTCCTACAGAATTTTCTCCAGCTATAAACAAAAGCATATATCGGTCAGACATATTTAATATCCATGTAGAAACTGTCATAGGAATATAAGGTATTGCATATTTGAACATTTGTCGAAACAGTGTCTTATCAACATATCCTTTCCCTATCGGCTTTCCGCGATAAGAATATACATATAAACCAAATTGTACTAAATGTGCAATAAGAGTACTTGCCAGCAGGGACATATATCCCCATCTTAATACTGAAACAAACCAGATGTTCAAAAGAATCATCAGAAGAGAACCGACAACATTAATCACCGCAAATGTTTTCATTCGATTCTCCATTCTGACAGAAAGGGAAAATGGGAGATACCATAGATTCACAGTCACTCCCCATAATGCAAAGACAATTCCCATGGAGTACTGGCTATCCCCAAACATCAAATCTGATATCCCTCTCCCTCCAAATGCAAGTATAATGGGAATGACACTTTGCATTACCAGAAAGAAAAACACGGTGTTAAAGACCTTATCTGAATACCCTTTTTCCTCCTGTTCATAAAAAAAAGCACTGAATGCAGAATCAAATGCCATAACAAGCAGCGGATATAAAAAAGCTGTAAATGATGTGATAGTATCTGATATACCTAGTTCTCCTGGCGTTAAATAATTTGTATAAAGTGGCAAAAGGAAAAACTGGATTGCCTTTAATACAACATTGGAAAAAACCAGTATGCCACTTCCTTTTGCCAATTCTTTAACATTATCTATCTTATATCCCAATATATTCTAGTCCTTTCACTTTTGAAAGTTACCTGCGTATGTAAATGCATCTGCGCCCTCCAAAACCGGACACTTTCCCTTATAAATCTCTGCTAAAACCTTTGCGTTTTTACAACAATCATGATACTTTTCAGCATATTGTCTTCCTTTTACTCCAAGCAAATATCTTGCCTCAGCATCATCCAGCAGTTTTTCTATCTGCTCTTTAAGATTATTCTTATCTGCACTGATAAGAGGCAATTCCGGCGGAAAAGTCTTCTGCATTTTCTCATTAATATATACAATAACTGGTTTACCCAACGCCATGGACTCAATGGAAAACACGCCATATGTACCAATACAAATCTGATCAATCACGATATCTGCCGATTGATACAATTTCAATGCTTCTTCCTGTGTCTTGTTTTCTACCAATACCAGTTTATAAGGTCTGTCTATCTCTTTTAAGATCTTTAAAATAGTTTCAGTCCCTTTTCCTTTTCTTTTACTCGGTGCATGTACAATCACTGGATTTTTCACGTCTTTTTTCGGATATGACGGAATAAACGATTCAATATTCATTCTCAAAGGCACAATATAAACAGGTGTCCGAGATAAGGGCAAATGTGACCTCAACTCTTCATCATGAAGAATAATGCCATCTACATTATCAACAATTCTCTTAATACTTCTCTGACGCCTCTGATTTGTCACTGGAAGTTCTAAATAATCATACCCATCCCTTTTAAAACTTCCACGTATATCAGACCCATGAAATTCCATAAAAACTTTCTTTTTTAGAATCTTAAGCCACTTCAAATCAAAATTACCAGGAAGCAAAGATCTGCCAAAATGAAAATGAAAGCAGTCATATCTTCCTATTGCATATAAAGCAAAGAAAAGCATCTTCAAGAAATAAAATGGGTATAGGATATAAGAATATCCTATTTTCAAGTCATAATCACATTGATACCCAAAAGTGTTTTTCCTCCAAACTGCCATATGGGCATTAATTCCATTCTTTCGAAGTCCTTTAACAGAATACGCCCCTTGCCCCGCCACTTCGGTCATACCGTGTAAAACTTTCATTTCCAGACACCTTCTGATAATTATTTATTGATATTACTTTAAAAGTCCAATGATCATATCCTGTTCATCATCCGACAATTCAGGGAACACCGGAACTGCGAAAACTTCATTACAAATTTTCTCCACAACCGGAAAATCCCCCTCTTTATAACCAAGATATCCAAACACTCGCTGAAGATGCATTGGAACTGGATAATATACACCTGTAGGAATTCCATTTTCAGCCAACTTCTGGATAATGTTTTCCCTGTCCGGATGCTGAAGCGAATACATATGATAAATAGGTGTAGTATCCTTTTCCGCTTTCTGTACTTTATACTTTCCTTCCAGTGCAGCATCGTATTTTTCGGCCAATTTTCTCCGGTTATTATTCCATTCGTCAATATACAGAAGCTTTACATTTAATACTGCTGCCTGCATTTCGTCAAGCCTTGAATTATATCCAATCAAATAGTTATAATATTTCTCAAATCCTTCACGAATCTTATATTTATCTACAAAGTCTGGATGAAGCATTTTTAGCGCCTGCTGACCTTCAAGACCACTTCCGTGATTTTTAAGTGCCCTGACAATATGTGCAATCTGATCGCTGTTAGTTACAACCAGACCACCATCGCCCATCCCTCCAAGATTCTTGGTCGGGAAAAAGGAAAAACAGCCAGCGTCAGAAAGCCCCCCTAATTTCTTTCCTTTATATTCTCCCCCAAAAGCCTGACAAGCATCTTCAACAACATATAAATTATGCTTTTTGGCAATCGCATTAATCCCATCCATATCACAAGCATTCCCGAAAATATGTACTGGAAGAATAGCTTTTGTTTTATCTGTAATTTTTTCTTCAATCTTATTAACATCAATATTAAGT
>UMLF01064360.1_pt1 | contig 10440 bp, 6 predicted proteins | sample 1966501 | NCBI WGS metagenome assembly UMLF01 (sample SAMEA4836194, study PRJEB28245) | human gut metagenome | biome: gut microbiome; material: fecal sample | place: Denmark | collected 2008 | reverse complement strand
CCATAAGGCAAATCACCATTATTACGGCTAATGCCTGCTACATTACCGCCAAGTTCACTTACATCAACGCCGTCAACAGTTGCGCCAACAGCCATTGTTACATCGCCATCAATTTTAGTGTTTCCGTAACGGTCTACATGGAAATGACCGTTTGCAGCTTTTAAATCACCTTTAGAATTTACAACAAAGCTTTCATTTTCGTTACTAATATACCCATCTCTCACTTTGAGAGTATCTTCAATTACGGTATAGGTATTTTTACTATTACCAGTCCGTTCGATACCTGCGGTATTACCACCAATAGTATTCAAGCTATAATTTTCTTCACCGGAACTGGAAACAATATCTCCACTTGCAGTTACATTACCGCCCATAATTTGGGTAAAGCCACCGCTATTATCTCTGAACGTAGCCTGGCCGCCACTAACTACAGAAGTACCAGTTGAAGTATAAACACCCATACCGCTCTGATCAAAAGTTGTTGCACCTTCTATAGTAGTTTCGCCAACACCATTACCATAATCTACTCGTTCAATTCCTGCAGTATTCTCAATAGCACGGTTAGCTAACAAGAAGTTCAAAGTTTGGTCGCCAACTTTTAATACATGACCACCAGCATAAATATCGCTGCCATTCAAAGTCATTCTATCAAAACTGCCAGTAGCAGCTTTTACATTGCCATCTACATTTACATCACCTTTAAATGTAGTAGTGCCTGCGGTAGTTCTGGTAGAATCAATATTTTGTGTTAAGTCACCAACAGTCTTTAAAGAATATGTACCTGCTACTACATCGCCAGACAGGGTTACTATATCACCAGAAGTTGCTATGCTATTTGCAATCACATTACCGTCAGTATCAACTATAAATTTGTCATCGCCTACAGTCATACCAGTAGCATCAAAGCTTGTACTACCTTCAATAGTTGTAGTACCAGTTCCCGGCGTTGTAGCACCAGCAGAACGTTCAATACCGCCAACATTTTCATTAGCTCTTGCAGTTGCATTCCATCGAGCAATAGTTGCAGCATTAATGGTATCTGTGCCTATAGCGACAGAATTTAAAGTTAAATTCGTTCCAGTTAATGCGGTAGCAATATTATTACCACTAATATTCAATCGACCATAAATTTCCTGACTAGACCCATCAAAATTAATTGTATCACTGTATGGATGATCTTCATATCCAGAAATATAAATTTCTAAATTACCTTCAGTTGGAGTATATAAGACCATACCAGCCATAACCGGAGCAGCATAAATACCCGTCATTACACTTGCACATAATGCCATTGCTAAAATTTTGCTTTTTTTGTTTTTAGCCATCCTTATCACCTTTCCCGTGGTTTTATTTAAAAGCGCGCGCCTTTAAATACCTTTTCTCTGTAAGCCGTCCGGGAATGTTACCGCGGCGTTTCATTCCGCGGGCGGTTTGCAGGCTTTAAGTTACAAGGCAGACTTTTCCGCCTTTATACAAATATTATACCACGTTCTTCCCCCCCGGCAAGACCTTACTTTAACTTTGTGTCTTTCTTTTACGTATCTTGCCAACTGGTAACATGGTTTGTGTTAATCCGCTCTTTTTTATTTTTTACAAATTTTTTTCAACAAACTCTTTACAAACTGCCAAACCTTCGGTTATAATCTTGCTTACGCCGCTTTTTGGGTGCGCACCGCTAAACGGCTTATTATTTTTACAGGGGGTTTATTTTTGAATAATTACCAAAACAGAAAAAACTTTTTATTTACTAATGCGGTGCCTAAATCTGCCGTGCCGGAAATGGATATTATTCCCAAAACCGTACAGCGCAAAACTTTTACTACTTTGGCAAATGAAACCAAAAATTTAATTACTGCTGCCCAAAACGGTGACAAGCAGGCGTTGAAACAGCTTTGCATATCTTTTGAGCCTTTGTTCCGCAGCGAAATGCGCCGCGATATGTTTTATAATGCTCTTGGCTTTGAGGAGGGGTTAAGCCTTGCAAGGTTAAAATTTATTGAGCTTGTATTAACATACAACGGAGCGGATTATGAGCATTTTGCAGGTTATGTACGGTGCAGAATACATTTTGCGCTGTACGATGAAGTTAAGAAAGTATGGGCGGATGAAAATAAAAAAGCGCCCCTGCCCGATGGTGAGGCAGAAGGCGCTGAGTTCAGCGACGATGTTATTGAACGTGAGGAATTAAGTATTTTATTAAATTTAGCGCTTAATAAGTTAACTGCCAAACAGAGGCAAACTATTGAAGCGCTTTACATAAATGGTTACAGCGGCAGGGAAGCTGCCGAGCTGCTTAACTGTTCGCCTGCCATGGTTACAAAACACAATAAGCAGGCCTTAAAAAACTTGCGCAACAATATTGCGTAACTTAGATTTTTCTTTATAAAAACTATATGCTCCCATTAGCTTTCCGGAAGTTTTATTTTTAACTGCCGGTTCTAACGGGAGCATGTTTTTTATTATTTTACCAAACGGCAACCATGCCGTCGGCGCGGGGTTCTGTTGCGCCAACAAGCACGCCGTCATTATTGCGCCAAATCATCTGGCCGCGGCCAAAGTTAATAAAGTCATCGGTTACGATAAGTTCGTGCCCGCGGGCGCGCAAAGCGCTAATTAATTCTTCGCCAACGCCTGCTTCAACCATAACTTTTTTGCCTTCAATCCACTGCCAGCGCGGGCAGTCCAGTGCTTCCTGCGGGTTCATGCCAAAATCAATTACGTTATGGATAACCTGCAAGTGCCCCTGCGGCTGCATGTAACCGCCCATTACGCCAAACGGTCCCACGGCTTTGCCGTCTTTTGTTAAAAAGCCAGGTATAATGGTATGATATGGCTTTTTCAGCGGTACAAGGTAATCGTCGTGCTGCGGGTCAAGCGTAAAGCCGGAGGCCCTGTCGTTAAAGGCAATGCCGTAACCGGGCACAACTATGCCGCTGCCAAAGCCCTGAAAATTACTTTGGATATACGAAACCATGTTGCCGTCGCCGTCTGCCGTGCACAAATAAACCGTACCGCCGCAGAACGGATTGCCGGGCTCTGGCATAATTGCCTGTTCGCCAATAAGTGCGCGGCGTTTTGCCGTATATTCATCACTAAGCAGTTCTTTAACCTGCGCTTTCATATAACGCGGGTCGGCCACGTATTTTCTGCCGTCGGCGTAGGCAAGCTTCATGGCTTCAATTTCGTGGTGCAGGTTTTCGGCACAGTCTTTGCTGCCGTGTTCAAAACCTTTTAAAATATTAAGCGCCATTAACGCCACAATGCCGTGCCCGTTAGGAGGCAGTTCCCATACGCGGTAACCGCGGTAATCAATGCTGATTGGCTCTACCCATTCGGCACGGTAAGCAGCTAAATCGCTTTTGCGGATATAGCCGCCTGTGCTGCGCGAAAATTCATCAATTTTATCTGCAATTTCGCCCCGGTAAAAGGCTTCGCCGTAGCTATCGGCAATAAGGCGCAGCGTTTTAGCCTGTTTGGGCAGCTTGGCAACTGTACCGGCTGCCGGGGTTTCGCCGTTTTCAGTAAAAGTATCAAACCAGCCTTTAAAGGCCGCGTTATTTTTATACGGAGCAAAAACGCCAAGGCCTTCATGCCATAAGCGGCTGATAACCGGCGATACCGGGTAACCGTTTTCGGCATATTCAATCGCCGGTGCAAACAGTTCGGCAAAAGGCAGTTTGCCAAAGCGTTTGTGCAGTTCTGCCCAGGCAGATACCGCACCCGGAACCGTTACCGATTCCCAGCCGCGCTCGGGAATTGCCGTTTTATCTTTTAATGCCGCACAGTCCGGTGTTAAAAGTTCAGGTGCATAACCGCTGCCGTTTAAGCCGTATAATTTGCCGCCAACCCACACCTGGGCAAAGGCATCGCTGCCAAGCCCGTTGCTGGTAGGCTCTAAAATTGTAAGCGCAATGGCGGTTGTAACAGCGGCATCAACGGCGTTGCCGCCTTTTTTAATCATATCAAGCCCGGCCTGCGCTGCCAGCGGCTGGCTGCTGCAAACCATGCCCTTTGTGCCGTACATTACGCTGCGGCGCGAAGGGTATTTATATTGTAAGGGATTAAAACCAAAATCCATTTTATGCGCCTCTGTTTATTTGCTGATGTTGTAGAAAACATCCATTCCTTTATATTTGGCTGCGCTGCCAAGGTCTTCTTCAATGCGCAGAAGCTGGTTGTATTTTGCCACGCGGTCAGTTCTTGCCGGTGCGCCGGTTTTAATCTGGCCTGCGTTAACGGCAACTGCAATATCCGAAAGCGTGGTATCTTCCGTTTCGCCGCTGCGGTGGGAAATAATGCAGGTGTATCCTGCGCGTTTGGCTGTTTCGATAGCGCGGAAGGTTTCGGTAAGCGTGCCAATCTGGTTTACTTTAATAAGGATTGCGTTGCCGACATGTTTTTCAATGCCTTCTTTAAGGCGGGCTTCGTTGGTTACAAACAGGTCGTCGCCAACAAGCTGAACCTTTTTGCCAAGGCGTTTGGTAAGTTTTTTCCAGCCGTCCCAGTCGTCTTCAGCAAGGCCATCTTCAATGGATATAATAGGATATTTTTCGCACAGCATGGCAAGATAGTCAATCATTTCTTCACTGGTTTTTACAACGCCTTCGCCAGCCATGTCATACTTGCCGTCTTTATAAAATTCGCTCGAAGCAACGTCAAGAGCCATAACAATATCTTTGCCGGGTTTGTAGCCTGCTTTTTCAACGGCTTCCAAAATAACGGCAATGGCTTCTTCGTTGGATTTCAAATCCGGCGCAAAGCCGCCTTCGTCACCCAAACCGGTGCCAAGGCCTTTTTCCTTTAAAAGGGATTTAAGCGTATGGTAGATTTCAACGTTCATGCGCAAGCATTCAGTAAAGGATTTTGCGCCAACAGGCATAATCATAAATTCCTGAATGTCTACGTTGTTATCGGCATGCTGGCCGCCGTTTAAAATGTTCATCATCGGCACGGGCAGTTCCTGTGCAGCTACGCCGCCAAGGTACAGGTACAGCGGCAGCCCGCAGGAGTTGGCTGCGGCTTTGGCAACTGCCATGGATACGCCAAGTACAGCGTTGGCGCCCAGTTTGCCTTTGTTAGGAGTGCCGTCAAGGCGGATGAGCATTTCATCAATTTCAGTCTGACGTGTTGCTTCAAGGCCAATCAAAGCTTCTGCAATAACATCGTTAACGTTATCAACTGCTTTGCTTACGCCTTTGCCGCCATAGCGTTCTTTATCGCCGTCGCGCAGTTCAACTGCTTCGTGTGCGCCGGTAGATGCGCCGGAAGGTACGGCTGCGCGGCCGACAGAGCCGTCTTCCAGCCATACTTCAACTTCAACGGTCGGGTTTCCGCGCGAATCGAGTATTTCTCTTGCGTAAACTTCGGTAATCATTGCCATGAGTTTTTCACCTCTGATTATTTTACTTTTCTATCAGGCTGTGCCCTGTCATTTCTGCAGGCTGCGCTATGCCCAAAAGTTCCAGCAGCGTCGGCGCTATATCTGCCAAAATGCCTTCATGCAGTTTCGGCTTTTCTTCCGATACCATTAAAAACGGTACGGGGTTAGTGGTATGCGCCGTATACGGCTGGTTAGTTTCTCCGTCATACATTTTTTCAAGGTTGCCGTGGTCGGCAGTTATGCAAACCGCCCCGCCAAGCGCAAGCACTTTTTTTACTATTTTCCCGGCACAGGTATCTACCGCTTCCATTGCCTTAACAGCAGCATCCATTACGCCGGTATGACCAACCATATCGGGGTTGGCAAAATTTAAAATAACAACATCATATTTATCTTCATCAAGCAGCGCTAAAAGCTTGTCCGTCACTTCATAAGCGCTCATTTCCGGCTGCAAGTCGTAAGTGGCAACCTGCGGCGAAGGTATAAGCACTCTGTCCTCCAGTACGTTTGGAGTTTCCACGCCGCCGTTAAAAAAGAACGTTACATGCGCATATTTTTCCGTTTCGGCAATGCGCAGCTGGCGCAGATTATTTTTTGCCAGAACCTCGCCCAGGGTATTAACAAGCGTTTCCGGCGGAAAAGCCACTGCGGCATCAATAGTTGCGTCGTACTGCGTCATGCAAACAAACGCCACATTTAATTTAGCGCGTTCAAAGCCTGCAAAGTCACTGTCCGTAAAGGCGCGTGTAAGCTGCCTTGCCCTGTCCGGGCGGAAGTTATAAAATATAACGCCGTCGCCGTCTTTTACGCGGCTGTCATTTTCGGAAGCAACAACAAACGGTTCAACAAATTCGTCGGTAACACCGGCAGCATAACTTGCTTCAATGCCTTCAGCGGCAGAAGCAAAAGTTTTTCCGCTGTGCAGCGTTATAGCCTCATAAGCCTTTTGCGTGCGCGCCCAGCGCTTGTCGCGGTCCATGGCGTAATAACGCCCGCTGACGGTTGCAATTTCGCCGCAGCCTGTTCCGTCAATAACTTTTTGCAGGCGTTCAACATAAGTCAGCGCGGTGCTCGGGCCAACATCACGGCCGTCTAAAAACGCATGCACGTAAACTTTTTCAAGGCCGTTGGCTTTTGCCATTTTTAAAAGCGCCCACAAATGGCTTTCGTGGCTGTGTACGCCGCCATCACTTAAAAGCCCCATTAAATGCAGTGCGCCGCCGTTTTGTTTTACCCGCGCCATACATTCAAGCAGCGCTTTGTTTTGCAGCAGCGTACCATCTTCACAGGCTTTGGTAATACGCGTCAGTTCCTGATACACAATGCGCCCGGCGCCGATATTCAAATGCCCTACTTCCGAATTGCCCATCTGCCCTTCCGGCAGCCCTACCGCATTGCCGGAAGCTAAAAGCCTTGTATGCGGGTAAGTTTCAAAAAGACGGGAAAGCTCCGGCGTTTTTGCAGTTTTGGCCGCATTATAAGGCCCGGCCGGGGCAATGCCCCAGCCGTCCAAAATCATAAGCATTACAGGTTTCATGTTATCCTCACACACTGCGTACAATAGCGCTGAAGCTGTCTGCTTTCAGGCTAGCGCCGCCAACCAGTACGCCGTCAATTTCGCCCTGCACAAAATCGGCAGCATTCTTTTCGGTTACGCTGCCGCCGTACAAAATACGTACTTTGCGCGCAACTTCCTCCGAAAAGATTTTTTCTATCTTGCTGCGGATAAGCACGGCAACTTCCTGTGCATCTGCCGCCGTTGCAGCATTGCCGCTGCCAATGGCCCACAAAGGCTCATAAGCAACAACCATGTTTTCTGCTTCCTGGGCGGTAATGCCTTTTAATGCGCTTTGCAGCTGCATGCTTATTTTGCGGGAGGTTTTGCCTTCTGCGCGTTCTTCGGCATTTTCGCCAACGCAAAGCACAGGCTTCAGACCATTTCTGTAAGCAGCACGCAGTTTTTTAGCAACGGCAACTTCGTTGTCGCCAAACAGCGTGCGGCGTTCGGAATGGCCGATAATTACATATTCAGCGCAGATATCGGCAATCATTTTTCCGCTTACAGCGCCGGTGTAAGCGCCTTCATCTTCCCAGAAAATATCCTGCGCACCGTAGCCGACATGTTTGCCGTCGATAGCATCGGCAACGGTTTCCAAAGCAGTAAACGGCGGGAAAATAACAACTTCGTTCAAAGTTCCATTCGTTTCTTCTACAATGCTTTCTGCAAGTTCTACCGCTTCGCCGACTGTTTTGTGCATTTTCCAGTTGCCTGCAACCATTTTGCGGCGCAGGTCATCCAATGCAGCAATGCCGGGCAGCACTTTGCCTTCCAGATACTCAAGGCTTGCACCGCCGCCGGTAGAAATATGGCTTATTTTAGAAGCAAGGCCCGTCTTTTCAATAGCGGCAACACTGTCACCGCCGCCTACAATACTTACAGCCTTGCTCTTGGCAACTGCTTCGGCAACAGCTTCCGTGCCATGTGCAAAAGCATCCATTTCAAATACGCCCATAGGGCCGTTCCAAACAATCATTTTTGCGCCCTGCAAAGCAGCTTCATACTGCAAACGGCTTTCCGGGCCAATGTCAAGCGCCATGTAATCCTGGCTCAGGTTTTCAACACGTTCAACCTTTGTATCGGCGTCAGCCGCAAAGGCAGAAGCCATCACAAGGTCAACCGGCAGCAGCATTTTAACGTTGTTTTCTGCTGCTTTTTTAAGCAGGGCACGCGCCAGTTCCAGTTTATCTTCTTCAACAAGAGATTTGCCCATTTTATGGCCTTGTGCGGCAAGGAAGGTATTAGCCATGCCGCCGCCGATAAGAAGCACGTCAACTTTATCAAGCAGGTTTTCTATTACGCCGATTTTATCGGAAACTTTTGCGCCGCCGATAATTGCCGCATACGGATGCAGCGGATTGGTAACGGCACGGCCGATAAACTTAATTTCTTTTTCGAGCAGGAAGCCTGCGGCAGCCGGCAGAAAATGCGTAACGCCTTCCACCGAAGCATGCGCGCGGTGCGAAACGCCGAAACCGTCATTAATATATACATCGGCCAGCGAAGCAAGTTTTTCGGCAAAGCCAAGGTCATTTTTTTCTTCTTCTTTATGGAAACGCAGGTTCTCCAGCATTAAAACTTCGCCAGGTTTTAAAGCCGCTGCCATTTTTTCTGCTTCTTCGCCAATGCAGTCATGCGCAAAGGCAACAGGCATATCAAGCAGTTTGCTTAAATATGCGGCAACCGGCTCCAAAGAATACTTTTTGTTTACTTCGCCTTTCGGGCGGCCAAGGTGCGCCATTAAAATAACGGCAGCGCCATGCTCCAGAAGATAACGCAAGGTATCAAGCGAAGCGGTAATGCGGGTATCGTCAGTAATATTGCCTCCGGCATCCATCGGCACGTTGTAATCAACGCGCACAAGGGCTTTTTTGCCGTTAAGCTCTAAATCGCATAAGGTTTTCTTTTCCATTACTCCACCTTCTTACAGGCCTTTGGAGGCAATGTAGCAGGCAAGGTCAACAACACGGTTGGAATAACCCCATTCGTTATCATACCAGGCAACAACTTTAGCCATACGCGGGCCAACCATCATGGTAGAAAGGCCGTCAACAATGGAGCTGAGCGGGCAGCCGTTGTAATCGCGGGAAACCAGCGGCAGTTCGTTGTAGCCCATAATGCCTTTCAGTTCGCCTTCTGCTGCTTTTTTAAGAGCTGCGTTAATTTCTTCGGCAGTGGTATCTTTTTCAAGCAGTACGGTCAGGTCGGTAATGGAAACGTTCGGGGTAGGAACGCGCATTGCAAAACCGTTCAGTTTGCCTTTAACTTCCGGCAGAACCAGGGAAACTGCTTTGGCAGCACCGGTAGTGGTCGGAATGATGGACTGCGCAGCTGCACGGGCGCGGCGCAAATCTTTGTGCGGCAGGTCAAGGATTCTCTGGTCATTGGTGTAAGAATGAACGGTAGTCATAAGGCCGCTTACAATACCAAAGTTTTCCAGCAGAACTTTGGTGAACGGAGCCAGACAGTTGGTGGTGCAGGAAGCGTTGGAGATAATATTGTGTTTGTCTGCTTCATATTTATCTTCGTTAACGCCCATAACAATGGTAATATCTTCGCCTTTAGCCGGAGCGGAGATGATAACTTTTTTAGCACCTGCTTCAAGATGTGCTTTAGCTTTTGCGCCTTCGGTAAAGCGGCCGGTAGATTCAACAACGATTTCTACGCCTAGTTCGCCCCAAGGCAGTTTAGCCGGGTCGGTCTGAGCCAGTACTTTAACTTTTTTGCCGTCAACAACAAGATATTCGCCTTCGGCAGTAACATCATGGTCAAAAGTGCCATGAATGGAATCATATTTTAACAGGTGTGCAAGGGTTGCAGCGTCCGTCAGGTCATTTACAGCCACAACATCAAAATCGGGGTTGCCGAATGCTGCACGGAAAACATTGCGGCCGATACGGCCAAATCCATTAATACCTACTTTTGTCATAATAAAATCCTCCTTTAAAATATATGATGATTTATTTTTGCACAAAAGTGCTTTATAACTTAATCTTCAAGCATTTCTGCAATACAGTGCGCCGCAGCTTCGTCCGTAACAAGAATATCCTGCCGCGAAGCACGTATTACCGATAAAATTGCTTCTGCCTTGCTGCGCCCGCCGGCCACGCCGATAACAGTGCCTATTTTCGGCAAATCCTGTAACATCAGCCCGGCATTATTCGTCATATAAACCTGCCTGCCGTCCAGCGCGCAGTACTGGCCAAAGGCCTCGCCAACAGCGCCGTCGTCCAAAAGTTTTTGAATAAACTCCGGCGCCATGCGGCGGTGGCGCGCCATAACGGCTGCCTGCCCCACGCCATGCACAAGAATATCAGCCTGCTTGATAATATCAACAACGGCTTTAACGCCGGTGTCTTCTGCCAAAATGCTGTTTAAAATTTCCTCGCTCACGCTGTCGGGCACATAAAGCTGGCGGTAAGATGCGCCCATACGCTGCGCCAGCACCGTTGCAATGGTATTGGCCTGCAATTCCACGTTATCGCCAAGGCCGCCGCGCGCT
>UMLF01021664.1_pt1 | contig 10450 bp, 5 predicted proteins | sample 1966501 | NCBI WGS metagenome assembly UMLF01 (sample SAMEA4836194, study PRJEB28245) | human gut metagenome | biome: gut microbiome; material: fecal sample | place: Denmark | collected 2008 | reverse complement strand
CTCCAGCCGTGAACGTAACGCTCTTGTCCAGCGGAATATCCTTGCCTGTAGCGGCGGAATACTTGGGCATCAGTACGGAATCGCCATCAATGGTCACACCGGACAAATCGGAGCGCACCACCTTGCGCAGCGCGTCGACGCCATCCACGCCCACGACCAGCACACTCAGGCTCTTGCCGTCGGCATCCTTCATGGTCATCATGCGGGTCGGCGCGTAGATACCGCGCTGAACGCCCTTGACTTTGGCTGCCTCGCTGGCCTGTTTACCAGTCATATCGGTGCCAGCGGCAATCATGTCGACGCTGTAGCGCGTGGTCAGCGCCTCGTTCATGGTTTGCTTGGCGCTGGCGGCACCGGTGGCGATGGTGGAGACCAGCGTCACGCCGATAAGCAGTGCGGCACCGGTGGCGGCCACGCGGCGCGGGTTCTTCTGAATGTTCGCATGTGCCACTTTGGCGGACGGACCGGCCAGTGCAACCATCGCGCCCACGCCGCGCATGAGCACCGGTAGCCAGAACGTGGCGGAAAGCACCAGTCCAAGGAAGATCAATGCACATCCGATGATGGCGGCGAGCAGCACCAGCGGATACTGCTTGTCGGCCATTGAATCACGTCCGGCGATGTTCTCGGACATCTGCCATACAGAGAATGCGCACAGTGCCACGCCGGACACAATCAGCAGCACGGAAATCACGGCGCGGACCACACCGGCCCGTCGCGTGTCGGTCAGTTCGATGGGTCGCAACGCTTCCAGCGGGGTGACGGCGGTAGCGGAACGCGCAGAGCCTAGCGAGGCAATCACCGTCATAATGATGCCGAATGCCATAGGCACCGTGAACACCGGACCGGATAGCACCAGTCGCATGGTCATGCCGGTGGCTTTCATCAGGCCCGACTGGCATAGTGCGGCCATGAGTCCGATGCCCAGGCCCACTCCCAGTGCGGAGGCGATCAGTCCCAGCACACCGGCTTCAAACAGCACGGAGACATACAGCTGGCTTTTGTTCGCGCCGATGGTGCGCAGCAGGGCGAGTGTGCGGCGGCGCTGTGCCACGAGCACTTGGAAGGTGTTGGCGATGACGAGTGCCGCGACCAGCATGGCAAGTATGCCGAAGCTCAGCAGGAAGATGGTGGTGATGCTGGTTTCGCCCGAGCTCATGCTTTTGACGGATTCCTCGACGAGCGCGGCACGGGATTGCACGCTGAAATGCTTAGGGAGCAGTGTGCTGACCTGTTTCACGGTGGATGCCGCAGCCGTGTCACTGGCATCGTCGATATCGAGATAGACGAGGTAGACAGGCAGGTTGCCGAAATCGTTGCTGCCGGCCATCGCGGTAATAACGTTGTCGGAAAGCACGGAAGCGCCACCGTAGTAGGCGTAGGCACCGTTCGGGTCGTCGGTAAGGCCTACCACGCGCACGGTCATGCCGGAGTCGGCAGTGTTGGCGCCATCGGATGAGACGGACGCACCGGACGCGGCATCGGAATCACCGTCGTGCGAGCTCGTGCCATCGGCGTTCTGGGCCGACTCATCACCAGCGTCACCGGTATTACCGGCCGAATCGCCGGTCTTGCCCGCATACTGCGCCGCCTGCGAGTTGACGGTCACACGGTCCCCTACCTTGACGCCAAGCTGGTCGGCTACGGACTTGGTCAGGGCAATCTCGTTGCTGTCCGCCGGCTGGTCTCCTTGCGTGATGGTGACCGGCAGCAGCGTACGTTTTGCGGCGGTGGTGATGACGTAGCTGCTGGCATGCTTGTTGCCACGGGTTACGGTCACGGAACCCGCGTAGCTGGCGCGCGCGTCCTTGACGCCTTCGGTGGCGCGGATGCGGTCAAGCTGGAAGTCGTTAACCGTGCGCGTGTAGATGTAGTCCTGGTCCTTATCGGTCAGGTCCTTGCCGCTATCCGGGCTGATCACGTAGTTCGCGCCGCCGAGCTGGGCGGTGTTCTGAGCGGCAAGCGCATCGTTCATCGCGTTGCCGAACAGGAAGGTAGCGGCGATGAACGCAGTGCCGATCAGGATGGCGATGCCTGCCGGAATCAGCATCCTGGCGCTTTTCTTCATGAGTTTCAGAGTGATGGAAAACATGGGGGTGTCCTGTCTCTCGCTTTCCGGCTCAGCGAGCGTGCTGGGCGGCGGCGCGGGCATGGCGCATGGTGCCGGTTCTCCCAGCTGGGGGCAATGGAGCGTCGGTGATGGGCAGGTTGGGCACATCCTTTACACCGGCAAGACGGGCGAGCGTGTCGGCGCGTGTGCTGGTGACGGCAGTGCGCGTGGCGCGTTCGCGTTCGGCCATAAGCAGCTCGTTCATCGTTTCGGCAGTGGGATTCGCCTCGTCGGCCACGATCTGTCCGTCGGCGAATACGATGGCACGGTCGGCGTAGGAGGCGGCCACCGCATCGTGCGTGACCATGACGATGGTTTGGCCAAGCTCGTTGACCGAACGCTTCAGGAAGCCAAGCACTTCGGCGCTGGAAACGGAGTCGAGGTTGCCGGTCGGCTCGTCAGCGAACACCAGCTTCGGCTTGGTAATCAGCGCGCGGGCGATGGCCGCGCGCTGCTGCTGGCCACCGGACAGTTCATTCGGTCGGTGGTTCAGGCGCTGCTTCAGTCCCAGGGTATCGACGAGCAGGTCGAACCAGGCGTGGTCGGGCTTGTCTCCGGCGAGAGTCAGTGGCATGAGGATGTTCTGTTCGGCGGTGAACATGGGCAACAGGTTGAAGCTTTGGAAGATGAAGCCGATCTTGTGGCGACGTAGCAAGGTGAGCTGCTTGTCGTCCATGCGGGTCAGGTCTGCCCCGCCGAAAAGAATATGCCCGGATGTGGCGGAGTCGAGGCCGGCGAGCGTGTGCATAAGCGTGGATTTGCCGGAGCCGGACGGGCCCATGATGGCGGTGAATTTGCCGCGTTCGAAACTCACGTTCACGCCGCGCAGGGCATGGACCATATTGCTGCCAGCGCCGTAGTTCTTGACCAAGTCGACGGCCTGAATAGCGATGCCGCGCGATGCGGCCGGGTTCTGCACGTTCATAATGTCTCTCCATATTTGGCCGGGCCTTATGCCCGGATGATGATTCCAACTTATGAAGAAATAACGGCGCGCCCCATCGTGCGCCAGACTGAATTGGGCGGTCGGCCACGCGCCGGCCCTCATCCTTGAGGATTATGTCGTCTCAGGTCTCACACTATTCATGCCTCTGCGCAAACAGTGTGAGGCATACAGACGCAAGAAAGCCCGCACTGCATGACATCAGTGCGAGCTTTCTATTCCTTGGGTCAAGCGATCAGGCGGAAGGCACCCCATGCGGCTCGATGATTCGTGATGCACCCCATTAGCATCGCGCCCCTTCTCATCGGGCCGTCAACCTTCCTGTCGACCTCACTTGGCCAAGCCGGAAGCGCGAAGGGCTTCGAAGCCGCCCTTCAGGTCATCGAGGATGTCCTCGATGTTCTCGGTGCCGATGGACAGGCGGATGGTGCCTTGGTGGATGCCCTGATCCTCGAGCTCCTCCACTGTCTCCTGGGAGTGCGTGGTGGAGGCCGGGTGAATCACGAGGCTCTTGGCGTCGGCCACGTTGGCCAACAGGCTGAACAGGTGCAGGTTGTCGATGAACACGCGTGCCGCATCCTTGCCGCCCTTGATGTCGAAGGTGAAGATGGAGCCGCCGCCATTCGGGAAGTACTTCTTGTACAGCTCGTTGTCCTTGCGGCCTTCGATGGACGGGTGGGAGATGGACTCGACTTCCGGAACGGTCTTCAGGTAATCGATGACCTTCAGCGCGTTCTGGACGTGGCGTTCGACGCGCAGGGACAGGGTTTCGGTGCCCTGCAGCAGCAGGAAGGCCGCGAACGGGGACAGGGTGGCGCCGGTGTCGCGCAGCAGGATGGCGCGCACGCGGGTCACGAAGGCGGCGCCGCCGAGGGCCTCATAGAAGTTCAGGCCATGGTAGGACGGATCCGGCTCGGTCAGGGTCGGGAACTTGCCCGGCACTTCGGCCCAGTTGAACTTGCCGCCTTCCACGATCACGCCGCCGAGGGTGGTGCCGTGGCCGCCGATGAACTTGGTGGCGGATTCCACAACGACGTCGGCGCCGTGCTCCAGCGGGCGGAACAGGTACGGGGAGGCGAAGGTGTTGTCCACGATCACCGGCAGGTGGTGCTTGTGGGCGATGGCGGTGATGGCCTCGAAGTCGGGCAGGTCGGCGTTCGGGTTGCCGAAGGTCTCGAAGTAGACGAGCTTGGTGTTCTCCTGGATGGCGTCCTCGAACTCCTGCGGGTTCTCGGCGGAGACGAAGGTGGTGGTGATGCCGTCGCGCGGCAGGGTGTGGCGCAGCAGGTTGAAGGTGCCGCCGTACACGTTCTTGGCTGCGACGATGTGGTCGCCGGACTGGGTGATGTTGCGCACCGCGTATTCCACGGCGGCCGCGCCGGACGCGACGGCCAGGCCCGCGGTGCCGCCTTCGAGGGCCGCGATGCGGTCTTCGAACACGCCCTGGGTGGAGTTGGTCAGACGGCCGTAGATGTTGCCCGGGTCCGCCAGTCCGAAGCGGGCCTCGGCGTGGTCGAAGTTGTGGAAGACGTAGGAGGTGGTCTGGTAGATCGGCACCGCGCGGGAGTCGGTGGCCGGGGCGGCCTGCTCCTGGCCGACGTGCAGCTGCAGGGTTTCAAAACGGTACTTCTTGTTGTTCTCGGCCATGGTATTCTCCTTGGTTGTGCTAGGTCGCGAGGATTTTTCCTTGCCACCCGCCTGCCGTGTTCGGGCGGTTGGCGAGGTGTTGGTTATGAAGTTACGACGCTTGGGCCGCGCGGCGCAAGCTGAACGTTATCGGACTTGCCTATAAGGGCTTATAAAGCCTTGGAATCATTGACGTGAGCGACTGTCAGAAGTCACGAAAAAGTCGTTGAAATTATCGCGACACGCCGGGCCGCACGCATGCGCTTTCAAGGTCGACTGCGGTCACGGTGATATCGCTACCATGCCTTTCGCGCATGGCTCAAGTGTCCGTGATGATTGCTTGTTCCACCCGTCACCAAGACGGTTTGCCCGCTCGGTGATGACGTCTGTTTCATTTTTCTGCCGCCCGGTTACATGGTTTACATGACGAACGACTACAGTCAAACATCGCCAATGAATTATTCCGCCAACATGGTGAAGGGATTCGAACAGACATGACCGATGTAACTCTGTATGACCGTGATCCGAACTATATTCCGCGCGTGGCCGCCGTGCACGACATGTGCGGCTACGGCAAGTGCTCGCTGACCGCCGCGATTCCGATTCTCTCGGCCGCCGGCTGCGATGTGTGCCCGGTGCCGACCGCCCTGTTCTCGGCGCACACGCGCTATGCAGTGTTCACGTTCCATGACACCACGGATATTCTCTCCGGTTACTTGGATGCCTGGCAGAAGGAAGACGTGGAGCTGGATGGCGTGTATTCAGGCTTCCTCGGCTCCCCCGATCAGGTGGCGATCATTCAGCGTCTCTACCGCGAATATCCGAACGCGCTGCGTCTGGTTGACCCGGTGATGGGAGACGCCGGCGAAATGTACCCCACGTACACACCGGAGCTGTGCGAGGCAATGGGCGCGCTGGCCGATGGTGCCGACGTGTTGATGCCGAACCTCACCGAAGCGAGCATTCTCACCAAGCGTGACTATCCTGGCCAGGATATTGATGAGGCCACGGTTAACGAGCTGCTTGGTGCTCTGCTGGAGTTGGGTGCCAAGAACGTGGTGCTGAAGGGCATTGACCATGGCGATGGCAAAATCGTCAACTATGTGGCCAGCGCTTCCACCGGTGTTGCCGGCAAGATCGAGCTGGCTCATGAGAAGTTGCCATACATGATTCATGGCACGGGTGACGCCTTCGCCTCTGCCCTGTGCGGCGCGGTGATGGCCGGCCGCGGCCTGGCCGAGTCGGCCGAAATCGCCGGTGAGTTCGTGCGTCACGCCATGGTCAGCACCCGTAACCAGCCGCATTTCGAGGATCGTGGCGTCAGTTTCGAACTGAACCTTGGCGAACTCACCGATTTGGTGAAGTGACCGCACCTTGGCTCCCCTCTCCGCTCACTGGGTCTGACGTATTCAGCGAACAATCCGATGGGTTGTTTTTTCGTCACAGGGAAGTCGACTGGTGAGCCTTGGTAAACCTTCTGAACTAATGGTGGATAACCGAGTTTTCATCCACACGTTATCCACAACACGCCAAACCGCGTCATAGTATCCACATTTGCCGGTTGCGCTTGTGCTCTTACATAAGTAACCCGCACAGTGGAATCATGAACGCTTTACCACCTACTCAGCCGACGACGAAGTCCGGCATCGACGCCGGTCTTGCCTTTCACCAGCCCATGCTGGCTTCACCTGATCCGCAGGCAATGCTGCCTTCGGAACGGATTGCGGCCACGATGGGCGACCGCAATCTGACGCCCAAACAGTTCGGCGCGCTCGGCGAGCAGTATGCCGCCGCGTGGCTGGAGGAACACGGTTGGACGACCTTGAGCCGCAATTGGCATACCCGTTACGGCGAATTGGACATCGTGATGCTCAATCCCGAGTACACGGTGGTGTTCGTCGAAGTGAAATCACGCCGGTCCATGCATTACGGATATCCGCAAGAGGCCATTACGCCGGCGAAACAGCACAATCTCAGGAAAGCCGCCTGCGATTGGCTACTTGACCGGCGTAATCGGGTGCCGCATTCGGCGGTCCGTTTCGATGTCGTCACCATCGTGCTTCGGGTGGGCAGGCCGCTCGTGCATCACATTGAAAATGCCTTCTGAAGCCCCCCCCCCCCCAAAAAAAAACAGCCACGTTGCGAAACACATTGTGAAAGGAGTAGACATGGCTATCGGCAGCACCCTCTCAGTCGGACTGATCGGCCTTAAGGCCTTCATCGTCCAAGTGCAGGCTTTCATCAGCCCTGGCTTGCCATACTTCAGCATCATCGGATTGCCGGATGCATCGTTGTCCGAAGCCCGCGAGCGCGTGAAATCAGCGTGTCAAGCCACTGGATTCGGTTGGCCGCAAACCCGTGTGACCGTGAACATGAGCCCTGCGGCCATGCCCAAACGCGGTTCGTCGCATGATCTGGCCATCGCGGCCAGCGTCCTATGTGCGGCGGGTGCCATAGGGCATGATTGCCTAGAAGATACCATTGTGCTCGGCGAAGTGAATCTTGACGGCTCGGTGCTGCCGATTCATGGGCTGCTCCCGATCATGCTGCATGCCGAGGAACGTGGCGTGCGCAAAATGATTGTTCCCCATCGCAATCTTGACGAGGCTTCGATGGTGGATGGACTGGATGTAGTGGGCGTGAGGCATGTGGGTGAGCTCATCGAACTGATGGGCGGCGATGCCACCTATACGATTCCCGATACACCGGTTACCGACGAGACCACCACGGATCAATCGCCCACAAGTCATCCCAACGATTGTGGCGATATGAACGAGGTTCTGGGTCAGGAGCATGCCAAATGGGCACTGCAAGTGGCGGCGGCAGGCGGGCATAATCTCATCATGACCGGCCCGCCAGGCAGCGGCAAAACCATGTTGGCCTCACGTATGCCCGGCATCATGTGCCCGTTGAACGAGGCGGAACAGCTGGAGGTGGCATCGATTCGATCGCTGTGCGGCATACTGCCTCAGTACGGCATCACCGACATGCCGCCGTTCGAGGCACCGCACCACACCGCCAGCACGGCGGCCTTGGTGGGTGGTGGCAGCGGCATCGCCGTTCCCGGCGCAATCACACGCGCGCATCGAGGCATTCTGTTTCTGGACGAGGCACCGGAATTCAGCGCACGCGCCCTGCAGACGTTGCGCGAACCATTGGAATCCGGGTATGTGGCGCTTTCCCGTTCAAAAGGCAGCACCTACTACCCGGCCTCATTCCAACTCATCATGGCGGCCAACCCCTGTCCGTGCGGATACTATTACGGCACCGGCGAACGTTGCGCTTGCCGGGAAAAAGACCGTATACGTTATTTCTCCCGATTGTCCGGACCGATACTGGATCGTGTGGATATTCAGATGGCGGTGCCACCAGTCTCGCGCATTGCCGCGCAAAGCGAGCCAATCGGCGAGTCCAGTGCCGGGATACAAGCTCGTGTGATTCGTGCCCGTCAAGTGGCCAAAGACCGGTTCAGACAGTATGGATGGGTGTGCAACGCGCAAGCTTCGGGCAAATGGCTGCACGCCAATACATCGCTGAAAGCGATGGAATTGGTCAATCGGGCCCTGTCCAATCATCAACTCACATTGCGCGGGGCTGATCGCGCCATGCGTCTGTCTTGGACGCTCGCCGATCTGGCCGGCCGCGTATCCCCCACTGAACAGGACGTCCATCAGGGCATCGAAATGAGAACGAGGATGACATGAGTAACGCTACTGATATCCGGCAATCTGGCGGCACCGCAGGAAGTGTGGATCACACCGATACGAGTCTCGCCGTTTCGCGCACTATTCCCGTACCTCCCACGGATACGTTGTATCGTGCCGCGCTCACGTTCTGTCTTGATGGCGCGGATGTGATGATGTACGCCACGCTCAAAGGCGCGGAAAACGCCGAATCCCTCTGGCATGCGTTGGCGCAATCCCATCCAAGCCAGCCATCTGAAATCTGCGGCCCGGCGCTGTCACGTATTGACCGCATGTTCGTGGACGGCCTCACTCGATGGGGCCGCAAGGCGTCGGCGAACGCGATGCGCTCCTTCCGCAATGCACTGGCCTGCTGGCATAACCGCATGATGGACCTGCCCTCGCAAGACATCATCCAACTGGCCGACTGGTTCACTATGGATGGCACGCAATGGATTATCGGCCCTGGCCATCCATGTTGGCCCTCGCAGTTGGCCGACCTGTCCATTCGCTCCGATTGGGCGCCACCGCTGTGTTTGTGGATCAAAGGCGATCCACGCGCATTGACCAGTTGCGCCAAACCGGTCGGCATCGTCGGTTCACGGGACGTGACCGAATATGGCCGGTATGTGGCACACACCGTAGCCGAACAGGCAGCCGTTGCCGGGCATCTGGTCGTGTCCGGAGGCGCGATGGGCACGGATGCGGCGGCACATTGGGGAGCGTTGAATGCGCTGCACGGCAGAATGCCCGCCAATGTGGGCAAAACCGTTGCCGTATTCGCCGGCGGGCTCAACCATATCGGACCGATGCGTAACCGCACGCTGTTCGAACGCATCGAGGCGCAGGGTGGTGCACTGATCAGTGAACTGTGCCCCGGGACGATTCCCGAAGCCCGTCGTTTTCTGCTTCGCAACCGCATTATCGCGGCCATGTCTTCCACATTGATTGTGACGCAAGCCCGGTTGCGTTCCGGAGCGCTCAACACCGCGGGATGGGCATGCGAATTGCTGCGCGAAGTGTATGCGGTTCCCGGTGACATCAATCAGCCTTGCAACGCCGGGTGCAATAAGATGATCGGCGACCACCGAGCGATGATTCTGTGTGCCGCCACATCCACCGAGGATATATGCCATGAACGGCATAAGCCCGTTATGGCAGCATGCCCAGGCATATCGAAATCCACAGGTCAGGACTCGTCCGAAAACGAGGAGGCCATGGAAGTGCCGGCAACGACTCCGTTATCGCCAGCATCCTCGGAATCATCGGCGTCACAGGAGTCGTCACAAGATTCAGGTCATTCGAAACGTTCGAAGACCAAGCATACTCAGCCTACGCGCACTCAATCCAAGGATGGGCCGGCGAGCGCAACTGCCGATTCCGGTAACGACAAAAGCAAGGGTGAAGAGCTTCCCTCGTCGCATCAGATGCCGGATCTTCGTGTCAAGCCGAAGCCCGATCCCGAGAAGGAAGCCCAACAACGTATCATTATCGCCAAGCTGCCGGAAATGGAACGCACATTAGTGGCATTGATTCGTGAATGCCGTAAACGACATCTCATCGTCACCCCGGACGCACTATTGCGTGTGGCGCGAGAGACGGTACCCGACGAGATTCCCAATATCGGCACCATACTTGAGCTACTCGGCGCATTGGAGCTGAAGGGAGTGATCGAGCGGGATGCCGGCATACTCAAGCTGAGCAGCCGTGTCGGCTAATCGGCTTCCATGACACGGCTCGAAGGCTGTTCGGCGGGTGTGCGAGAATCGAACCCATGAGTCCGAAACGTTTGGAAGATATGTATGATGCGGTGATCGTCGGCGCCGGAGCGGCCGGCCTGTCGGCGGCGCTGGGACTGCTGCGCTCCCCCGAGATCACCGAGCTCAAGGAACAAGGCGTGGACCCGAAGATCCTCGTGGTCTCCAAACTGCAGCCGCTGCGTTCGCACACCGGTTCAGCCGAGGGCGGCATCGCCGCGAGCCTGGGCAATGTGGAGTCCGATGACTGGCACTGGCATTACTACGACACCATCAAGGGCGGCGACTGGCTGGTGGACCAGGATGCGGCCAAACTGCTCGCCGAATACGC
>UMLF01031844.1_pt1 | contig 10451 bp, 9 predicted proteins | sample 1966501 | NCBI WGS metagenome assembly UMLF01 (sample SAMEA4836194, study PRJEB28245) | human gut metagenome | biome: gut microbiome; material: fecal sample | place: Denmark | collected 2008 | reverse complement strand
TTCAAAAAAGGTTGTAAGAAAGCTACAGGAAATGAAAATGAAGCTTGTATGCTATTATCAGATACAGCAAAATCAATAGCTTTACCAATGTTACTTTGTTCTGAAGAAGAGGTTGAGGGTAATCATTCAAGTTCTGCTGGGAAAATTGGCGAAAAAGAATTATTCTATATTATGAGTAGAGGATTTGAACTTAAAGAGGCTATGAAGTTAATGGTTAGAGCTAGATTTAATCAAATACTAGAAAAAATCGAAAAAAAAGAATTAAGAGAAGAAATTTTACAAGAAATTGATAAAAGATTGGATTAAAAGAAAAGGATTCATTTAAAAGAAAAAGGTGAGATAAAATGAATAATATAAAAAAAGATTTTCCATTACTAGAAAATGAAAACATCACATATCTAGACAGTGGAGCAACAACACAAAAACCAATACAAGTTATAAAAGCAGTAGAAGAATTCTACCAAAAATACAATGCAAACCCACATAGGGGAGCATATTCATTAAGTGTAGAAGCAACTGAACAATACGAAAACACAAGAACAAAAATAGCAAAATTCATAAATGCAAAACACAGAGAAGAAATAATATTCTCAAAAAATGCAACAGAAAGCTTAAATTTAATTGCATATTCATATGGATTGGACAACCTTAAAAAAGATGATGAAGTAATAATTTCAATAATGGAACATCATTCAAACTTAGTTCCTTGGCAAAAAATGACAAAGCAAACAGGTAGCAAATTAAACTACATGTATATCAACGAAAATTATGAAATTACAGACGAAGAAATAGAAAGTAAAATTACTGACAAAACAAAAATAGTAGGAATCACACATGTTTCAAATGTTTTAGGAACAATAAACAATGTGAAAAAAATAATTAAATATGCACATAAAAAAGGTGCAGTGGTAATAGTTGATGCATCACAAAGCATACCACATATGAAAATTGATGTTCAAGATTTAGATGCAGACTTTCTAGTATTTTCAGGACATAAAATGCTTGCACCACTTGGAATAGGTGTATTATATGGAAAAAGAGAAATACTAAACAAAATGACTCCATTTTTAATGGGTGGAGATATGATAGAATATGTTTACGAACAAGAAACAACATTTGCACCACTTCCAAATAAATTTGAAGCAGGTACACAAAATGTTGAAGGTGTAATTGGTTTAGGAGCAGCAATTGATTACATTGAAAATTTAGGATATGATAAAATACAAGAAATTGAACATGAAGTAATATCATATGCAAGACAAGAATTATCAAAACTAGATTATCTAACATTATACACAACACCAAATGAAGAAAAACATTCAAGTGTAATTTCATTCAACATTAATGGGGTTCATCCACATGATGTTGCAAGCATTTTGGATTCAGAAGGTGTATGTGTGCGTTCTGGAAATCATTGTGCTCAACCGCTTATGAGGTTCTTGGGTATTGATTCTACTTGTAGAGCAAGTTTCTACATTTACAATACAAAAGATGATGTAGATAAGTTGGTTAAGGCTCTTGATAAGGCTTATAACATTTTTAAAAATTATATAAAATAATTAAAATAAATATTGACTATTAAGTAAATATATATTATAATCTTCTTGGTTGGGAAGTTAACCTTCTTCAGGCATAAGTGCATAGACTAGTAAGTCTATGTTATATGCTTGCTAATCTATGCATTTATGTCTTTAATGACTTAAATGTAAATCTCGTAAGAAGGAGGTTAACAGCTATGGAGTTAATAAAGATTTTATTAATAATATTAGCGTTCTTTTTAGGACTATCATTTCTAGTACATATTTGCTCAAAAAAGAGATATGCATTAAAGTATTGTTCCAAAAAAAGAAAAATAGAGATCTATCCCACGGATAAATCTCACCCACGCATGAGATAAGAGCTTGCTCTTGTCTCTTTATATTATTATATTAACACTAATTTATAAAATTGTCAATAAATTTTCAAAAAGAAAGGTAAATTTCAATGGACGAGTTAACAGATGTTTATAATGAACTAATAATGGAACACAGTATGAATTCATACAACAAAAAGAAACTAGAAAATGCAGACTACTGTGAAGTAGGTCATAACCCAAATTGTGGAGATGAAATAACATTACAATTAAAATTAAATGGAAATAAAATAGAAGATATGGCATTTTCAGGACATGGATGTGCAATATCACAAGCATCAACATCAATAATGATAGATACATTAAAAGGCAAAACTGTTGAAGAAGCAAAAGAGATTATAAAAACATTTATAGAAATGATAAAAAGAGAGACAACTGATGAGGAAGAACTTAAAAAATTGGAAGATGCAATTGCTTTTAGAAATGTGTCTAATATGCCAGCAAGAGTTAAATGTGCACTTTTAGCTTGGCACACTATTGAAGATATGTTAAATAAAAATGATAACACAGGAACTGGAAATATAAATTGTTGTCATTAAAAATAAAACAAATAAAAAAAGTTGTCAAAAAGGGGCGTCCCTATTGACAAGCTGTCAATGGGGACGCCCCTTTTTGACAACCGGAGGTAAAAATGGAAAACAAAAAAGTATTATTAGGAATGAGTGGAGGAGTTGACAGTTCAGTATCAGCAATACTACTAAAAAAAGAAGGATATGAGCCATTAGGAACAACACTAGAACTATTTGCAGGAAGCAGTTGTTGCAACATAAACACATACATAGACGCAAAAAATGTTTGCAAAACAATAGGAATTCCACATTTTACATATAACTGCAAAGAACAATTCAAAGACTATGTAATAAATGATTTCATAGACTGTTATGCAAATTGCAAAACACCAAACCCATGTATAGAATGTAACAAATATATGAAGTTTGGAATTATGTGGGAAAAGGCAAAAGAACTAGGATGTAACTATATAGCAACAGGCCATTATGCAAAAACAGAATATAGTGAAAAATATGGAAGATGGGTGTTAAAAAAATCACAAGCAGGTAAAAAAGACCAAAGTTATGTATTATGGAATATTCCAAAAGAATTGATAGAACATGTATTATTTCCATTAGCAGATTTTACAGACAAAGAACAAATACGTGAAATAGCAAGAGAAAATAACTTAAAAGTAGCAAATAAACCAGATAGTGAAGATATATGTTTTGTGCCAGACGGAAACTACAAAAAATTCCTTGAAACAAATTCTAATATAAAGCCTAAAAAAGGAAATATTGTAAATTCAAAAGGCGAAATATTAGGAAAACATACAGGTTTGTACAATTATACAATAGGTCAAAGAAAAGGACTAGGAATATCTTATAAAGCACCATTATTTGTTTCAGGATTTAACAAAGAAAAAAATGAAGTAATAGTAGGAGAAGAAAAAGAACTATACAAAAAAGAAATTACAGTTACAGATATTAACTTATTATTAGTTGATAAAATAGGAGAGCCAATGGAAGTTGATGTAAAAACCAGATATTCATCAAAAGTTGCAAAAGCCAAAATTAAGCAAGACGGAGAAAATATCAAAGTAACATTTGATGAACCACAAAGAGCAATAACACCAGGTCAATCAGCGGTATTTTATGTAGGAGACATAGTTCTTGGAGGAGGAAAAATAAAATGTTAAATCAATTTTCAAGAACAGAATTATTGATAGGAAAAGAAGGAATAGAAAAATTACAAAACGCAAAAGTTGCCGTATTTGGAATTGGTGGAGTTGGATCATTTGTAGTAGAGGGACTAGTAAGAGCAGGAGTTAGCAATTTTATATTAGTAGATGATGACAAGATTTGCTTAACAAATTTGAATAGACAAATAATTGCAACTAGAAAAACAATTGGAAAGCCAAAAGTTGAAGTTGCAAAAGAAAGAATTTTGGAAATAAACCCAAATGCAAATGTAGAAGTATATCAAGAATTTTTTATGCCAGATAGCAAAGAAATTTTAGATGATACAGTTGATTATATAGTAGATAGTGTGGACACAGTAACTGCTAAAGTTGAGTTAGTTGTAAGAGCTAATAAATTAAATATTCCTATTATTTCAAGTATGGGGACAGGAAATAAACTTGACCCAACAAGATTTGAAGTAACAGATATTTATAAAACTTCAGTATGTCCATTAGCAAAGGTTATGAGAAAAGAATTGAGAAATAGGGGAATAAAGAAACTTAAAGTTGTTTATTCAAAAGAAGAACCAATACGTCCATATGAAAATATTGAAAATAGTTGCGAAACAAATTGCATTTGCCCTCCAGGTACTAAAAGAAAGTGTAGCATTCGTAATCAGGTTCCTGGAAGCATATCATTTGTGCCATCTGTTGCAGGTTTGATTATTGCAGGAGAAATTATAAAGGATATAATTGGAAAAAATTAATAAAAAAAATTTAAAAAATACTTACATAAAAACAAAAAATATGATATAATAGATAAGTCGCGCAGGTAAAACGTAAGTCCAGACAAGGACTTACGACTTTTTACGCCCAACCACAGGAAAAAGCTAGAAAATATGGAAACTAACAAAATTCGGAGCAACTGACAAGACAACTGCAGACAAAATATAAAAAGAAAGAAGGAGAGAAAATTGGAAAAAGAAGAAAACATACTAGGAACAGAAAAAATAGGAAAATTAATAAGAAAATTTTCAATCCCATGTATAATATCCCTATTAGTAAACTCACTATATAACATAGTAGACCAAATCTTTATAGGGTGGGGAGTAGGATACCTAGGAAATGGAGCAACAAACGTAGTATTCCCATTAGTAATGATAGGATTAGCATTTTCACTAATGTTTGGAGATGGAGCATCAGCATATTTAAGCTTAAAGCTAGGAGAAAAGAAGAAAGACGAAGCAGCAAAAGGTGTAGGAAATGCACTATCAATCGCAACAATAGTATCAGTACTATTCTGTGCAATCACATTAATATTTTTACCACAATTATTAAATATGTTTGGATGCACAGAGGCATTAAAAGAATACGCACTAAAATATGGTTATGTAATAGCAATAGGATTACCATTTTCAATGATAGGAACAACATTAAACTCAATAATAAGATCAGATGGAAGTCCAAAATATTCAATGACAACAATGCTTGTAGGAGCAGTATTAAACACAATATTAGACCCAATATTTATATTTGTATTTAAAATGGGAGTTGAAGGAGCAGCAATTGCAACTGTAATAAGCCAAATTTTAGTATTTATACTAAATGCATTATATGTTAAAAAATTCAAATCAATAAAATTAAGTAAAGAAGCATTTAAAGTAAAAGCAAACGTAGCAAAAAAGGTTTCAATGTTAGGAATAAGCAGTTTTATAAATCAAATGAGTATAGTATTTGTAATGGCTACTGAAAATAATACACTTGGAAAATATGGAGCAGAATCAAAATTTGGAGCAGAAATACCAATTACAGTTCTAGGAATTGTAATGAAAATAAGCCAAATATTAAACAGTATTATAATAGGAATTGCAGCAGGAGCACAACCAATATTTGGATATAACTATGGAGCTAGAAAATTTGACAGAGTAAAAACAACATTAAAAATCGTATTAGGTTCAAGTGTTGTAATTAGTACAACAGCATTTATATTATTCCAAACAATACCAGATAAATTAATATCAATATTTGGTAGTGGAGATGCAAATTACATGGAATTTGCATGTATAGCATTTAGAACATACTTAATGCTTTGCATCTGTAACGGAATCCAAATTCCATCAGGAATATTCTTCCAAGCAATTGGAAAGAGCATAATAAGTGCAATACTTTCAATATCAAGACAAATTGCTTTTTTAATACCAGCAATGATTATTTTAGGAAAAATATTTGGAATACAAGGTGTTCTATTTGCAGGACCATTTGCTGATGGGTTAGCATTCATATTAGCAACAATATTCTTAATAAGAGAAATAAGAAATCTAAAACAAGGAGATGTAAAAGTAACAAACAAAGAAACTACAACAAACACAGAAAGCAAACTTTCAAAACATGTAGTTATAACAATAGCAAGAGAATATGCATCAGGTGGAAGATATATTGGAAAACTAGTTGCTGATAAATTAGGAATAAAATTATATGATAATGAATTTATTTCAAAAGTAGCAGAAGAAACAGGTTTATCTGAAGAATATATCGAAAACAATGAACAAAAAAGAGATGCTTTAGCTAGCTTAAACAATGGATATTATTCAGGATTAAATAATAGTGACGAGCTATTTATTAAAGAATCTGAATTAATAAAAGAAGTAGCTGACAAAGAATCTTGCGTTATTGTTGGTAGATGTGCTGATTTCATTTTGGCTGGTAGAGAAAATGTCATAAATGTTTTTGTTTATAGTGATATGGAAGATAAAATCAATAGAGCTACTACATATTATGGCATGGATAAGGCTAAAGCTGAAAAAGAGATTAAGCGTATTGATAAATTAAGAGCTAATCATTATAAATATTATACAGAAAAGGATTGGAATAATCATTCTAATTATGATATTTGCATTAATAGTGATGCTTTTGGCGTTGAAAAATCTGCAGATTTAATTTGTGAATTGGTTGAAAGTAAACTTGAAAAAGTAAATGCATAAAATAAATAGTCTAGAATAATTTAAGATTCTAGGCTATTTTTATATTTTAAAAAGTTTCTCTTTATATTGATTTTTACATAAATTATACTGGTTATAATTTTAAGCAAATAGACAATAAAAAACACATCTGTAACTTGGCGGTTCAATGTGTTTTTTACATATTAATTTTTATAACGTGGAGCGGGTAGCGAGAATCGAACTCGCGCAACCAGGTCGGAAGCATGGGATTCTACCACTAAACTATACCCGCATCAACATATTCATTATACAACAAAAATAACAAATATGCAAACAAAAAATCAAAAACAATATTATCAAAAGTTAAAAATCAACACTACCCAGCACAAACTCTCTACCATTCAAATAATTCAACACACCACTATCAGAAGAAAAATTAAACTTCAATTTATAACTACAAAGCATCTGACGAGACTTTTTAAAAGACTTATTAATATCATTTTTTCCATACTTACCATCACCAATAATAGGAAAACCTAAATAAGCCAAATGAGCTCTAATTTGATGAGTTTTTCCAGTTTCAATTTCAACATCTAAAAGAGAAGTATTATCTTTACGTTTTTCCAAAACAGAAAAAGAAGTAATAATTTTAACATATCCCTTTTTAGGAACATCAGAAATATACACCATAGATTTTTTATTATCCTTAAACAAATAAGCTTCATACCTTTTATGTTGAATATTAGGTATGCCATAAACCAAAGCAAGATAATGCTTTTCGATTTCATGATTTTTAAATTTATCCAGAAGAATGTTTAAGGCAATTTCATTTTTAGCAAACAAAACTAAACCAGTAGTATTTCTATCAAGTCTATGGCAAGGCATAGGTTTAAAACTTGAAGTTTCATAATTATTGTGAACCAATAAAGTTAAAGAATTTTCACCAGTAACTTCAATATTTGCAGGTTTATTTATAAGCAAAATATTGTCATCTTCATATACAACATCTAATTTAACTTGATTTTTGCCTTCCAATAATGAATCAGCAATATATACTAAAATTTCATCTCCTTCATATACTAAAACATCTTTGTTTATACGCTTTTCATTAATTTTAATATCCTTTTTTCTTAACGTATTGCAAAAAAGTCCGTATGTTAAATTAGGTATATTTTCTAATAAAAACTTATTCAATTTTTTTCCATCATATTTTTTATTAACAATTAACTTTTTCATATATTTATTATACGGGATAAAAAGTAAAAAAACAATAGAAAAAATAAATACATTTTCTACTGTTTTTAAATATCTTCATCCTCATCAGTTACATTATTAAACAAAGGACTATCAAAAAAATCTTTTAAAGTTATATTAAAACCTTCGCATATATGTAATAAGCTATTAATTTTAGGTGATTTACTAACACCATAAGTAATATCTCGTACAGTTGCTTGTGAAAGACCAGATAATGTTGCTAATTTATTTGTTGTTATTTTTCTATCGGTTTGAAGTTCTATAATTCTTTCTATAATAGCTTGGGATAAAGTCATAATAATGCCTCCATAAAAGTTTAATTAAAGTATAACAAATAGAAATAAAAAAGTTAGTGAACACTCACTAACATTCAAATTAATGTTGGTATACAATAAATAAAAATTAAATTTAGGAGGAAAAACAAATGAAAAAAACAAAAGAAATGAAAGGAATAACACTCGTAGCCTTAGTAATAACGGTAATTATTTTGCTTATTTTGGCAACAATTTCAATACAAACACTAACAAATACAGGATTATTTGGAAAGGCAAAAGAAGCAAAAAAAAAATATAGTGAAGCAGAAGAAAAAGAAAAAATTCAAATGGAGTTATATTATGCTCAAATAAATAAAAGCACAAACGGAACATCAACAAATCAAATAGGAGAACAATTATATGATAAAAATGTAGAAAATGGTTCAAAGTGGCATATTATAGTAATAAATGATTCTAAAAAGATATATGGAACAGGTTGGACATATATACCAAGAGGAAGTACAATAAGTGATACAAAGACAAATGAGACTTGGTTAATAAACAATTCAAGTCAAGAGATAATAAAATTAGAAGATGGAACATTTACAGATTTATCTTATAAAACAGCAGTTGGAACAACAGATGGTTTAATTTTTAATTTGGATCCTTCTGTTATTGAAAATGCAACAAAAGAAAATATAAATGAAAAATTAGGAAGTAATGTAGAATTAATGAATTTTGATTGGAATAAGGATAGTGGACTTACTAAAAAATCTTTTAATTTTGATGGAGTTAATGATTATATAAAAATTAAGTACGATAATGAAGAAGAAAAAAACATTTTGGCTCAAAATGGGTTTACATTTGAATTTTATGGAACATATAATGGAGGAACTTCTTATAATGAAAAAAATGAAGTAGTAGATAATAATGGATATAAAGGTTTTTTCTGCTATTGGAATGGAAACGAAAAAGAACAAGCAGCATTAAGATTTGGAATCAACAATTATGGAAAAAATATATATTGGAATGCAAAAGTAGGAATTATGGGGGTAGATGCATTAAAGTCAGATTATTCTCATCATAAAGCACCATGGAATATAATATATCCTGAAACAGAAAAAATTCAAAGTAATAAAGAAGTATATTTTACTATAACTTTAAACTGTACCCAAAACAATTACATACATACTTTATATGCAAATGGAGAAAAACTATATGAAGGAAATTTTAACAATATATACTGGAACAATTTTGTGAAAGATGACTTGCAAAAATTAAAATATTTTTGTATTGGAAGATCATCAATGGATTGTAATGGTTCTTGGCACTACTCAAAAATGAATGCATATTCAATAAAATTATACAATAGAGGATTAAGTGCAGAAGAAGTAAAAGATAATTATAATAAAGCAGTAGCATATCATAACGCATTATAAAAATAATAACATAAATAAAGCTGAATATAGCAATTTAGAATATTGCAAAATTCGGCTTTTTATAGTATATTAAGAATGAAAGAAAAGAGGAAAAAATTGAATAAATTATTAAGTATAAACTACAAATTTTTTAAACAAGAACCACAAAAACTAATAGAGATAATCAACAAATACAACAAAAACAGACTAATACAAGGATTTGAAATAGCCGTATCAACACAAGAAGAACAAAAATATCTAATAGAATTTGCAAAAATATTAAACAAATATAACTATATTTTAAATCTACATGCACCAACATTAGAAAATATAGAACAATACAAAAAATACTTGGATTATGCTGTAGAAATATCCAAAATAACAACACAAAAAACAAATATAGTATTCCACCCAATAAATGCAAAAAATATACTAAAAAGTAAAGAACAAACAAATAAATATGTAAAAGAGTTATTAAAATATATTGAACAGAAAAACTATGAAAAAAATATAGAATTAAGCATAGAAAATCTTAATGATATAAAAGAAGTAAAAAGACTGAAAAAAGAAGACATAACAGACATTCTAAATCAAAATCAAAAATTAAAGTTTACATATGATATAGGACATGAATTAGTAGATAAAAAAGAAGCGAAAATAGAACAAAATATTTTAATAGAAAGAATAAACAATATACATATTCATACACATATAGAACAACAAGATCATTATCCATTAACAAAAAATAAAAAAGATAAAGAGATAACTACTCAAATAATAGAAAAAATAAAAAGACAGAACAACAATATAAGTGTAGTAATGGAATATGCACTAGATTATATAGAAGGCAACACATTTGAAGAAAAAATAAAGAATTATATCAACGAAGCAAATTACATGAATTTATAATAGTATAAATTAAAATATCAAATAAAATGTTGCCGTGTAAACCTTGCAATTTTAGCTTTTTTGAAGTATAATTTAAAACATAAAATCAAAAAGACC
>UMLF01019815.1_pt1 | contig 10495 bp, 14 predicted proteins | sample 1966501 | NCBI WGS metagenome assembly UMLF01 (sample SAMEA4836194, study PRJEB28245) | human gut metagenome | biome: gut microbiome; material: fecal sample | place: Denmark | collected 2008 | reverse complement strand
AGCATCGGCATCGACAACATTCCCGACAACGTCGACCCGGGAGTCAAGTGCGACTGGGCGCGCAAGGCGGTGACGAGCGTCTCGGAGCGCGTCCGCATGGACGGGTTCGTGTTCGAGGGCGACTACGAGGACGCAGCGCTCGGGCGCGTGCTTGCGGCGAACGGCCTTAACGACGCGTTCAACCGGCACGTATCCTCCGAGCTGCTGCACGGATGCATGTTCGCAACCGTCCAGCGCGACGGCGGCGCGACCTCGGTGCGCATGCACACGGCGGAGACGTCGGCGGCGATATGGGACACGGCGGCGGGGCGCATCGGCTCCGGATTCGTGGTGGCCGATATGCGGAAGTTCGACTGGTCCTCGCGCCCCGTGCCGTCGCAGGTGAACCTGCACCTGCCCGGCCGCGTGGTGGTGCTGAGGCGCACCGGCTCCGTCCACTGGGCGGCAGAGGAGCTGCGGACTCCGCTCGACCGCCCGATGATGGAGGCTTTCTGCTTCCGCGCCACCGGCGGCAAGCCGTTCGGCGAGACGCGCGTCACGCCGACGGTGCGCTACCTCGTGGACGAGGTCGAGCGCACGCTCCGGTACATGGCCGTCTCGAGCGCGTTCTACGCGACGCCGCAGCGCTACATCATGGGCCTCACGGATGCGCAGTTCGACGAGATGGTCGGCGACAAGTGGAAGAGCTACATCGGCTCGATGCTGCTCGGCACCTTCAACGAGGACAGCGGCTCCGCCCCCGCCGTGGGCCAGTTCCCCGCCGTCTCGCCGCAGCCCTACATCGAGGCGATCCAGACCTACGCGAAGCTCTTTAGCGGCGCGACCGGGGTGCCGCTCAACTCGCTCGGCATCGTTCAGGACAACCCGTCGAGCGCCGAGGCGATCGACGCCCAGCGCGAGGATATCTGCACGGCGGCGGAGGACTGCATCGAGTCCAACCGCATCTCCATGCGCAACGTGGCCCTCATGGCCATGGCGGTGGAGGGCAACACGAAAATAGACGGCCTCACGGACGAGCAGAAGACGGTCATGCCGCACTTCCGCAACCCGAGGACGCCGTCGCTCGCGGCGACCGCAGACGCCATGGTGAAGATCGCGGGCGTGCTGGAGGGATTCTCGCAGACCCGAGAGTTTCTCACCGGCATGGGTTTCGAGGCAGCCGAGGTGGAGAGCATCCGCAGCCAGCTCAGGCGCTCGCAGGCGTCATCCATCGTGGCGTCGGTGCGGTCGTCATCGCAGAACGGGGTGACAGGTGCTTCTGCGGTCCAGCGAGCTTGACGCCTACAGCGCGGAGCTGAACGCGGTGTGCGACGAGGCGGCCCGTGTCGCCATGGAGGCATACGACGCCATGCGAGCCGCGGACCCCGGCGCATCGGTCGCCGACGTGCGCGAGGGCATCATCGGCATTGTCGAGTCCGTGGTGGGATCGTACGGCGATGCCGCCGGCGAGCTCGCGGCCGAGCGGTACGACGAGATGGCCGCCGATTCGGGGGCCAGCGTTCCCGATGCCTCGATCTCCGAAGAGGACGATGCCATGTCGGAGGCCATCGACCGGAGAGCCCGCTACATCGTCGGCGCGCTCGTGCCCGACAGGGAGGACATCTGATGGCGCTTCCGGATGCGTTCGATGCCCTGCGCGAAGAGCGGTGCTGGGTCGCTTGGAACGACGAGGACGGGCGCAAGGTGCCCAAGTCGCCGCTCGGCGGCAACGCGCGCTCGAACGACCCGTCCACATGGGGCACCTATGCCCAGGCAGAAGCCGCCGCGTCGCGAAACGGGTATTCCGGTGTCGGCCTGATGCTTGCTGATGGCTACATCGGGATAGACCTAGACGGCGCGATCGATGCGGACGGCGACATCGAGCCGTGGGCGCAGGAGATAATCGACGAGCTGGGCTCGTACGCCGAACGCAGCCCGTCGGGTCGCGGCGTCCACGTGCTCGCATGGGCTGATATGGGTCAGGTCGGCCCAATCGGCCGCGCCGACCACCGCGCGGGCATCGAGGTGTACAACCACGGTCGCTACTTCACCGTGACCGGAGACGAGGTGTCTGGCGGGCGCATATACGACCTCACCGATGAGATGCCGCGCTTCGTCGCGAGCCATTTCTCAGGCGAGTCGCCGGAACAGTCCGTGCGGCGCAGGGTCGGCGACCTCGCATCCGCTGAGGTCAAGCGCATGGCCAACAAGACCATGACCGACAACTGCGTGCGCGACAACGTCAGATACGCGCGCGTGCCTACAGGGAGCGAGACATGCGGTTTCTGCATCATGCTGGCGTCGCGCGGCTTCGTGTACCACTCGGAGCGCAGCGCCGGCGAGCTCAGCCATTACCATCAGTCGTGCGACTGCAAGGTCGTGCCCGGTTTTCCTGGTGTAGAGGTGGAGGGATACGACCCTGACTCCCTCTACGACCTGTATTCGGAAGCGAGGTCGCGCCTCGGTGGCAGGGCTTCCGATGCTGAGATCAGCAGGGAGATAGAGCGCGTCGTATCCGATAGGCCGCCGATGCATCTCGGGCGAAGGTTCGGGCGCGTCGACGGGCTTCCGGCAACCGAGGTCGTTGAAGGCGTTCGCTTCGACGCGTCCGATGCCGCCGACGTGCAGCGGTTCATCGACCGCTACTCCGCCGAGATCAGGAGCGAGCCGGTCGAGCACGCGTACGTCCTGCAGGCAGATGGAACGGTGCGGCATGCGGTGGGAACGGTTGATGCCGTGAGCCTTGAGGGCACCGAGATGTCTGGTGCCGTCATCGTGCACAACCATCCCATCGTGAACGGGGAAGCGCTGTCTTTCGGAAGCGATGATTTCTTCCTCATGAAATCGCACCCTGAAATCGGTGCGTTCTATGCGGTGAATGATGAATATAGCTATTCAGCGACGATCGCCGACGGTTTCGATGGCGTTATCTATAGCGATGGGTATGCCGGGGTGGCGTTCGGGGATAATGATGACATCCAGCACCTCATGATGGAGTGGTTCAATGAGCAAGGTTACATTAACTATCGACGGGACCCCGTACGAGGTGACGGGGAGAACCTATGACCTTGTCGAGTCCATGTTCAATGACCTGATATCCGAGCTGCAGAAGATCAACGAAGACAACCCACCCATACCGGGCCGTCTCGACGGCCCGGCGCAGAGGCTGGCGGCTCAAGCGCAAGCGCGATACCGGCAGCGTCTTCGCGATCTGGTGGTGGATGGCAAAGAACCGGCTTCCTGATGATCAAATAGGCCCCGCAAGGGGCCTTTTTCATGCCGATAGCGCCCCGTGGGAGGGCCATGCGGGAGACGGCGGACCCGTAAAAACCGCCGGGCGGCAGACACGCTCCGCCGCCGAACGGGGATGGTGTTCCAAAAGGCAAAGGATGCTGCTATTCACGGGCTCCGCGTCACGCACTCCCGTGCTCCAGCAGCGATGCCGGTTCGAATCCGGCCCATCCCGTAAATCTAGCGAAAAACGCCCCGCACGGGGCCGTTTTCATATCGGGCCGTCCGCATGGGCGGCCTTCTTCATGCCGCGGCCCCGCACGGGGCCAAGACGGGCGCCGCACGGCGCTGAAAGGGGGCCATATGGCCGACGTACAGGACACCGAGCCCACGAGGACCGACCCGGCAGCTCGGGAGCCGCACGGCACCGACCCGGCGGATCAGACGGTCAGCAGGGCGGAGTACGACAAGCTGCTCGCGGAGTCGCGCAAGTGGGAGTCGCGCGCCAAGGAGAACAAGGATGCCGCGAAGCGCCTGGCGGAGCTCGAGGACGCATCCAAGACCGACGCCGAGAAGCTGGCTGATGCCACGAAGCGCATGGAGGCGGCCGAGGCGAGGCTCGCCGACTACGAGCGCCGAGCCGAGCGCGCGGGCATCGTGGCAGGGGTCGCAGCCGCCAAGGGCGTCGACGCCGAATGGCTCGACCGCATGGCCGGCGACACCCGCGAGGAGGTTGAGGCGAACGCCGACTTCATCGCGGCGAAGCTGGTCGCAGCGCCCATCTACCCGAGCGTTCAGGACTCCGGGGCGAAGCCCGCGGCGCCGATCACGAGGGAGGAGATCGAGGCCATCAAGGACCCGAAGAAGCGCGTCATCGCACGCGCGCAGAACATCAGCCTCTACAAGTAAGGAGCCTATATGGCAGCACTTGAGAACACCATCAAGGCAGAGGACGTCGCCGCCGCCCTCGACATCGAGATGCTCACGAACTTCGACGGCGAGGTGAACCGCCTCGTCGAGATCCTCGGGATCTTCGGCGTGGAGACGGTGGCGGCGGGCACCGCCATGTACACCTACACCGTCACCGGCACCCTCAACACCACGCCCGTCGCCGAGGGCGACGAGACGCCGCTCTCCAAGTACGACGTCGACAAGACGCCCATCGGCGAGATCCCCATCAAGCCCCATCGCAAGCTCACCACCGCCCAGGCCATCCTCAAGGGCGGCTTCGAGAACGCCGTGAACAAGACCGACCGCAAGATGATCGGCGACGTGCGCTCCGACATCCTCGGCGACTTCTTCACCTACCTCGGCACCGGCACCGGCGCCTCCACGGGCTCGGGCCTCCAGGACGCCCTCGCCCAGGCCGACGCGAAGCTCGAGGACACGCTGGAGACCAATAACGACTCCACCGAGCGCATCATCCACTTCGTGAACCGATTCGACATCGCCGACTACCTCGGCAAGGCGAAGGTCACGACCCAGACCGTGTTCGGCATGACCTACATCCAGAGCTTCCTCGGGGTGAACGACATCTTCGTGACCAACAGGGTCCCGAAGGGCACCCTGTACGCGACGCCCGTGGAGAACCTGCACATCTACGGCGTCGACTTCTCCACGCTCGACGATGCGGGCCTCACGTACACCACGTCCGACGGCGGGCTCATCGGCGTGCACCACGCCCCGTCGTACACGCGCACGTCCGCCGAGACCTTCGCCCTGGCGGGCGCCATGTTCATCGCCGAGAACCTGTCCTACATCGTCAAGGGCTCCGTCACGGAGGGCGCCCCCGCAGCCGCCCAGCCCGTGACCATCCAGGGCACCCCGGCAGTGACCATCGATGGTCAGCCCATCCAGACCACCTCGTCTTCTTAGCCGGGGCTAGCGGCCTTAGCGAGGGGGCGGAGCCGCTCAACTCCGCCCCTGCCGCGAAGCCGACCATGAGCAACACCGCGGCCGATATCCGCGCCTACGCCGAGGCTAACGGCATCGAGCTGCCGGCGAAGGCGACCAAGGCGCAGATGCTCGCCGTGATCGAGGGGGTGTAGCGATGGGTCCGTTCGCGAGCGTCGATGACTACGCGGACCGCTACGGCGCGCCCGCGGACCCCGAGAAGGTGGGGACGCTGCTCGGCGACGCCTCCGCTTTCATCGCCTCGCAGCCGGGGTTCTGCATCCGCGAGGACGACGACGTGCAGGCGGCCAACCTGGTGCGGATCGCGTGCGCGGTGGTCCACCGCTCGCTCAGCGCGGGCGATTGGGCGGGCCTGTCGAGCGCCTCGCAGGCCGCCGGCTCGTACAACGCGAGCGTGACCATCGCGAACCCCACCGAGGACTTCTACCTCACAAAGGCGGAGAAGCGCTCGCTCGGGCTATCCGGCGGGCGCATCGGGCAGACGTGCCCATACTCCTTAGGCGGGCGGGGCGAATGATCGGCCGCGTCCCAGACCTCGGCCTGTTCAGGACGGTGGAGGTTACGGTTGCCAGGCCCGTTTCAGCAGAGACCGACCCGTTCAACGCTTCGCGGGCTGAATGTGAGGAAACCGCCGTCGCGGGAGTCCTGCCGCAGCCCGGCGGCACGTCCGACCTAGGCGCGGAGCGGCCTTCAGGCGCGCGCGTGGACATGACGTTCCACTTCCCGCGCGGCTACGACGGCTCGCTCAAGGGCTGCGCGATCGCCTACGCGGGCTCGACGTACCGCGTGATCGGAGACCCGCAGCCCACGCTGCCCGACATAACGCCGGGGCCGTTCGGCCTCGCCGTGGAGACGGAGCGCGTAGATGGCTAGGAAGAACGGCATCCACGGCTTCAAGGCTACCCGCAGGGGAGAGCAGGCCGTGGCGAACTCGGGCGGCGTGCAGTCCATCCTCGCCAGAGAGGCGGGATACATGGCGGGAAACGCCAACGCCGCCCTCGGCGAGCCCGCGTACAGGTCGAGGCAGGTCCAGGGCCGCTTCGCCAAGGGCTACGTCGTGTCGGTGGCGCTCGGCGACTCCAGGCACACGTTCGACGACGCCGAGAAGCGCCAGCAGATACTCCGAGACCAACTATAGGGGGAGCCCATGGCATTCAACGTCGAGGCGGCCCTCATCGCATGGCTGCCGGGCAAGGTCGGCGCTCCCGCGTACGCGCAGGCGCCCGACCCAAGGCCCGAATCGTTCCTGACCGTGGAGCGCACGGGCGGCACCGCGACCATAGGGATCGACTACCCGACGGTCGCGGTTCGGGCGTGGGCGGGGAGCGCCTACGGGGCGTCCGATCTCGCGCTGGCCGTCCGCGACGCGATGCTCCTCGAGGCGGTGGAGATACCGCAGGTTCGACACGTCGACGTGGGGAGCGGCCCGTACAGCTCGCCGGATCCCGAGAGCAGGCAGCAGGCGTACCAGACCGTCTTCAACATGGTCACCGAACCCTGACCCAGACATCACAACGAAATAGGAGGCCATCATGGCTAATGACGCAAGCAACGTCGGCGTCGGCAAGCCCAAGGTCGGAGGGGCCGTCTACATCGGCACCGCCGACTCGCCCGCCCCGACCGACGCGAGCACGCCGCTCGACGACACCTTCAAGCTGTTCGGCTACATCTCCGAGGACGGCGTGACCATCTCCGAGGAGCGCGACTCCGAGGACCTCAAGGCATGGGGCGGAGACACCGTCAAGACATCGCAGACCAGCTACAAGGAGACCTTCGCGTTCACGCCCATCGAGGTGAACCCCGTCGTGGCCGCCGCCGAGTACGGCGACGACAACGTGAGCGTCGAGGCCGGCAAGATGACGATCAAGCACAACTCCAAGGAGCTCCCCGAGCTACCGCTGGTCATCGAGACGGTCCCCAACTCGAAGACCGTGGACCGCTTCTTCGTGCCGAAGGCGAAGCTCACCGAGAAGGGCGACCAGGCCCTCAACGACTCCGACCCCATGGGACGCGAGTGCACGTACACGGCCATGCCGGACGATGAGGGCAACACCGCCTACGAGTTCATGACCATCACCGGCCTAACCCCATCGGAGTAGCCCATGGAGCGCTATGAGGGCATGACCCCTGCCCAGCTTCGCAGGATGGCGGACGAGATGGAGGCGAGCGCGTCGCGAGGCATCACGGCCGATGAGCACGAGCGCCGGTTGTCCGCCATCAGGGGCTTCAGCGAGGTGGAGGAACCGGTAGCTCCTGGCTACATGCGACACGTGGAGGTCGACGGCATCCGTCTCGACATCGACATGCGCCGCGTGAAGGACCTGCGCACCCTTCGCCTCGTCGCGAAGATCAACGAGAAAGGGCCAGGCTCGCTGCAGGCGACGCTGGACCTCGCGGACTTCATCCTCGGCGACCAGCGCGAGAAGGTCGAGGCGGTGGCGACCGATTCCGACGGCTTCGTCGACGCCGAACGCTACACCTCCATCTTCATGAAGCTCTTCCAGGAGGTCGGGGCAAAAAACTAGGCGCGCTCGCGCGCGTGCTCGGGGAGCATCCTGACGCGCTGCGGGCGGACTTCCAGCAGTACTACGGGCTGGACATAGACGGCATGGGGCGCGGCTTCTCGACGCTCCATGCCGCCGCCCTTTTGACGGGGCTTCCAGCTGGGGCCCGCACGTGGGCTGCGTACAGCGAGGACGGATCGGGCGGGTGGAGCCGGGACCAGGTGCTCCTCGGCGTCATAGCCGATGCCGTGAACCTCGTCGCGTGGTCGAAGACCAAGGACGCCCAGCACAACAGAAACAAGCCGAGATCGGTGCTCCCCAACTCGCATAGGGACAGGAAGGTCGTCGGCATGGCCATGACCGCCGACGAGCTCATGGAGACCATCAATCGAATAAGGGGGGAGGTCGCAGATGGCTAACCTCGGCTCAGCATACATCTCGCTCTACCCGAGCCTCGATGGCTTCGAGGAGAGGGTGCAGAGCGCGCTCTCCGGAATCGACGTCTCGGGAGCGGCCAACAAGCTCGGGGACGAGCTCGGAAACGGAATCGGGAAGGGATTCGATAGGGCCGGGAGCTCGGCCTCGGGGTTCTCCGGAAGGCTGTCGGCCCTCACCGGCGTGGTGGCAGGCGTGGCGTCGAACATCGCAGGCCGCCTCCTCGATTCGATCGCCGCGCTCGGCTCGCAGATGGTGGAGGCCGCGGACTCGTCTCAGAAGTTCGCGAGCACGCTCGACTTCGCGGGCGTAGACGACTCCACCATCAAGCAGCTCACCGCGAGCACGCAGGAGTACGCGGACCGCACCGTGTACGACCTGGCCACGGTGCGCAACGTCACCGCCCAGCTTGCCGCGAACGGAGTCAAGGACTACGCGCAGATCGCCGAGGCGGCTGGCAACCTCAACGCAGTCGCTGGCGGCAACGCCTCCACCTTCGAGAGGGTTGGACTGGTCATGACGCAGACCGCCGGCTCCGGCAAGCTTCTCACCGAGAACTGGAACCAACTCACGGACGCGATCCCGGGCGCATCAGGTGCGTTGCAGGAGGCCATGCGCAACGCAGGGGCATTCGAAGGGAACTTCCGCGATGCCATGGAGAACGGCGAGATCAGCGCCGACGAGTTCTTCGCCGCCGTGCAGCAGCTAGGCATGCAGGACGTCGCGGTGGAGGCGGCAACGAGCACGAGCACCATCGAGGGAGCGGTGGGCAACCTGCAGGCGTCCGTCGTGGGCGTGGGCTCGCAGCTCGTGCAGGCGTTCACTCCATTCATCACGGGGACCATGGGGCAGGTGTCCGGCGTCATAACCGGCATCGGCACCGCCCTGTCCACTGCCGGCGGCTATCTCAGCAACTGGGACGGCAAGCTCGCCGAGATGTCCCAGGAGATGGGAGCCACCGCCACCAACGGCGACCTCGTGGCGCTCATGGTCCAGGACATCGCCGGCCAGTTCGGCATAGGCGTCGAGCAGTCGGCCGGCTTCGCTGATGCCATCGCGGGAATCGTGGACGCGTTCGCCCCGCTCGGAACCGCATTCACCAACATGGCCACGGTCGTCGGGCCGCTGTTCTCCACATTTCTAGGATCGCTCGGCGGCCTGTTCGTATCGCTTTCCCCGGCGGTGTCCATGGTGGCATCGCTGGTCTCATCGCTCATGACCACGCTTGCAAATATCGCGACATCCATAGCCGCGACGCTGCTGCCGATTCTCACCCAGGTGATTGCGTTCATCAGCGAGACGATCATCCCCATCGTGATGCCCGCTATCCAATCCATTATGACGGCGGTTCAAACTGCCATGCCGCTTATACAGACGGCCATCACGACGGCCCTTGGTGTTATACAGGGCATTTGGAACTTCGTATGGCCCGCCATACAAGCGGTGCTCGAATTTGTGTTCTCAGCCATATCGAACGTTGTGCAGACGGTGATGGGCGTCATCAACACCGTCATAACCGCCGTCATGCAAGCCATCTCTGGTGACTGGGAAGGTGCATGGAACACCATCAGCTCCTTCCTATCCGGCATCTGGGAAACGATGAAGGGGACCGTATCGGGTGCCATCGACGGCGTGGTCAAGTTCTTCAGCGACCTGCCGGGAAACATCATGTCCGCGCTCGGGAACATGGGCTCCCTGCTCGTGAGCGCCGGCGAGGACCTCGTGCAGGGCTTCGTGGACGGAATCGGCAACCTCGCGGGGGCAGTCACCGATGCCATCGGCGGCCTCGTCAACGACGCAATCGACTTCGGCAAGTCGCTGCTCGGAATCGCCTCGCCGTCGAAGGTATTCCGAGAGATAGGCGAGTACACCATGGAGGGCATGGCCCTCGGCATCGAGGACGGAGGCTCGGGGGTCGTATCCGCCATGCGCGGGGCTATGTCGGACATCACCGATATCGGGGCGACCCGGTCTGGAATGACCGTTGCGTCGGCGTCATCGTATGCTCCTCCCGCAATCGCTGGGAGCAAGGGCGAGGACCTCGCCGCACTCCTCGCGCGGCTGCATGACGACCTGATGGCGATCTACAGCGTCATCCCCGAGGGCGTGAGCGAGAGGGACGCGGCGAGGTTTGTGAGGCGCTATGCATAGGGTCAGATACGAACCGGGCACCGGGCTCGCGCGCGACGCCGCGGAGCTCGACGGACCCCTCTCCTTCATAGGCACGGGCGGCGGGCTCCGCACGCGCCAGTGGGAGTATGCGCTCGGTTACCGCGGCATCAGCGGCGTCACGCGAGGCGCTCGCGAGGTGCAGACCGAGCTCAAGGCGACCTCGCCCGATGAGGCTGCCAGGCTCAGGCACGTCTTCGATCGCGACGTCATGGCCGGCACCCCAGGAAGCATCGTCGTCGACGGCGAGTGGCGCACCAGCG
>UMLF01065216.1_pt1 | contig 10536 bp, 10 predicted proteins | sample 1966501 | NCBI WGS metagenome assembly UMLF01 (sample SAMEA4836194, study PRJEB28245) | human gut metagenome | biome: gut microbiome; material: fecal sample | place: Denmark | collected 2008 | reverse complement strand
GGCGGCAGCCTCGTCCAGCTCAGTGGCTTTCGAGGATTTCCGGTATTCGTCTGCTGCCAGGTGCTTGGCAATGCTGCAAAGCCAGGTGAGTTCGCCGGACCTTTGCGCAAAGGTCTTTTTGGGGGTCATAGCCCGGTAGAACGTGTTCTGCGTGATCTCTTCCGCCAGCGGCTGATTCCGCACCAGGGTCATCACATAAGAATAGACCTGCAGATAGTAGGATTGATATAATTTCTCGTAGTCCAGGGCCGCTCACCTCCTTTTTTGTACACCGGTTAGACGGAGTAAGATGGATTTCGTTACAAAAAAATTGAAAAAATTTCAACATGACCAGTATAACAGAAAAGTTTTTACAGATATAGCGTTTATCATTTGACGCTGCGTAAACCCTCGTTGTAAAATGAGGAAAATGCAGTAAATAAGGAGACCCGCACTATGCAGAAAATCTTGCTCCTGGAGGACGACAGAAACCTGAACCGGGGGATTTCATTAAAATTAGAAAAAGAAGGATATCAGGTGTTTTCCGCTTTTTCCGTGAAAGAGGCGGAAGAACTTTTTTACGCGGCAGGGCCGGAGCTGATTATCAGCGACGTGAATCTGCCGGACAAGAGCGGCCTGGATTTTTGCAGGGAGATCCGAAAGAAAAGCCAGGTGTATCTGATCTTCCTGACGGCTCTGGACTCGGAGGTGGACATGGTAAACGCCTACGATCTGGGGGCGGACGACTATATCACCAAACCATTCAGCCTGCTGGTGCTGGTGTCAAAAGTGCACGCCCTGATGCGGCGGGCGCGCCAGGCAGGGGAGGAGCAAAAGACAGAAATCCACTCCGGGGAGATCCGGGTATCCTATCAGGATATGCGGGCATACCGCGGCGGGGAAGAACTTTCCTTAAGCAAAAAGGAGCTGCAGCTTCTTCTGTATTTTATGGAGAACGCGGGGCAGATCCTTTCCAAAGAGCAGATCCTTGCCCATGTGTGGGATGTGGATGGCCAGTTTGTGGACGATAATACGGTTCCGGTAAATGTAAGTCGCCTGAAGCGAAAGATCGGCGGCGAATGGATTCAGAATGTAAGGGGGATGGGATATCTGTGGATACAGGAAAGCGTAAAAGAATAGCTCTGGCAGCAGGGCTGTTTTTTCTTGCCCTTCTGGTGGGGCTCTTTTTAACGGAAAGAGCGGCCAGGCAAGCGTATGAGAATACGGCCAGGCAGATGGAGGCTCTCACCAGGCAGGCGCCCGAGGAGGAGGCTGTGTTTGCCGGAATCCTGACGGGGAAAACGGTAGAAGATAATGAGGCAGCGGCAAAGACAGGGAAGGAATTGCTGGAGAAATACGGTTATGAGCTGAAAGACAGTTTTGGGGCCGGCGCGCTGCCCGGCATGGCGGGCGGTATGGCGCTCATCCTGGCAGCCGGACTTGCGGCATGCGCGGGTCTTGCCTGGCATAGCATGAGGCTTAAGAGAGAAGCCCGGGAGCGGGCGGACTATCTGGAGGAAAAGCTGAAAGAGGAGACGGTCCGCAACCAGAAGATGGAGGCGGAACTCCGCCGGGAGGAGCAGGAAACCAAGTCCCTGATCACCGACATTTCCCATCAGCTCAAGACGCCGGTGGCTTCTCTGAAGATGAGTTATGAGATCGAGGATTCCACAGAACTCTCAGCGGAAGAAACGGAGGAGTTCCGAAGGAAAGAGCGGGAAGATGTGGAACGGCTGGAACATCTTCTCCAGGCATTTACCCAGATGAGCAAGCTGGAGACCGGCATGATCCGGCTGAAGCCGGAGAAGGCGGGTGTGAAAGCGACCCTGGCAAGGGCAGTGGCCGGCGCATATGCGAAAGCGGTAGATAAAAACATTTCTATTGAAACGGAAGAATTTACTGACGTCGCAGTTGTCCATGATCCGGGCTGGACGGCGGAGGCGATCGGAAATGTGCTGGACAACGGCGTGAAATACGCGCCGGCCGGCACCTGCATCACCATCCGGGTGTCGGAGCTGGTCAGCTATGTCATGATAGAGGTGGAAGACGAAGGTCCGGGGATCCCGGCGGAGGAACAGCCCAGGATCTTCCAGAGATTTTACCGGGGCAAGGCAGAAGCGGTACGAAAAGCGGAGGGCTCCGGCGTGGGTCTTTACCTTACCAGGCGGATCCTGGAAGAGCAGGGCGGAACGGTGTGCGTGAAGAGCGGAAGAACCGGCGGGAGCAAGTTTGTGATCACCCTGCCGAAAGAATAAGATTTCTTACAAAACTGTTATCTTTTTTGTTACCTTTCTGTAAGCTTCGGGCGGTATGCTCTGTACAGAAACAAAGAAGCAGGCACAAAGAGGAGGCTTACAATGAAGGCGATTTTAGAGACAAAAGATCTGGTAAAATATTACGGCTCCGGTGACAATCTGGTAAAAGCCATCGACCACACCGATATCCGCGTGGAGCCTGGAGAATTTGTGGCGGTGGTGGGCCGTTCCGGCTCGGGAAAGAGCACGTTACTGCACATGCTGGGGGGACTGGACCGGCCTGACTCTGGCAAGGTGCTGGTGGAAGGACGGGACATTTTCCGGTTAAAGGACGACCGGCTGGCTGTGTTCCGCAGGCGGAAGATCGGATTTATCTTCCAGAGTTATAATCTGGTGCCGTCCTTAAATGTATGGGAAAATATCGTGCTGCCCATCGGGCTGGACGGCCGGAAAGTGGACCGGGAGTATGTGATGGACATCGTGCGAAAGATCGGCATGTCAGACCGGCTCCACGCCCTGCCGGGCACCCTGTCCGGCGGACAGCAGCAGCGGGTGGCCATCGCCAGGGCCCTGGCCTCACGACCGGCCATCATCCTGGCCGATGAACCCACAGGCAACCTGGACTCCCGGACGGAGATCGAGGTGGTGAGCCTTCTGAAACACTGCGTGACCGAATACGGGCAGACGCTTGTCATGATCACCCACGACGAGACCATTGCCCAGATGGCGGACCGGATGATCGTCATCGAGGACGGGAAGGTGGTGCGGTCATGAAGACAGTGACGAAGACAGCCCTTGCCAATGCGCGCCAGAACCGGACCCGCAACATGATCAGCGGGGCAGCCATCATCCTGACCACCCTTTTGATCTTCATGGTGCTGACAGTAGGATACGCCTCTGTCAAAGTGCGGTTCGCAGCCGTGAACGCCTACTATCCGCCTTATCACGCCATGTTCCGGCAGGTGTCGGAAGAGGATGCGGGGAAGCTGAAAAGCCACAACGATATGGAGGAAGTGGGGCTTCGCTCGGATCTGGGGGAAGGGATGGACGATGATTCCACCATCCTGTTTCTCTGGATGGATGCACAGGCTCTGGAACTGAACAAGGTAGAACTGGCAGAGGGCGCGTTCCCGAAAGCAGGAAATGAGATCGCGCTTCCGGAAGGACTGCTTGCCGAGTACGGGATCACTGCCGGGATCAGGGATACGGTGACGCTTCCGTTTCAGCTTTACGAAGACGGCGGACTGGGATATCAGAAAGAAGATACCTTCCGGATCAGTGGATTTCTAGCAGGAGAAATTGACGAGGAAAATAAAGCCTACTCAGTGCTGGTGTCCAGGGACTATCTGGAACAGTCGGTTCCGGCAAATGACCGGGAGTACCGGGTGATGTTCCGCCTTCAGGATGTGGGGGAAAATGTGGCTACCACGGACGCCATCGAAGAGCGGGCCAGAGAAATTGGCGCGGATTTTGGCGTATCGGAGGACAACGTGGTCATCAACACCGATTATCTGATGGCCAATTATACGGATCCGGCGGCCCTTTTCGCCGTTGTCTGCATCATCCTGGTGGTGATGGCGGCAGGCGTGCTGACCATCTACAGCATCCACTATGTCTCCATGATCCCGAAGGTTCAGGAGTATGGAAAACTAAAGGCCATGGGAGCCACCAGGCGGCAGATCCGGCAGATCGTCTTCCGGGAAGGCCTGCTTGTGACGGCGCTTTCCCTGCCCCTGGGGCTTCTTCTGGGGAGCCTTCTGGCAGGGCCGGTGATCCGCTGGATCTACCGGATCAGCGGGGAAGGCGTGCAGACCAACGCGGCAGCCATGGAAATGAACCGGATCTGCACGGAACTGCTGGAGCAGAGGCAGGTGCCAGTCCTCTACGGGTGGGTTTACATCCTGACCATCCTGACCGTGCTGGTTACAGTGTATCTGTCCCTGGTGAAGCCCATGCGGATGGCGGCGAAGATCTCTCCGGTGGAGGCCATGCGGTATCAGGGAGAGGTCCGGGAGAAGAAAAAAGAGCGGAAGGGATTTGCAGAGATGAGTCTTGGAAAACTGACCCGCTCCAACCTGTCCCGGAATAAAAAAAGATCCGTCCTGACCATCGTGACACTGGGCGCAGTGGGGATCCTCTTCATGGCGGTGGCCACTGTCCTTAGCTGCGCCGATCCGGAGGAGATCGCAAAGCAGGAGTTTGAGGGGGATTATGAGATCGCCGTGGACAGCTGGGAGGGGGACAAGATGAACCCGGACCGGGCCTGGGTGAATCTGATGCAGAACAATCCGCTGAACGGGGACCTGCTGGAGCAGATCCGGGCCGTAGACGGGGTGGAGGAAGTCAAGGTGAAGACCTATCTTACCGGAACGCTGGCGGATCTGGATCCGGAGCGAGAGATCACCTCCGCCAGCATCCAGGGCCTGGATGAATCCTACCGGGAGATCGTGGAGAACTGCCAGATCGAAGGGACGGTTACCTGGGAAGAACTGGAAGAGGGAGAGAAGATCCTGGTCTCTGAGGATATGCTGCGCTGGTTCCCGGAACTGAAGCTGGGCGACGCGGTGCGGATGGAACTGGAGACCCCGGAGGGGACGGTGGAGCGCACCTTTGAGATCGCCGCCGTCGGAGAGTATCCTTCGGCCGTATCCTGGAGCAACTTCCTGCTGCCGGACTCTGTGCTGGCAAAGATCACAGGGGCAGACGTAAGCGACATCTGCGTGATCCGGCTGGAAAAAGGGATCGGTCAGACCGGACGGCAGGAAGCCTATACGAACCTGGAGAACCTGGCAAAGACGAGCCCCTATCTGACCACCGACAGCTTTGAAAAGCATGTGGAGACCTGGGAGACGGCGGTCACAGTCATGACCGTGCTGGGTTACGCCTTCCTGTTGATCCTGGGCGCGGTGGGCGTGATGAACCTGATCAACACCATGGTCAACAGCATCTACACCCGGAGACGGGAACTGGGCATCATCCAGGCCATCGGCATGTCGGAAAAGCAGCTGGTGCGGATGCTGCAGCTGGAAGGGCTTTTCTATACGGCGGGTACTCTTTTGGTGGCGCTGGGGATTGGAAGCCTGGCCGGATACGGCATCTTCCTGTATGCCAAAGCAGAAAATATGATGAACATCACCGTGTATCACTATCCGGGGATCCAGGCGGCGGTCCTGGCCGTGGCGGTGGCGGCGCTGCAGATGATCCTGACCTGCGCCGTGTCCCGGAATTTCCGCAGGATGAGCCTGACCGACCGGATCCGCTACGGGGAGTAAAGACCGGAGGAGGGATGAAATATGAGTGAAATGCAGAACGTATATTATCCGCAGAGTGAGATCCATACAACTTTAATACCGGTTACAACGGGATGTCCGTATAATCGATGTGCCTTTTGTTCTATGTATAAAGCGGATACTTACAGGGAAGTTCCGTTGCCGGAGATGGAGCATGAGCTGATGAACGGAGAAGGATATACGGAGCGGGTGTTTTTGACGGGGGCGGATCCGCTTTCTGTGGGATTTGAGAAAATGATCAGGATCCTTAATCTGGTAAGAAAATATTTCCCGTATTGTGGTTGTGTGGCATCGTATGCATCTGTCCGCAGTCTGCAAAAATACAGTGTTCACGAATTAACAGAGCTTCATGACGCTGGGCTCAGGCTGCTTTACGTCGGCTTTGAGACGGGCAGTGATGAGACATTGAAGCTGATGAAGAAGGGACATACAGCCGCAGCCGCGGTCAGGCAGGGACAGAAATTAAATGAAGCAAAGCTTCCGTTTTGTGCGATCGTGATGTATGGAATCGCAGGAGAAGGAAAAGGGGAAGAAAATGCCAGACTTACCGCCAAACTTCTGAACCAGTTTGTGCCTGCAAAGATCATTACCATGAATCTGACGGTATTTGCATTGACAGAACTGGCAGAAATGGTGAAAGAGGGAAGATTTACAGAAGCAGCCACCCGGGAGAAACTTCAGGAGTTAAAAACTCTGATCACAGAACTCCACATAAGGAAATCTGTGGAAATCGATACGACTCATACAACGAACTTAATGAAAATGACAGGCAGGCTTCCGGAAGACGCAGAAAAATTGCTGGATCAGATTGATGCGAAAACTGTATCAATTAAATTTTGAAAGGCTGCCTCGCTGGGGGAGAAGTGGAGCAGATGAGAAAAAAGGAGGGCGGCAGCCCTTTTCTTACGCCATCAGGAAATTCAGTGATCCGGGCGGGTTGTCGGTGCCTTTCTCCATCAGCGCCACCAGCCCGGCGATGGTCTCCTCGATCTCTTCCTGAGAAGAGGGGACGATGGTGTTGTCCATCTTTACGGTCAGCACGATCAGGGCGATCTCGGCCAGAGCTTCCGGCCGGTCAAAGCGGATCTCGCCGGCATTGATCCCCTGGCGGATGATCTCTGCCAGTACCGGTTTGAATTCTGAGACCAGATGATTCATATATTTCTGATGAAGCAGCGCTTTTTCCGGGGCGCCCACGCCGGATTCCCTGCCAGAGCGAAGGTATTCGGCGGAAGCGTTGCGGCAGGCCTGGAAGATCATGGCCATCCGGGTGAAGGGTGGGATCTCTGTCTGGGAAGACAGATTTTTTGCCGTTGTCAGCGGCTTCTCATAATTACGCTCTACCAGAGCTTCCAGGATCGCATCCTTGGAGGGAAAGTAGTAATAAATGCTTCCCTTGCCGATCCCGGCCTCCTGGGCGATCTCGCTGACAGAGATGGTCTGCAGCTTTCTGCTTTCCAGAAGCTTTTGTAAAGAATCCAGGATCAGGTTATATTTTTCATTTCGTACCGCCATGTCTGTTGCCTTTCTGCCGTTCTTTTGCACGTCTTTATTCAATCATTCCAGAATTACTTACAAACCATTATAGCATGCGTGAAAAAAAAGAGCCAGCGAGAAAAACGCACAAAAAAATGTGAAAAAACACGGTGTTTTTTGAAAAAACAGCATGTTGACCGATGGTCGGAAAGATGTTATTATTTCAAAAGAATAGATACGACCGGCAGTCGAAAAGCGTCGAATGCGGTCAAAAAGGAGGATCATATGACATACGCAGATATGTTTGCAAAGGTAAAGGGAATGCTGGTAGATGCGGATGTAAGCGACATCCATGAACATCTGGCCTACCAGTTTAACATCACCGGCGAGGCGGAAGGAATCTTCTACGCCGAGGTGAAGGACGGACAGCTTTTCGTCGAGCCCTATGAGTATTTTGACCGGGACGCCATGTTTACCTGCAGCGCGGAGACGTTGTTTAAGATCGTAGAGGGAAAATCTGATCCGGTCAAGGCAGTGACCCTTGGGAAACTGAAAGTAGAAGGTAATATCGATAAGGCGTTAAAGCTGCAGGATTTCATTAACAGCAGGAGAAAGTAAGAACTGCAAAAGGAGAGATGGAAGATGAGCAGAGTGTTGAAAATAGCGGCGGCGCTTTTTGGCGCGGCGGCAGCGGCGGAAGTTGGCGGAAGCGCTTATCTTTATAGAAGGACCATGATCCGCTATAACGCCAAGACCGAGCGGACGATGAAGATGTCCGGCGTGGACTGGGAGCAATACATTCCCATGATGACGGAGCGCCGGGACTGGATGCTGGAGCAGCCCCATGAGGATGTATGGATCACGTCCCACGACGGCCTGAAACTCCACGGTACATATTTTAAAGGAGACGAAGGAAAGAAAGCGGTCATCTGTTTTCACGGCTATACCAGCAAGGGGCTTAATGATTTCGGAAGTCTTTCCCACTACTATTTGACCCGCGGGTTCCGGATGCTGCTTATTGACCTGAGAGCGCACGGCGACAGCGAGGGCGAACACATCGGATTTGGCAACATGGACCGGCTGGACGGAGAACGGTGGGTAAAATGGATGATCGAAAAGGTGGGATACGACGCCCAGATCATCCTCCACGGCAATTCCATGGGAAGCGCCACCGTCTGCATGATGAGCGGGCTTTCTCTGCCGCCCCAGGTGAAAGGGATCATTTCCGACTGTGCATTTACATCCATGAAAGATGTATTTACCCATGTGCTGCACAGCATGTACCACATCCCTGCATTTCCCATGCTGCAGCTGGCCGACTGGGCCAACAAAAAGCAGGTGGGATACGGCCTTGACGACTGCGATGCGTCCAGAGAGGTGCGAAAGGCGAAGGTGCCGTTCCTGTTTATCCACGGCAGACAGGACGTGTTCGTTCCCTGCTGGATGACAGAGAAGATCTATGAAAACTGCGCCTCCCCCAAGACCAAATTCATTGTAGAGGACGCGGGCCACGGGGAGAGTTACTATAAAGACACAGAAGGCTATGAGAAGGCTATGGATTCATTTATAGGAGGAGTCATCTAATGGTGCGGAAACGGAAAGGGTACAAGGTTTACCCGCTGACGGTAGCACAGAAATTTCATCTTTATTATGCGCCCCACTGTCCCAGCATGGCGGTGCTCAACATTGGCACCAGCCTGACCATCGAGGTGGAGCTGGACTGGGAACAGCTGGCGAAATCCATCAATGAGGCCTACGCAAGAAGCGAAGGCATGCGGGTCCGGCTTGCCAAAGATAAGGAAGGCGTCTGGTATCAGTATGTGACAGACCCGGAAGAAAAGGAGATCGAGTTCGTCGATTTCTCAAAGGGCACCCAGGAAGAGGCGGAGGCCCAGATGAGAAAATGGACGGCAAAGCCTTTTAAAATGTTTGACGCGCCGCTGACCAGGGTGGTGATGATCAAGATGCCGGGAGGATTCAACGGCGTGTACTTCCTGGGCAACCATATGATCGTGGACGCTCAGTCCCTGATCTGCTTTTTGAAAGATATCATTGAGCTCTACTGCAACGCGAAGTACGAAGGAGTTCCGTATCCGAAGGATATGGCTTCCTATATCGAACAGCTGGAGCGGGATTTTGCCTATGAGGCGGGCAGCAGGGCGCAGCAGAGGGACGCGCAGTTCTTCGAGGCTGAGATTGACAAAGGGGAACCCATCTACAATGACCTGCACGGCACGGCGAAGCTTGAGTCCATGCGGGAAATGTTCAAGAACCCCGGGCTTCGCTCGGCGTTCTGCGTGACGGATGATACCACATCCGCGCTGGATATCTTCCATCTGGAGGAGGAGCCGACGGCGCGGCTGATGGAATTCTGCGAGAAATATCACGTATCCCTGGCCTGCCTTCTGCTGATGGGCCTGCGGACTTATTATCAGAAGATGAACGGGTCTGAGGACGTGTCCCTGACTACCACCATCGCCCGCCGGGCTACCCTGAAGGAGAAGAAATCCGGCGGCACCAGGATCCACTCCTTCCCCTTCCGGACCATTTTCCCGGAAGACATGAAGTTCATCGATGGCGTCTATGCCATCCGGGACAAGCAGAACGAGTATTTCCGCCACGCGAACTACGACCCTACGGCGTATTTCGCATACCGGGCGCAGAAGTATCCGCAGCCGGGCCCGGGACTGGGGTATGAGCCTATCTCCCTGACCTATCAGCCCATGACGCTGAAGGAGAAGGGGCTGAATCAGCTGGGTGATATCCGCTACAAGACCAAATGGTATCCCAACGGCATCTGTCCCCAGGGCATGTACCTGACTGTGATGCACCGGCCGGAAGACAATGGCCTGGATTTTAACTTCGAGCACCAGATCAAGGCGGTGTCCAGGGATGAACTGGAATACCTTTACTACTACCTGTGCAAGATCATGTTCAAGGGCGCGGAGAATCCGGACCTGACCATCGGCGAGATCATAAAACTGGTATAAACAGCGCAGGCGCCCCGGGCAGAGGACTGCCGGCGCCGCGGCAGAATAAAAGGAGAGAGAAAACATGTTTGAGAGATTGGTAAATATTATCTGTAACTATGTGGAAGTGGAGCCGGAGAATATCCATCCGGAGTCCCGCTTTATGGAAGACCTGGGTTTTACTTCCTTTGACTTTATGAGTATGCTGGGGGAGATCGAGGATGAGTTCGACGTGGAAGTTGAGCAGACCGAAGCGGCGGATATCCGTACTGTGGGAGAGGCGGTAGAGTATCTGGAAAAACTGACCGCCGAGGCATAAAGGACCGGGCGATAAGCCGAGAAAGGAAAGGGAATCTATGATTTGCAGCACCGTTCGTGAGATTTTAGTTGGTACAGAGAAAAAATACGGGCCAGAGGACGCCATCCGTTATAAGATCGGCAAAAATGAGATCGAGTCCAAATCCTACACCCAGTTGAAAGAGGACAGCGAAAGCTTCTCCAATGTATTGAAGAACCTGGGAGAGCAGGGGAAACAGATCGCCGTGATCGGAGCCACTTCCTATCCAT
>UMLF01001820.1_pt1 | contig 10610 bp, 11 predicted proteins | sample 1966501 | NCBI WGS metagenome assembly UMLF01 (sample SAMEA4836194, study PRJEB28245) | human gut metagenome | biome: gut microbiome; material: fecal sample | place: Denmark | collected 2008 | reverse complement strand
TGCCTTTCAGGCTCCTGCATCACCTCCTCCTTTTTCGGGTTTACGGGTATGGCTATCACCAACAGCAAAATTCCAATCAAAATCACTACGGCCCATTGATTCTTTTTCATTTGTTTTAGTTTTTCTAACAATTGCCCTTTACGATTTCCCATCTCTATTCCTCTATGTTCATATAAATATGATTGGCATCCACCTGATAGACTTCCTCAATTTCTCTCCTTACTTGCTCTGCCAGCTCCTTTGCATTTTCTTTTCCATCAGCAGCCACCCTCAGAAACACTCTCTTGATCAGGCTTGCCTGGTGCTCCTCCTGTTCAAAGGTTAATTCCACACTGATTGGGCGCAACCCATAAGATTCTGCCACCCCACTTACCTGACGCTCCATTTCCTGGCGGTAGGCTTCCTCCACCTTTTCCATCCGAAGTTCATCCATTCCCTGCATCTGAATTTCCAGGTCATCGTACGCCTCTCTGCGGCTTTCCTTTTCCCAGAGCTTTTCAAAATTTTCAGAGAGAGAAGCCGCATTCCCCAAAGGTTCCATTACAATCACTACCAAAAGCAGGCTTCCAAAAAAACGAACATATTTTCGAAAGCCTTCTCCCGGTATGATCTGCATAAACACATTGAAAAAGCAAAGATAGCAGACAATGTTCCTCACCCAACCGTAGATGCTCTCTAAGATCTGTTCCACCCTGTCATCCTCCTTTGATGGATGCCGTAACCATGGCAACCGAGATAAAAAACAAAATCCCGGTGGTCACAAGAATGCGCAGCAGCATAGCTGCCCCTTCTCCAACTCCTGACACACAGTCTGCCATACGCTTGTCCGCTGCGGGTTGTACCACAGCAGAAATCACCTTGTATAATACCGTGCAGACTGCCAGTTTGACCATGGGAAATGCACACAACACTGCCAGCACCAACAGCCCAGCAACGCCTATTGCATTTTTAATTAAAATTGCTGAACCCAATACCACCTCTGTCACACTGTTAAAAATATTCCCTACTCCTGGAATTGCTCCTGCTGTCTTATTGAGCACCGCCGTTTTAAAGGAATCTACTGCGGGCAGAATCAGACACTGTACGGTCTGGATCCCAATTGCTGCCGCCGCCAGGGTCTTTAACGACCAGGATATAAAAGATTTCATCAGCTCTGCAATTTTGGACAGATAATCTTCTTTCGCAATATGATTCAACAGAGAAAAAAGCACGTAAAAATTCACAGCCGGAATCACCACGTACTTTAAAATCCACTGAATCGCTCCGATCAATGCCAAAGTAAATTCATAGTAAGCCACTCCGGTAAGGGACCCCGAAGCAAAGACCGCCGCTGCCAGATAAGAAGGCATCAAAACTTTCATAAATCCCAGTACTTTATTGATACAATCCAAAGTTTCCTGGCTCATAACGGAAAAAGCTCTCATCAATACGGTAAATAAAAGCAGATACATCATATAAAAACTAATATCCGCCACCTGACTTTTCCCGAAAGCCCCTGTGAAGTTGGTAAAGATAGCGGAGACTAGGATTAACATTAAGACAGAAACAGCTGTTTTCTTATGCTGCTCCAGATCGGAAAAGATAGCATCCCTTAAAATCTCACCTATCTGCTCTCTGGTGAAAGGAATCTCCCCTGAAATGAGCTGCTTCACCGTTTCGGTAAAGGAAAAGCGCTCTTCCCCCAGAAGTTCTTCCAGTGTCTCATCCACCTCATTTAACGTCATCCCATCCAGCGAGTCCTCTTCCACAGCGTCCAAAGTCTCTGTCTTTTGCGCTGCGCACGCCATTCGTGCGGGAAATAAGAGCAATACCAGAAGACAAATGATAGGAAAAAGGCCTGCAAACTTTCGCCCCCTCATGCCAAAAACTCACTGATGGTCTCTAACAGAGCCAGAACAATTGGGGCGCTGATGGTCAATATGGAGATCTTTCCAAAAAATTCGATCTGCCCTGCAATGGCCCCATACCCGGCATCCTTGCAGAGATTGGAAGCAAAGTCCGCCACATAGGTAATTCCCACAAGCTTTAATAAGGTCGCAAGGTAAGACTCCTTAAGTTGGACATATTCCTGTAGGTTCTGTATCGTATCCGTCAGAAACGAAATTTTATGGACCGCATAGAAAAAGATCAACAAGCATGTCGTCATACTGATCCACACTGCGAAACCGGGCTTGATCTCCTTCATAAATATCGCTGTGAGTATGCCAGCAATTCCCAAAATTCCTATTTTCAGCACTGCCTTTCCCCCATTTCAGATTGAAAATAACTCCTTAATACTCTCAAACAACTGGTTGATATAGGGCAGAACCCAGAATAAGACTAATACCAATCCCGCCAGGCTTGTGAGAAATGCCTGTTCCTCCCTCCCGCTATGCTTCAACACCTGGCAGAGTACAGACACTAAAATTCCCACCGCCGCTATTTTAAAGATCAGATTAACACTCATTATTCATCTCCTCTCCTATATCAGGATAATGGCTAAAAACAGGCCTGCCGAGACCCCCAGATAGCGATAAACCTTGGCCTTGCTGTGCAACTCTTCCTCTGCTTCCAGGCAAAGCCTGCTTACCTGCTCCAGGAATAAATCCATGCTATCCATCTGAGTTTTCACATCCAAATAACCCAGGCTTTCTCCAAGACGCTCCAGAAGCTCCAGATCCGTGGAGCGCAGCGATGTCTGACCAAGTCTTTGTTTCATACTCTGCCGGAAGATCTCCGCCATCTCCTCCCCCCGACACGCTTCCATTTGATCTGCCATGCATTCTAAAAATCCCTGAAAGGGTTGTCTGATACGCATTGCGCCCCGTCGAAAAGCTATATTGAGAGCTGCGTTGCCATATCGTATCTCTCCTTGCAATACCACTACCATTTTTCGCATTTCCTGTAACTGAATGACGCGCCGCCTTAAATCTCCCGTCATGGAAGCGCCAATTGCCGCAGAACCACAGATGACCAAACCAGCCCCCAACCACTTTAGCATAATATCGCCTCCCTTCCATAGAGATCCGTTCCTCGCTCGTCAAAAATCCCCTTGATGTTTCCGATCTTGTCCCGGTTATCCAGGATCACATAACGCTCGAAAACCCGCTCCTCAACCAATTTTTGCAGTAGCGGCTTCTTTTTAATATCCTCAATAGAGCTTCCATGAACCGTGGCAATCAGTTTGCACCCGCAATTTAAAACTGCTTCTATTGCTCGAATGTCCGCATAATCTCCAATTTCATCCACGGCAATGACATCCGGAGACATGGAACGTATCAGCATCATCATTCCCACGGCTTTCGGGCAACAGTCCAATAAATCCGTCCGGATTCCTAAATCATTCTGCGGAATACCAAGATAGGAACCTCCAATCTCGGAGCGTTCATCCACAACGCCTACATTTTTCCCTGTACAGTAAGCGCTTCCATTAGAAATCTGACGGATCAGATCCCTTAACAGGGTAGTCTTTCCACAGCAGGGCGGTGATATGATTAACGTATGACACACTGAATCTTTCACCGTCAGATAGGATAAAACCTGGTCTGCGCACCCTTTTACCTGGTGAGAGAGACGAATGTTTAAAAAAGAGATATACTGGATGTTCCTGATCTTCTCTCCATCCATGACGATCTTCCCTGCCACTCCCACCCTGTGTCCTCCTTGAATGGTCAAAAATCCCTGTTTGAGTTCCTCCTCAAATGCATACATGGAATACCCGGCAAGATATTCCATAGTCTTAAGCAGCTCATCCTTTGAGACAAGATACCCTTCTCCCGGTGACTTTAAAAGCGCTCCCCATTCAGACACAAAATATTCCCGACCTTCTCTGAATACAATTAAGGGACTGTTCACCCGCATCCGAATCTCCTGAATCTCCTGAAATCCCACCTTGATCCGCGCCAATATTTTCCGTATTCCAATGGGAAAAATTTTCAGAAACTCGTCCTTTTCTTTCATGCTCTCACCCCTTTTACACAATATATGAGAGCCTGTTAGATTTATACCAGAGAAGGCAAAGCTTTTTAGAGCATAAAAAAGTCCAGAATGTAGCTCAAAAAATAGGAACGGATACGCTAAATTTCTTTACCGTATCCGTTCCTAATGAACTTCAATCATTCTGAAACCTCTCTCTTTTGACTATAATACATCTTTTGTTGTATCAATCTTACAATCCAGATCCCCTTCCTAACACGTTTCCGGTACTCCTGTATACGGTTCTATCTCCGCTTCGATTTATCATACTGCGCATCCTGCTTAGACTCTTGACTTTCTTTCCGTCAAAGGAAACCGTCCTGTTTCTTTCATCTGCCAACCATACTAAACTTTTAAGAAAAATCTTCCTTTCATCTTTCATAACTCTCCTGTCACCGCAGCTGTTTTTCGAATTACAGTTGACATTGCTCTTCTCCATCTGCAGCTACAACCTCGCTTTTCCATCAAGGAATCTTTCTCTTCTCTATTCTAAACTCCGGTTTGGCAGCTTTTCTATCACCGGGAAAGCTACTCTCTCTTTGCCGTTAAAATCTTTTCTTCAGTACCATACCTCTACTTTTGCGTCATTTATAAATCGTATCATTTGATTCCTTCTTCGGTTATTACCTGGGTACTGCCATCGTTACTGCTACATCATCTGACTGTACTATAATCCATTTTCTCTCGTCACTTTTTATTATATCCCTTTTCTTTTTGTTTCTGTTTTCTACAAAAACAAGCGTCTCAAGTTTTCGGTGGTCCATACCTCTCTTTCTTAGATTTATAATAAGAAGTATTCGCCTTCTTAACCACTAGAATTTGAATCTTCCTACTATTTGTTTTTCTGTCTGGTTATATTCTTCCCATTGGACTCTCCTCCTTGCGATTTTTCTATCTTTATCGCCTTTTCTTTTTGATGTCTTAATTATAATGTTTTAACTTTAATTTGTCAACCTTTTTTTGTACAAAAAAATATTTATTTTATATTAGTAACTAATTTTTATTATTTTCTGTAAATTTATACTCTTAAAATGACCTGAGTATCTTATCATTTTTTATACAATACGAAGAAAGAAGATTGCTTTTTTGTATTTTCACCTATATAATAGAAATCAGTATATAGAATTAGAAAGGATGCAGGGGACAAAAAGTCTCTTGCTCCTAACATTTGAGAAGAAATGTATGATAGAAAGAGGTATTGATAATGAAGAAAAAAGTAGTGATTGCCCTTGGCCATAAAGCCCTGGGAACCACATTTCCTGAACAAAAGGTGGCTGTGAAAGCCTCCGCCAAAGTGTTGGCCAGTTTAATTGAAAACGGATGTCAGCTGATTATTTCCCACAGCAATGCTCCTCAGGTAGGTATGATTCACACGGCTATGAATGAATTTTCTAAATCCCATTCTGATTATACAGGAGCTCCCATGTCCGTATGTTCTGCCATGAGCCAAGGCTACATCGGTTATGACCTTCAAAATGCCCTTCGTGGGGAACTGCTGAAGCGTGGCATTTCTAAAACTGTCAGCACGATTCTGACCCAGGTTTTGGTGGATCCATACGACGAGGCATTTTATCATCCCGTCAAACCTATTGGCCGCTATATGACCGAAGAAGAGGCAAAGGAGGAAGAACAGAAAGGAAACTATGTGATAAAAGAAGACCAGGGATATCGCCGGATTGTGGCTGCCCCAAGGCCTAAAGAAATCATCGAAAAAGATGCGATTCTTGCTCTGGTGGCGGCAGGCCAGATCGTGATTGCCTGCGGTGGTGGAGGCATTCCGGTTCTCCAGCAGGGAAGCGATCTCAAAGGAGCCAGTGCAATCATCGAAAAAGACTATGCCAGTGGAAAATTAGCGGAAGTGACCGATGCGGACATGCTTATGATTCTCACCTCAGACGATCGGGTATATCTGGATCATACCAGTGCACATCCGAGGGGAATCGATCATATGACTTGTTCGGAGGCAGAAGCTTATATTGCACAGCGTCAGTTCGGAGAAGCAGCCATGCTTCCCAAGATTGAGGCATCTATCCAGTATCTGCGCTCCGGCGCAAACCGCAAGGCAGTTATCACCAATCTGGAACACGCACTGAAGGCCGTGGAAGGCCGGGCCGGAACTACTATTACTGTGTGATTCACCGATTCAGGAGACCACATCTGCGACATGTGGCCTCCTTCCATCCGTGTGGAAAAAGCCTTTTACAGTCTGATCGCTTCCTCTGCCAAGAGGTACGTTATGGATACAAAAAGCGTCAAACGATTTCTTATTGTATATTGTAAATTGTTCTTGCTTATGATATACTATAATTGTAGTGTCTCATTACAGTCTGTATTCTACTGCACTTTTTGTCGCTATTTGTAAAACGATTTTCCTTGCATTTTGGCACATTTGCATAGTATACTAGCACACGGAAAGGGGAGGGATTTTATGGAAAGAGCGTTGTTGAAGGAAGTTCGACAACTGAGGGAGGAAAACGAACAACTATGGAGAATGATCCATTCTCTAAAGGAAACCAACAACCGTCTGATCGAAACTTATATCTTAAAGCCTAAGAAAAAGGACGATACCTGACGCACCCCGGCTTATTGGAATCAGGTACTCCGATAAGCCTTTATCTCTTTCCATTCTCCTATTTGAGACCAACTCTCCCCTTATTCCTCTCTCTTTCTCCCACTGAAATCAGGCGTGCCGATCATATCATAAGGTGTTACCTGATAAACGTAATAGTTTAGCCAGTTGGTATAGAGATTGTTGGCATGCGCCCTCCACAGCAGCAAGGGTTTATTCTCTGGGTCATCGTTTTGATAATAATTCTTAGGTAACTGAATCTCCAGCCCTTTCCCCTTATCCCTTTTGTATTCCCCATCCAAAGTGACTCTGTCATACTCCGGATGTCCCATCACAAAAATTTGCCTTCCTTCCTCGGCCATTCCCAGAAAAAAACCCGCTTCCTCGGACTCTGCCAGAATTGTGATTGCTTTGCACCCACGAATCTCTTCAATGGGAACCTCTGTATGTCTGGAATGAGGGGCTAAAAACATGTCGTCAAATCCCCGAACCAGAGGAATCTTTCTGTTCTTCACCCTGTGCCAAAACAGGCCAAACATCTTCTCTTTCAAAGGCTTCTTCTGTAATCCATAATGATAATATAGTCCCGCCTGGGCTGCCCAGCACAGATACATAGTGGAGGTTACATGGGTCTTGGTCCATTCCATGATCTCTTTTAACTCTTCCCAGTAATCCACCTGTTCAAATTCCATCTGTTCCACAGGCGCACCGGTAATGATCATTCCATCAAATTTCCGGTCTTTCACATCCTCAAATTGGAGATAAAACTGGTTTAGATGGCTGGTAGAGGTATTCTTGGATTCATGACTGCTCATGGTCAGAAAGATCACGTCCACCTGTAATGGTGTATTGGACAAGGATCTTAAAAGCTGTAACTCCGTCTCCTCCTTTAAAGGCATCAGATTTAAAATCATAATCTGGATGGGACGGATGTCCTGATGCATCGCCCGATTCTCATCCATGACAAAAATATTCTCTCTCTCCAGTATTTCTTTTGCAGGTAAATCCCCTTTTACCTTAATCGGCATAATCCTTATCTCCTCTTCTTCTCATATTTTATAACTTCCTACAGACAACGAGTCCAAGATAGATGCAAATACGCCTGTCTTACCGCAATTTTCAGGCCGCATCACGTAAAGTACGAAACTACATCAAAGGTGCGAACAGACGCAGAACCTTCCCCGCTATCCTGTTAAACAATTTCTGTTTCTTAAAGTCTGAAACTTCCATTCTCCGGCATTTTTGCAAGGTCTCCTGAAAGTCCTCCTCGATCTTGGGAATTTCACTGTTTTGGTACATTAAAACTGCGCACTCAAAATGCAAATACAAGCTTCGAAAATCCATGTTAATGGTTCCTACCACAGCTTTACAGTCATCCGAGGTAAACACCTTGGCATGGACAAATCCTGGAACGAACTCATAGATCTGCACTCCCGCCTTAATCAATTCGTTATAATACGTCTTCGCAAGCACAAAAGCATACCACTTATCCGGAATATGAGGCATGATAATGATCACTTCAATTCCCCGTTTTGCCGCATAGGTCAGGGCTGTAATCATATCATGATCCAGAATCAAATAGGGAGTCATGATATGTACATACTTCTTCGCGGTATAAAGGATATCCAGATAAACCTGCTCTCCTACCAGTTCCTTGTCCAGTGGACTGTCCCCATAGGGAATCACAAAGCCATCGCCCTTTGCCGGATTTTTCTCCGGTACATCCAGATATCGCTCAAAATGTTCTTTTTTCCCATGCTTTTCCACATTCCACATTTCCAGGAACATGATGGTCATACTGCGCACAGCCTCCCCCTGAAGCATAACAGCCGTATCTTTCCAGTAACCAAAGCGCTCTTTTTTGTGAATATATTCGTCCGCCAGGTTAATACCACCGGTAAATCCGGTATGCCCGTCTATGACTACAATTTTCCTGTGATCTCTGTTATTTTGATAAGTGGACAGGGCAGGCTGCACCGGTGAAAACATATGACACTTTATTCCATATTGCTCCATCTGCCGGGGATAGTGAAAAGGAAGAAGGGTCAGGCAGCAAGTGCCGTCATACATGAATCGCACCTCCACGCCTTCCTTTACTTTTTGTTTTAGAATTTCTAAAATCGTCTCCCACATGTATCCTTTCGCTACGATAAAGTATTCCATAAAAATATAACGTTTGGCCTGCTTTAACTGATTGATCAGTTCCAGGAATTTATCGTTCCCGTCTGGAAAATACGTAACGGAAGTATTTTGATAAACCGGAAATCCACCCTTATTGTAGACATATCTGGAAAGGTGGGCCATGTCCAGATTTTCCTGTTCCAGTTTCTCATAAACTTCCTGATTCTGGGTCCAGTACTTTCTTGTGAGCAGATGCATGGTCTGTAATTTTGCGTTAAGCCATTTAGGTCTGGGCTGCATCTCCACGAAAAAGTATAACAGCGTTCCAAATACCGGTGCTATCAGAATGATAATCACCCAGGTCAGCATAAAAGCAGGATTAATTCTTTTGTTAATGATGTGAACCACCAGTACAACTCCCAATACCGTCAAAACTGTATTCAGAAAATACATATTTTCTGCCAGCTTTCCGTATCCCACAAAGATCAACGCAATCTGCATCAACAGCAGCAGAATCACCACCGTGGTTCTTCCGAAGATAAACTTAAAGAATCCTCTTTTTCCCTTTTCCAGCTTTTTTTCCTTTGGTATCTCCTGTTCCATCACATTCTTTTCTCCCATGTTCCGTTTATCCCAACATTTTCAACAATTCATCCTCCGAAAGAATAGGAATCCCCAATTCCTTCGCTTTCTTATTTTTTGATGATGCGGATGAGACATCATTGTTAATTAAAAAACTGGTTTTTGAGGTAACGCTGCCGGTTACCTTTCCCCCTCGCTCTTCAATGGCCGCTTTCGCCCCGTCCCGATTTGAAAAGTACTTCAGACTTCCGGTAATCACAAAGGTGAGACCTTCCAGGTTTTGTGGAACCTCCCTGTTTTCAGCCTGTTCTATCTGAATTTCATCCAATAGGTGATCAAGCGCCACACGATTGGCTTCCCTGGCAAAATAACCACAGACAGCCTCACCAATCACCGGACCGATTCCGTCAATCCGGGCCAGTTCTTCGGCATCACTATTTCGAATCTTCTCCAGATCATACGCAAAGGCCTGACAGATCACCTTCGCATTGGCTACCCCGATATTTGGAATTCCCAGTCCAAACAAAAGTCTGGGAAGCGTGGTTTTTCTTGCTTTTTCAATATTGTCCGATAGATTTCGAAAAGACTTTTCCCCAAAACCTTCCATCTGCACAATTTCTTCTCTGTGGGCCACAAGGTGAAAAATGTCGGCATACTCCCGGATAAATCCTCTGCCGATAAATTTCTCCAGTGTGGCCTCAGACAGACCTTCGATATCCATAGCATTTCTACTGACAAACTGAGTAAATGCTTTAATCTTCTTGGCGGAACACTCTGGATTGGTACAGCAAAGCGTCTCCACTCCTCCGGTATCCCGAATACTGGTAGCCTCTCCGCAGGCGGGACAATGTTTTGGAATATCCAGCTTTCCGCTTCTTGTCAGATTCTCAGCAATTTGCGGTATGATCATATTGGCCTTATAAACCTGAATGGTATCTCCGATTCCCAGCTCCAGTCCCTTCATGATGCTCAGATTATGGACACTGGCCCTTCTGACTGTGGTACCTTCCAGCTCCACCGGCTCAAAGAGGGCCACTGGATTAATCAGCCCCGTTCTGGAGGGGCTCCACTCCATTTCCAACAGATGAGTATTCCGAATCTCATCCTGCCACTTAAACGCAAATGAATCCCGTGGAAATTTTGCCGTAGCCCCAAGAGATCTGCCGAATGCAATATCGTCATAGGTGGCCACTAATCCGTCCGAGGGAATGTCATAGTCTGTAATCTTCTCCGCAAAGGACTCTACCGCCTCTTGCACATTCTTTTCTGTGACCATCACATGCTCCACCACATCAAATCCCTGGCTGCTTAGCCAGTCAAACTGTCTTTTTCTGGAATTTTGAAAGTCCACCCCATCCGCGCGAACCAGAGAAAACGCGAAAAA
>UMLF01007855.1_pt1 | contig 10646 bp, 7 predicted proteins | sample 1966501 | NCBI WGS metagenome assembly UMLF01 (sample SAMEA4836194, study PRJEB28245) | human gut metagenome | biome: gut microbiome; material: fecal sample | place: Denmark | collected 2008 | reverse complement strand
CTGCCGGTGCCGTGGTGCTGGTGCTGCTGGGAGCCAAAGGCTGCCTTGCAGCCGGGATCACCCTGCCGGGTGTGGGCTATATCGATCTGGGCATTGCCGCCCCGCTGCTGTGGGAAGGACTGCTGGTCGCACTGGCCGAGTGCGCCCGCATTGCCGATGGCATGGACGGCATCGTCTGCGGCACGTCCTTTGCGGCCATGCTGGGCCTGATGGGGGTGATGACCCTGCTGGGCTGGTTCCCGCTGGGCGTTCTGCCCGCCGCGCTGGCCGGTTCCCTGATGGCATTCCTGCTCTGGAACTTCCCGCCCGCAAAGCTGCGGCTGGGCAGCGTGGGCAGCCTGTTTCTGGCCGGGATGCTGGGGTGCGTGCCCCTGTGCATCGGCTGGCCTGACCTCCCCCTGCCGCTGGCCCTGCCCTTCTGGCTGGAGGGCGGCATGGTGGCCCTGCAGATCCTGGTCTGCAAGGCCAGCCGGGGCCGCAGGCAGCTGTTCCGCTCGGCACCGCTCCACCGCTGGCTGGAGCTGCGGGGCCAGAGCGCGGAACAGATCTTTTATACCTTTTGTGTCATTGCCATGCTGGGCGTGGCGCTGACCGTTCAGCTGGCAAAAATCAGTTAAGGAGGGGTGCAGTTTGGCAACACTCCGCAGAAAAAAAGCAGAGCCGTTTTCCGTCTTTCAGCGGGACCCCGGCCCCTGGCCGCCCATCCTGCTCAACTGGATGGCGACCCTGGCCATCATCATGGTGTTCGGGCTGGTCATGCTGTTCAGTGCAAGCTATACCACGGGCTATCTCCGCTTTGGGGACAGCTTCCATTACATCAAATCCCAGCTGCTCTGCACGGTGCTGGGCCTGGGCATGATGTTCTTGTTCTCCTATTTTGACCACCGTTTCCTGCGCAGAATGGTCAAGCTGGGCTATATCGTCTGCCTGATCCTGCTGGTGCTGGTGCTGTTCAGCAGCCCCATCAACGGCTGCCGCCGGTGGATCAGCTTTGGCGGCCTGACCTTACAGGCCTCCGAGGTGGCAAAGTTTGAGATGATCCTGCTCACGGCAGACATTGCCGCCAGGACCCCGCAGATCAAATTCGGCGAGGTGCCCCTGCGCAAGTGGGTCCACCACAGCATCGTGGTGGAGCTCATCCGGCCCATCCTGTGGCTGATGCCTGTTCTGATCCTGCTGGTGCTGGAGCCCCACATGTCGGGCATCCTGCTGACCACGGCCATCGTGGGCACCATCCTGCTGCTGGGCGGCAGCGGCGGCATCATTACCTGGGGCTGCGCCGGTGCCGCACTGTTCCTGCTGGAGACTTTGCTGAAGCACGTGGACTCCATCGACTACCTGCAGAGCCGTCTGGACGGCTGGACGCAGGATCTTGACCGGATGACCAGCCAGACCAAGCAGAGCCTGTACGCCATCGGCTCAGGCGGTGCCACGGGGCTGGGCCTGGGCAACAGCATCGAAAAGCAGCTCTGGCTGCCGGAGAGCACCAACGACTTTATCTTCAGTGTCGTGTGCGAGGAACTGGGCTTCGTCGGCGCGGTGATCGTCATCGTGCTGTTCGTCCTCTTTCTGGTGCAGGGCTTCTGGATCGCCTTCCATGCCGAAAACCGGTTCTGCACGCTGGTGGGCATCGGCATCATGGCGCAGATCGCCTGGCAGGTGTTCTGCAACATCGCTGTTGTCACCAACACCCTGCCCAACACCGGCATTTCGCTGCCCTTCTTCTCCTCCGGCGGCACCAGTCTGATCCTGCTGCTGGCCGAGATGGGCGTTATGGTCAATATCGGACGCAACGGCGAACGGGCTCGTCTGGAACGGGAGGAAGCCCACGCCGAGCGGGAGCGCCAGCGCAAGGCAAAGACCATTGTGCTGGATACCGCGCGCAGAGCGCAGACAGAACAGTAAGGAGGAACCAAGATGCGTGTACTCATTGCAGCCGGCGGCACTGCCGGCCATATCAACCCGGCTCTGGCCATTGCGGGAGCCATCAAAAAAGCCGACCCCACCACCGAGATCCATTTTGCGGGCCGGAAAGAGGGCATGGAGTACCGTCTGGTCACACAGGCGGGCTATCCCTTCCATCACATCGAGATCACCGGCTTTCAGCGGAAGCTGAGCCTGAACAATATCAAGCGGAATATCATTACCCTGTGGAACCTGGCACTCTCCGGCCCTAAGGCCAAAAAGATGATGAAGGACATCCAGCCCGACCTGGTCATTGGCTGCGGCGGCTATGTGTCCGGCCCGGTGGTGCGCTGCGCCGCCAGACAGGGCATCAAGACCGCCCTGCATGAGCAGAACGCCTTTCCCGGTGTGACCAACAAGCTGCTGGCCCCGGATGTGGACATCGTGTTTGCCGCCGTGCCCGCCGCCGTGGAAAAGCTGGGCGCACCCGAAAAGACCATCGTGGTGGGCAATCCCGTCCGGCCTGAGGTGTTCACCCAGGCGAAGAACCGGGAAGCCATCCGTGCCGAACTGGGCGCGGGCGACCGCACCGTGATCCTCTCCTTCGGCGGCAGTCTGGGTGCCCGCCGCGTGAACGAGGTGGTGGCCGACCTCTGCGCCTGGGAGCAGAAGAACAAAAAGCCCGTCCTCCATCTCCATGCCACCGGTCAGTACGGCGTGCAGCTGTTTCAGGATCTGGAAAAGGAAAAGGGCTTTGCCCCCGGCGAGAGCCTTGTGGTGAAGGAATACATCAACAATATGCCCGAGCTGCTGGCCGCAGCGGACCTTGTCATCAGCCGCGCCGGTGCCCTGACACTGGCCGAGTTGGAGGCTGTGGGCCGTGCCGCCGTGCTCATCCCCAGCCCCAACGTGGCCGAGAACCACCAGTATTACAACGCCATGGAGCTGCAGAAGGCTGGCGCTGCTGTGGTCATTGAGGAAAAAGACCTGACCGGCGAAAAGCTGGTGCAGACCGTTTCCGGGATGCTGGCCCAGCCCGGCAAGCTGGCTGAGATGGGCCGCAATGCCCGGAGCCTGTCGGTGGACGACAGCCTGGACCGCATTGCGGATGCCCTGCTCAAGCTGGTCAAGACCCCGTAACGGAAGGAAAAAACAGAGGAAAGGAGGTGCAGCCGGATGCCGCAGAATGACCGGAACAGCCGGAACCGCAAGGGCCGCCGGGCCTACGATCAGGCCCGGGATGACCGGTGCGGCGGGCAGAGCACCCAGCGCCGCAGCAGCGCGGGTGCTGGCAGTGACCTGGGGTACAGCGGATACACAGGATATTCCTCCGGCGGCCACCCCATCACGAACCCCAATTATGACCCCGATGCGCCCCGCCCCAGCCGGTATACGGAGCGCACGGTGAACTACGGCTCCTACCCGGATAACAGCATCACCTTTCCCACCGGCGGGCGGAGCAGCCAGAGCGGCGCACAGCGCCCCCGCAGCGGGCAGAATGGCCAGCGGCGCACCTCCGGGGGCAATCAGCGGAACCGCCGCCCGTCTGGCGGCCAGAACCGGAACGCCCAGCGCCGCCCGCAGAACGCCCAGAATCGCAGCGGCCAGCGGATGCGGCCGGTGCAGGGGCAGAACGCCCGGCGTGACCCCGTCCGGCGGGAGGGCAGGAAAAAGCGGAAGCTGACCCGGGCCGCCATCCGGCGGCGCAGGCTCATGCGGCGGCTCACGGCCCTTGTCATGCTGCTCTGCGTCATCGGCGCGGGGGTCTACCTCACCGTGACGATGCTGTTCAAGATCAGTTCCATTCAGGTGCAGACAGCGGACGGTGTGGTGCAGGAGGCCGGCGGCTATACCAGCGACCAGATCCTGCAGGCGCTGGATGTCCATCTGGAAGAGAATATCTTCAGTTTTGACCCCGGCAGCAAGGCCGCCGCGCTGGAAAAAGTGTTCCCCATGCTGGAGGATATCCGGGTGGAGCGGGATTACCCCGGCACCGTGGTGGTGCGGGTAACAGAAGCCCAGCCTGCCTGGGCCATGCAGACCTCCTCCGGCTGGCTGACCCTCTCGGGCGGCCTGAAGATCCTGGAAAAGGATTCTGCCCAGCCTGCCGGTCTGCCCACTCTGTACGGCGGCGAACCGGTTTCTGCCGAGCCCGGCGAACAGCTGACCTTTGCGGCGGAGCCCAAGGCCGACAGCACCCCGGAAAGCGCTGCCGACAGCAGCGCCTCCGGTACCGCCGAGGAGGAAGCAGACCAGCGGCTGGAAAGCCTGAACACCCTGTTGGCTGCACTGGATGCCGCAGGCATGAGCGCCGACGTGACCCGCATCGAGTTTGTGGATGTGGACGAGATGGCCTTCCTCTATCAGGATCGCATCAGCGTCTGGCTGGGCACCCTGAACGAGCTGGAATATAAGCTCAAGCTGGCAAAGCACGTCCTGCTGAATGAGGACGGCAAGGGCTGTGCCGCAACGGACACCGGCAAGCTGGACTTCACCCATATCAGCATGTCCAGCACCCGCAAGTTTACCTTTGCACAGGGTGAGCCGGAGCTGCCCTCCGGCTACATCGTGCCTGAACCGGTGGAGGAAACACCCGCCGAAGAAGGTGTGACCGGTGAAACGGCAGAAGGCACGGCCACAGACGGCACTGCCCCGGCAGAGGGCGAAGCCGCCGCAGATGCCGATGCCGAAACACCAATGGATGCCGCCGCGGCCCCGGCAGGACCCGAAGCCGGACCGACGGCACAGCCGACCCCCGCCGAGGGAACGACCCCGGCGGCGGGCGATGCAGAACCAACCCAAACGACCCAATAAGGAGCGTGTAATGTTATGAAGCTGGAACAATTACTGGAAGGCGTGCCCTTTACGCTGGTGCAGGGCAGCCTGGATACCGAAGTGCAGGACATCATCTACGACAGCAGGAAGGCGGCCCCGGGCCTTGCCTTTGTCTGCATCGTGGGCACCCAGCGTGACAGCCACGAGTTTGCCGCGGACTGCGCCGCCAAGGGCGTGAGCGTGCTGGTCATCCAGCACGACATTGACCTTTCTGCCATGCCCGGTGTGACCGTGGTCAAGGTGGAGAGCAGCCGCTATGCCATGGCGCTGATGAGCGGCAACCTCTTTGGCAACCCCTCCCGCCAGATGACTATGATCGGCGTGACCGGTACCAAGGGCAAGACCACCACCACCCACATGATCAAGAGCGTGCTGGAAGCTGCCGGGAAAAAGGTCGGCATGATCGGCACCAACGGCATCTATTTCATGGGCCGTCATCAGGAGACCGCCAACACCACCCCCGAGAGCTACGAGCTGCAAAAGACCTTCCGCCAGTTTCTGGACGCAGGCTGCGATGTGGCCCTGATGGAGGTGTCCAGCCAGGGCCTGATGATGGACCGTGTGGCGGGGGTGCACTATGATATCGGCGTGTTCACCAACCTCTCCCCCGACCACATCGGCCCCGGTGAGCACAAGACCTTTGAGGAGTACCGCAGCTGGAAGGGGCAGCTCTTCCGGCGGTGTGATGTGGGCGTGGTGAACATCGATGACGAGAACACCGAAGCCCTGCTGGAAGGCCACACCTGCAAGCTGGTGACCTATGGCCGCAGTGAAAAGGCCGACTACCGCGCCGAGGGTTGTGAGCTGCTGCGCACCCACGATTTTCTGGGCGTGGCGTTCCATGTCTCCGGCAGAGACAATATGGATGTCAGGGTGAACATGCCCGGCGAGTTCAGCGTCTACAACGCGCTGGCCGCCCTGGCCGTGGGCAAGGTGCTGGGCCTGCCCGATGCCGCCATCCATGAGGGTCTGGGCAAGTGCGTGGTCAAGGGCCGCGTGGAGCTGGTGCCCATCAGCAAAAAGTTTACCATCCTGCTGGATTACGCCCACAACGAGGTCTCCACCGAGAGCCTGCTCACCACCCTGCGGGCTTATCACCCCCACCGGCTGGTGGTGGTGTTCGGCTGCGGCGGCAACCGCTCCAGGCTGCGCCGCTACGGCATGGGAGAGATCTGTGCGAAAATGGCGGATTTCTCCATCCTGACCGAGGACAACAACCGCTTTGAGAAGATCGAGGACATCCTCGCCGATATCCGGGTGGGCATGAACAAGGGCAACCCCGATGCCAAGTTTGTGGAGATCCCCGACCGTCTGGACGCGCTCCACTACGCCGTGGATCACGCCCAGGAGGGCGACCTGATCGCCGTCATCGGCAAGGGCCACGAGACCTACCGCGACCGTGAGGGCGTGAAAACCCCCTTCCTGGAGCGGGAGCTGCTGGAAGAATACGCCCAGCAGATCGGGTTGGAATAAACAAGAAAAACGCGCTGTGTCGTTGGACACAGCGCGTTTTTTGCTGCTGCTCTGGCACGCAGGCCTTCGGCTCAGCAGGATCGAATTTGCAGGCGGCCGGCATTCGCACGGCTACGGCAGCGCTTATGCGCCCCACACCAGCCAGAGATACACATAGCCCGTCAGGACGGCTGCCAGTGTGAACGGGATGCCGATGCGCAGAAAATCACGGGTGCGCACCTGCTCACCCTGCTTGCGCAGGATGCCGATGGCTGCAATGTTGGCCGAAGCGCCAATGGGGGTCAGGTTGCCGCCCAGAGTTGCACCCGTGAGCAGGCCGAAATAAAACAGCTCGGGCGGGAAGCCTGCACCGCCGTTCATCAGCCCGGCAATGCCCTGCACCACCGGCAGCATGGTGGCCACATAGGGGATGTTGTCGATGAAGGCAGAAAGGCCCACCGAGACGAATACCAGCAGGGTATAGAGCCGGAAGGGATCATCACCGGAGAGGGTGTAGAACAGCTGGGCGGCGGCATCGATGACCCCGGCCTTGCGGATGCCCTCGATCAGGATGAACAGCCCGAACAACAGCAGCAGGGTGTCACAGTCCAGCTCCCGGGCCGCCAGCCGGAACGGCGCGAACGAGCGGCGGCGCAGGCAGGCGCGCAGGATGCCGAACAGACAGACCCCTGCACAGATCAGCCCGCTGCGCAGGCCGTAGAGCGCCAGCGGCAGACCGCCCGCAGGCTGGGGCAGGAAGGAGGCCGCGATGAGCAGGCCCACCGTCAGCAGCATCAGGGTGGAGGGAACGGTGTCGGTGACCTCGGTCTCCACCGTGGCCGAGATGGGCTGGGTCTCGTGCCGGAAGGTGAACAGCAACACGCCCAGAGAGGCCAGCGCCCCCAGCTCCACCCCGAAGAAGATGCCGGGCCTGCCCTCCATCCAGAAGAAATGGAAGAAGTTCATCCCCGCAAAGCCGCCCAGCAGGATGCTGGTGGTGTCACCCACAAGGGTGGCGGCTCCCTGCAGGTTGGAGGAGACCGCAATGGAGATGAGGACGGGCACGGGGGAGATCTTGAGCTTGCGGGCAATGGCAAGGCCCACAGGGGCCACCATGAGCACCGTGGCAACATTGTCCACAAAGGCGCTGATGACCCCGGCAAAAAGGGCCAGCATACACACGGCCCATTTCACGTTGGGCACCCGCAGGATGAGCAGCTCGGCCAGCCGGGCGGGCATTCTGCTCTCAATAAAGAGGGAGACCGTGCCCATGGTGCCCGCCATCATCAGCAGGACATTGAAATCCACAGCCCGGGCGGCATCCATCAGGGTAAAGTCCCACAGGCCCGCCGCGCCCAGAGCCAGAAACAGAGCGGCCCCGCCCAGCGCGGCAAAAGGCCGGTACTGCGGCAGGGCCAGCATCAGAAGATAGGTCAGCAGAAAAATGATCAGTGCAGGAAGCATACGCAGTCCTCAGCTTTCGGGCCTGGCATCGGTGTCCTCGTCGATCATCCGGTATCCCACGCCCAGTTCGTTCAGAATATAGGTGTTGCGGCCAGGCACGCTGCCCAGCTTTTTGCGGATGTTTGCCATGTTGACCTGCAGCTTTTTGGTGCTGCCGCAGTCGGTATCGCCCCAGATGGCCCGCACGATGGCGGCATAGGTCATCACCCGGCCTGCATGTTCCGAGAGGAAGGCCACGATGTTGTATTCGGTCTGAGTCAGCTTGATCTCGGCACCGTCTACAAAGACCTTGCGGCGCTCGTAGTTGATCTCAAGCCCCTGTGCCTGGAACACGCCGCCGGGCATCCCGCCCAGCACGCCGAAGCGGTTGGTGCGCAGGGCGGCGCGCACCCGGGCCAGCAGCTCGCCGGTGCCAAAGGGTTTGGTGATGTAATCGTTGGCTCCCAGATCCAGCGCTTCGATCTTGTCCTGCTCGGTGGTGCGGGCCGAGAGCACGACGATGGGGGTCAGGAACTTCTGCCGCACAAAACGGATGAGCTCCAGCCCGTCCCGGTCAGGCAGGCCCAGATCCAGGATGATAAGGTCCGGATTGTGGGAGGTGAACAGGGTCTGGCCCATGGCGCAGGTGTTGGCAACAAGGGCCTGATAGCCGTTGGTCTCCAGCAGCGTCTCAATAAAGCTGCAGATGTTGGCCTCGTCTTCCACGACCAGAACCTTGAATTTGTTATTGCTCATCTTCGTTTTCCTCCGTCTCGATCGATTCGGTCTCCAGCCAGAAGCGGATGCTGGTGCCCTCGCCCACCTTGCTCTCGGCCTGGATCTCGCCGCCGTGTGCCTTGACGATGGCGGCACAGACCGAAAGGCCGATGCCCATGCCGTGCTTGCCGCTGTCGGCCGCGGCATCGGCGGGCAGCACACCGGTGAACAGGGTGCGCAGGCGCTCCTTCGGAATGCCGCAGCCGTTGTCCGATACCTCAAACACCGCCCGGCTGCCCAGCGTGAACACCCGCAGGGTCAGCTGGGTCATCCCCTCGGCGTGGACGGCGGCATTTTCCAAAAGGTTCGTCAGCACCTGCGAGATCAGCATCGAGTCCATGGGGATCACAATGAAGCTGTCGGGCAGGTAGGTGGTAACGGGCACCTTGGGGTAGCGCTTCTGGAACCGCACCAGCACGGTGTCGATCAGTTCGTCCAGCACGGTGGGGGTCTTTTGCACGGCTACCTGCCCGCCGTCAAAGCGGGTGACGGACAGCAGGTTCTCCACCATCCGGTTCAGCCACTGGGCATCGGAACAGGCTTCGCCAAGAAGTTTTAATTTTTGCTCTTTTTCCAGACTGTCATAATTTTCAATGACCGTGGAACAGGCCCCGTAAATGGAAGTAAGGGGCGTGCGCAGATCGTGGGAGACGGCCCGCAGCAGGGTGGCCCGCATCTTTTCGGTCTCGCTCTCCATCCGCAGCTGTTCCTGCTTTTTGATGCGGGTGGTCAGGGTGCTGGTCATAATGGACACCACCAGCATCGCCATGCCCGAGAACAGGTTTTCCGGCAGAGTGAAGTTGAAGGCAAAGTAAGGGGAGCGGAACGCAAAATTCACGGCCAGCACGCCGATCAGGGAAGCCACTACGCCCCACACATAACCATCCGTATAGACCGAGATCAAAAAAACTGCCAGAACAAACACCATCGATGCAACGCCATCGATCCGGCCGGTGATCTGCTGTGTGCCGGTCACGATGAGAAAGGCGGCGCACAGCACAGCGGCCAGGACCAGCGCGTCGTGCCAGCGGGTCTTCTGCTTCATGGGGATCCCTCCATATCTATTCTACTCCAGATGAAAAGTATACCATACTTTTCCTAAAGATGCAGTAAAGGCTGAAAAAAGAGCGGTTGTTCCGGGGGTGGGCTGCACAGAATGCCCAAACCCATGGATTCTTTTCCGGTTTTATGCTATTATAAAGAGTAAGAGCAAGGAGAGAGCGCTCTCAGGGATAAGAGAAAACGTAACGTTGCAATAGAAGGAGAAGAGGATCATGGGAAAATATTTTGGAACCGATGGCTTCCGTGGCGAGGCCGGTGTAAACCTGACCGCCGACCACGCCTACAAGGTAGGCCGTTTTCTGGGCTGGTATTATAATGCACTGCGGGAGCGCAGCGGCAACAACGAGCCTGCCCGCATCGTCATTGGCAAGGACACCCGCCGCTCCAGCTATATGTTCGAGTACAGCCTGGTGGCGGGCCTGACCGCTTCCGGCGCAGATGCCTACCTGCTGCACGTCACCACCACCCCCAGCGTGGCCTACATTGCCCGCGTGGATGATTTTGACTGCGGCATTATGATCTCCGCCAGCCATAACCCGTTCTACGACAACGGCATCAAGCTGATCGATTGCTACGGCGAAAAGATGCCGGAGGAGACCCTGCTGCTGGTGGAGGACTACATCGACGGCAAGCTCCATGTCTTTGATCAGGACTGGCCGGAGCTGCCCTTTGCCCACCGGGAGCACATCGGCTGCACCGTGGACTATGTGGCGGGCCGCAACCGCTACATGGGCTACCTGATCAGCCTAGGCATCTACTCCTTCAAGGGCATCAAGGTGGGTCTGGACTGCGCCAACGGTGCCAGCTGGAACATTGCCAAGAGCGTGTTCGATGCGCTGGGCGCAGACACCTATGTCATCAACAACCAGCCCAACGGCCTGAACATCAACCTGAACGCAGGCTCCACCCACATCGAGGGTCTGCAGAAGTTTGTGGTGGAAAAGGGTCTGGATGTGGGTTTTGCCTATGACGGCGATGCAGACCGCTGCCTCTGCGTGGATGAAAAGGGCAATGTGATCACCGGTGACCACATCCTGTACATCTACGGCTGCTACATGAAGGAGCGCGGCAAGCTGCTGACCAACACCGTTGTCACCACAGTCATGTCCAACTTTGGCCTGTACAAGGCCTTTGACGAGCAGGGCATCGGCTACGCCAAGACTGCCGTGGGC
>UMLF01060528.1_pt1 | contig 10705 bp, 6 predicted proteins | sample 1966501 | NCBI WGS metagenome assembly UMLF01 (sample SAMEA4836194, study PRJEB28245) | human gut metagenome | biome: gut microbiome; material: fecal sample | place: Denmark | collected 2008 | reverse complement strand
ACCGGTGTGTTTCCGGCTCCAACACCAAGTGCCGGTTTTCCGGAGGAATATGCTGCCTTAACCATTCCAGGACCACCTGTTGCAAGGATGATGTCTGCTTCTTTCATTACCATGTTGGTAAGTTCCAGACTCGGTACGTCGATCCATCCGATGATGCCTTCCGGTGCGCCTGCTTTCACTGCTGCTTCAAGCACAACTTTTGCAGCTTCGATGGTGCTTCCTTTTGCACGCGGATGTGGGCTGATGATGATTGCATTTCTTGTCTTCAGCGCGATCAGAGTTTTGAAGATTGCAGTGGAAGTCGGGTTTGTAGTCGGGATAACTGCTGCGATCAGTCCGATCGGTTCTGCAATTTTCTTGATTCCGTAAACCGGATCTTCTTCGATCACACCACAGGTCTTTGTGTTTTTGTATGCATTGTAGATGTATTCAGATGCATAGTGATTTTTGATGACTTTATCTTCAACAATACCCATTCCTGTTTCTTCTACAGCTGCTTTTGCAAGCGGGATACGCGCTTTGTCAGCAGCAGTTGCAGCAGCTTTGAAGATCTTGTCTACCTGCTCCTGTGTGTAAGTGGCGAAAAGTTTCTGTGCTTCTTTCATCGCAGCGATCTTTGCTTCCAGTGCTTCCGGAGTGTCAATGATTGCCGGGATGTGGGTTTCTTTCTTTGCCATTTCTGAATCCTCCTGTTTTTCCTCTTATGATATGATCCTTATAATTTAGTCCGATAAACAATTCTGTTAATTGATTAACGTTAATTATTTATCAATGATTGATATGTGCTTATTATACGGATTTGTTAATCATTTGTCAATCTGTAATTTGTTAAAATTTTAACCGAATTCTTTCATCTATCTTCTCTGTTTTTCTATAGATTCTACAAATTGACTTCTTCTGCGCATCTCTGCAATCCTGCCGGAGTCTATATCTCCGATGCCCATAGTCATTTTTGTCATATTTTTCCATCTGCTTTCATACATTAATTGATGGGAAACGAAAATAAGGAATCTGTGATTTTCCATCACTTTTCTTATTTTACGTTGATTTAACGCAAAACACTTACAGATTTATTACAGAAGGAGTATTTTCATGGGAACCTGCAATACATTACGAACGACTGAAACTTACACGACTGAAAATTTTACTTTGATACAGTTAGAGGAAGAAAGACAGAAATTGAAGAAAAAAGAACTTTTAAAAAACATGCTGACTGACGGGGAATTCAGCATCAAAGGACAATGTGCCATCAACCTTATGATGACCAAACTGGAAATTATCAATACTTTTTTACTGATGAAATATAACCGGAGCTTTATCCAGATGACGACGGGAAGGCTCAAAAGCTATGACAGCGTCTGCAAAAAAATGCAGAAAAAGGAACTGGATCTGAACTTCGCTCAGGCGTTGGAAAAAATCAATGACCTGATCGGCGTGCGTGCCGTTTGTTCTTATGTAGATGATATTTATAAAGTCGCGGAACTGATCGAGAAACAACAGGATATCCGTATCATCAAGACAAAGGACTATATCAAAGAGCCAAAGAAATCCGGCTATCAGAGTCTGCATCTGATTCTTGAGGTCGCTATGCCATTCCAGAATGAAAGCCAGTGGATCAAAGTCGAACTGCAGCTTCGCACAGCCGCCATGGATTACTGGGCAAATCTCGATCATCAGCTTCGCTATAAAAGAGGTCAGAAACAGGCCGCTGTCATCAACGAGGAATTACAGAGATGTGCTTCTGTAATCTCCGAACTGGACCAGAAAATGCTGGATATCCGCAAAAAAATCGATAGAATCTGATCAGCAGACGCACCACCGGCAACTTCTCTTGCATACTTTGGTATACAGAAAACGCAGGGGCATCGACATCATCGTCAGCTCCTGCGTCTGTTTTATTTCTGCCTGCATGGCAGTTTTTTTGCTTTATTCTGCAACGAAATGATACAGTCTGCTCTGGAAATCCCCTCTGAAATCTCTCATCAAAAATCCCATCTTCATCAACATTTCACCGTTGTACACTTCGTCTGTACCTTCCAGACGGTAAGCTTTGTCCGGATCAAATCCATCAAGGTAAATTCTGCGGCTATGTACGTTGGCCTGTCCAAGTGCCTGTACATACGTTACCAGTATCTCGGAACGGTCTTTTGCCGCCGACGCCCATCCGCCATGAGTTTCCTCCCTTAATTTAGTTCAGGCCAAATTCTGCTGCAAGCTTCTTAAATTCCGGCAGGGAATTCTGAATTGTGTCATAGGATACACAATATGCCAGTCTTACATAGCCCGGGCAGGAAAAAGAACTTCCCGGTACCATCAGAATATTGTATTTCTTTCCGGCTTCACAGAACTGCTTTTCGTCTGCGATCGGAGATTTTACGAACAGGTAAAAAGCTCCCTGCGGTTTGATACACTCGAAACCACATTCTTTCAGTCCATTGTAAAGTGCCAGACGGTTGCGGTCATAAGCAGCCACATCTACCTCTGCGTCTACGCATTTCTGGATGACTTTCTGCATCAGAGATGGTGCATTGACACTTCCGAGTACACGGTTGGCGATCGCTGCTGCCGTGATCACGGTCGAACTGTCCTCAAGCTCATCCGGGATAACCAGATAGCCGATACGCTCGCCCGGAAGGGACAGAGATTTGCTGTAGGAATATCCTACAACTGTATTCTTATAGTATTTTGTCAGATAAGGAACTTCCACACCATCGTATGCCAGCTCTCTGTATGGCTCATCAGAGATCAGATAGATGACGGAACCAAATTCCTGCTGTTTCTTCTCAAGGATTGCAGCAAGCTCTTTAATCGTCTCTTCGGAATAAACAACACCCGTCGGGTTATGTGGCGTGTTTACGATCACAGCCCGGGTGTTGGCGTTGATCTTTTCTTCCAGTTCTTTCAGATTCGGCTGGAAAGTCTCGGTATTCGGAGAGATTTCCACAAGCTTGCCGTCATAGTTACGTACATATGCACCATATTCCAGGAAATACGGTGCAAAAACGATCACTTCCTCACCCGGATTCAGGATCGTCTTGAGGATGACATTCAGACCGCTGGCAGCTCCAACGGTCATGATCAGATTATGTGCAGAAAAAGCGGTTCCGAAGCGGCGGTTCAGAGACTGCGCAATGGTCTCTCTGACATCCTCAAAACCAGCATTGTTCATATATCCGTGAAGAACTGTCGGTTCTTCGTTATTTACAAGATCAATGATCGCCTCACGTACACAGTCCGGTGCCGGAACACTCGGATTTCCAAGACTGAAATCATATACTTTGTCTGCGCCGTATTTTGCACGGAGACAGTTTCCTTCCTCGAACATCATGCGGATCGCTGAGTTGTTCTGGACAAAAGGTTTCATTTTTTCTGCTATCATAATTATGCCTCCTCTAATTTTGTTTCTTTTATATTATTTGCGATACCCACGGATTGTTCCGTGCTACGCACTCTCACAATCCTGGTATCTTATTTCTTTTTGCTGTGCCCGAAGGAAATCCATCCGACAAGAACAAGCATTGCAACACCGATGATCATCCACGGAACCAGATAATTCATTCCTTTCGGCTGGAACATATCATAGTATCCTTTCAGGTAAATAACCGCAACAACTGCCGGAATCACCCAGAGCATGTAGTTTCTGATAAATTTCGGAAATTTCAGTCCTGATCCTGTGTTGGCTTCTTTGATAAAATTGTCCCATCCCCATCCATTCTTCGATGCACAGAAAATGACGAAAACTACAGAACCAAGCGGCAGGATATTATTGGAAATGATAAAGTCCTCAAGATCCATGATGTTGGTTCCTTCACCGAGAATCTGGATACCGGACCATGGTCCGAATCCGAGGATTGCCGGCATGGAAAGAATGATGATCAGTACAATATTAAACACAACTGCCTTGTTACGCTTCCATCCCCACAGATCCATTGCAAAGGACAGGATATTCTCAAATACAGCAATGACCGTAGACAGTGCCGCAAAAGACATAAACAGGAAGAACAAAGCTCCCCAGAGTCTTCCGCCTGCCATCTGGTTAAACACGTTTGGCAGTGTGATAAATACAAGTCCCGGACCTGCCCCCGGCTCTACACCAAATGCAAAACATGCCGGAATGATGATCAATCCAGCCATCAACGCTACAAATGTATCAAGGATCAGAATATTGACACTTTCGCCTGCAAGCGTACATTCCTTACCCATGTAGCTTCCGAAGATTTCCATCGCACCGATACCAATGCTTAATGTGAAGAATGCCTGAGAAAGTGCACCGAAGATCACATTTCCGAGACCTGCCGCACGGATGTTGTCAAGGTTTGGCACCAGATAAAATTTCACACCTTCCATTGCACCGTCAAGTGTCACAGAATGAACTGCCAGCACAACGATCAGTGCAAAAAGACAGATCATCATCACCTTCGTGATGCGCTCGATTCCGTTCTTAAGTCCAAGTGAACATACTCCAAATGCAAGAAGAACTGCTGCGATCATCCAGCCGGTCATAGTACCTGTCGATGTCATCAGATTGGAAAAGAACCCACTGACCTCATCAGAAGATGCTCCACTCAGCTTACCGGTTGCCATAACATAACAGTAATACATCATCCAGCCGGCGACCATGGTATAAAACATCATCAGCATATAGTTACCGATCATTCCCATATAACTGTATTTATGGAAATTGGAACCCTCCGGCTCCAGTTTGTGAAATGCTCTCGCTGTACTTAATCTGCTGCTTCGTCCTACAGCAAACTCGCTTACAAGGATCGGCAGACCCAGCAGCACCAGAAATACCAGATAGATCAGGATAAAAGCTGCCCCGCCATATTTTCCTGTCATATATGGAAACTTCCATACGTTTCCAAGCCCTACGGCACATCCTGCGGAAACCAGAATAAAACCAAGTCTTGATCCAAATGTTTCTCTTTCTTTCAAAAAATTTCCTCCTCTGTTTTGCCATAACATACTTTGATCGAAGTTGCTTTTTATTTCAGTTCGTAACTGTTCAGTACCCTCACAGTTACGAGTCAAAATGCATTCCAAATCACCTTCGGTGATGGCATTTTGCCTTATAGGTCTCAGGATTTTGGCAAAAACATGCCAAAACGCCTCGCGGGATACTATCTTCTGAATAGTTACTTCAATTCAATCTTTTTCATTATAACACAGGGACAGTCCAATGTGAACTGTCCCTGTCGGATATCAGGATTAACTTGTCTCTTACATATCATATCACGTCATCCTGCGTATATTCTCTTTTATTTGCTGTACAGATAATTGCCGTTTGACGCATCATCAATATTAGACGCGTCAATCCATTTCGGCTCAAGCAGGACATTTTTTTCTACAGAAGCCGCCTGTGCCGGATCTGTAGACATAGCCTGTGCTGCAGCTATGATCGTCTGATAGCCGATATCATATGGATCCTGTGATACGGTTCCAAGCTCCTGTCCATCCGAGATTGCCTTCTGCTGTACGCTTGTCGCATCTACACCGACCATAACCGGTACATTCTCTCCTTTATCCAGTCCGAGATACATATCCGCAACATCTTCATTGGTACAGAATACTCCGTCCAGATCCGGGTAACGTTCCAGCACATCTGCCATTGCCTCTGACATATCTTTGACCTTATCGGTATATAACTCACTTACAATTGAGATTCCCTCGTAATCTGCCAACGCTTCCTTAAATCCCTCGACACGTTTCTGTGAGCTCTCTGTTTTTTCCTGTGCAGAAAATACTGCAATCTTACCTGATTTTCCGATTGCATCTGCAAGTTTCTCCGCTACAAGCTTACCTACATATGCATTATCTGTACCACGGAACGCTGCCACCAGCTCATCGTCACTGACATTGGAATCAAAAACTACAACCGGAATGCCATTCTCACTGGACGCCTCAAGCTGTGCCTGACAGGATTCAATATCTCCGGCTGACATGCACAAGACGGTAGGATTCTCTGCAATTACCGCATCGAGCGTATTAACCTGAGTTTCAATATCCTGCTCATCCGAAGGCCCCTCGAAAGTCATAGAAATTTCATCATCGGATGAAAACTCATAGGCTTTATTAATATCCTTAACTGCATCTTCCATTCCCTGACGGACAAGTTTCCAGTATTCTCCATCTGTAGCCTTGCTCACAACTGCAATTCTGCTGCCTGCACCAAGTGTGATTGAAGTATCAATAGCAGCAACTCTGTCCTCCTCTGTAGTATCTGACTCTTCTATAATCTCTTTTTGGTCTTTATCACTTTCAGACAATTCATCTTCGGCCTGCACATCTGAAATAAAATTACCAAAGCCGCCCATCTTACCACTCTCGCCTGCCGCTACGACTGCACCGGCAAGAAAAAGCACCGCAATAGCTGCTTTTTTCATTGTATTTTCCTCTTTTCTACTATAAATTTTACATCGATCCGATTCTTTTCTACATTATACACATTTTCATTTTTCCGTCTATAGATTTCATAGTTTTTTCATTTTTTCGAAGAAAATACGGCAATTTCACTATATTCTGATTCAGATATTTGGGAAATCTGCAAAACATTCTCCTTTCGGAGTTACCTGAAATTCCAGCTTCTTTCCTGTGACCGGATGTCGGAACACAAGATGACAGGAACACAGTCCCAGCGGAAGTCCTGAAGAATCCTCCGGATTATATTTCCGATCTCCGAGAAGCGGCATTCCGGCATGTGTCATCTGTACCCTGATCTGATGGTGGCGGCCTGTTCCAAGCTGTATCCTGACCAGAATTCTTTTTCCGGTCGAAGTCCGCTCATCTGAAACTTCATTAAGTACTTTATAATCCAGAACTGCTTTTTTTGCCCTATCGGTTTTTGATGTAACTACTGCAGATGTATTTGTTTTTCCGTCTTTCTTCAGATAATCCTCCAGATGTCCCTGCACATTCTCCGGCTTCTGATCTGTTACGGCAAGATACTCCTTCGTAACGCTTCCTGATGTGATCTGACCTGTCAGCCCGGCAGCCGCCCTTTTATTTTTTGCAAAAACAAGCACCCCTTCCACCGGCTGATCCAGACGATGAACAATCCCCAGATATGGCATTGTCCCTGTTTTTTTTGATGCCAGATAATTTTTCAGAGTACTTTCCATATCCGGCATCCCGATTCTCGCACTCTGTACGGCAATACCTGCCACTTTGTGACAGACAATAATATCTCTATCCTCATATAAAATCATATCTTCTATATTATTCCACATAAAAAAAAGCTCTCCTTTAGCGCTTACCGCACTTTCTATGGAGAGTATAACGTAAAAATCATCTTTACACAACAGTAAGACGGTCATCACTTTTTCTTATAATTTACTTCTCATAATCTAAAATGATGACCGTCTTAACAATCTTCGCTATTCAATTTTAATTAACCTCTTTGTTCTTTCAAAACTTATCGTCTTGTTTACTAATTGAAATCTTTGATACCTCTTTTGGTATACTTCATTCAATTATCTGTATTTAGTTTTTATATTTATTAATTATCTTTTTATCTGATATTGTGTCTTTTGGTTTCTTGTAATTTCCTGCTCACAAACGAGATGATTTTTATCATTCGGTTCATTTAGAAAGTTGATAGAGTTTAAATTATAATTTACGGATTATAATTTAATTTAGAAATATGAAAGTATCTTTTCCTTCTGATTAGAGCAACTCCAAACTTAACTTCTTAAATTTCGAACTGTTTTCATCGGGAATAAGACCCCATTGATTTCTGATGTAATATCTTTTGTGAGAAGATATTCTTCTGATGCAAAGCTTCGATTCATATAACTCACATCATCTGGATCTCAACTTTTAAAAATGTTTCTTTACACATTTCTAAAATTCTTTGTATCAGGTTCGTGACAGTTATTCAATATGAGTGATCGATTCTATATACCTGTAATACGTTTTGTATGATTCATTACTTTCGGAAAGTCCTGTTCACCAGGTAATATTTTAAATATTTCTTTCGAATGTTCTGTAATGATCGGTATAAATAATGGATAATTTATGTATCAGGTCTTTCTTGCAGGAAACTCAATCTCTGTCACTTCTCATATTGATATGATGTGTGGCTAGTGTCCCAACGGTATCACCTTACCCTTTCTTTTCGATTTCATTCCTTTCATGTAACATTTATTTATACTATGAATTGAATGATTTTTTATTTTGTTTGATTTGTTTTTCTCTTGTTTTCTTTTGATGTCATTATAATAGCACCGCCCAGCGCATTTGTCAACACATTTTTATATTTTTCTTGTAATTATTATTTATTTTATTATTTACAGTGTATTTATATTATGTATTTTTCGTATTATATATTATTTTCTGACATTTTTATTCTACTCCGTCTTTTCCTTCCCGTCCCCATACCGGTCACCCTTCTTTCCCCATACTAATAAACAGACAGGACACCATTCATACAGAAACCGCAAATACTCATGAGTACTGCGCTATGCGATACATGCTTAGCTTCTGCCACCAAGCTCGCTGTCTGAGCGTAAGCGAGTTCGAGCGACTGGCAGATTATAAGCGCATGTATCACATAGCAGACGCAGTGGTATTTGCGGAGCTGTATGAATGGTGTCCTGTCGTCTTTATAGCAATATATATTATCCTCTGTTGTAATTGATCAGACAGCCTTTCAGGATGATCTCACGCTCATCGTCAGTCAGTTCACCCAGAGTTACCTGGAACTCTTTCAGTCCGTCTTCTTTTACTACATAACCTGTGATACTGTCCGCTTTGTCTGCAACAGCTCCTCGAACCTCAGGGAAGAACAGGTAGTCCCCGTTCTCAAACGGAAGATCTCCCTGCGGGATCAGGAACGGAAGCATACCCCAGTTGATCAGGTTGGAGCGATAACGCTTCGTTGCATATTCGTTGGCGATATTTGCCCATCCGCCAAGGACCTTCTGACAGGAAGCTGCCTGCTCACGTGCAGAACCATCACCAGGTTTTACTGCAAAAATCGTACTTCCGATACCGATGTTCTCATTGCTGATACCTGCAAACTGTTTCTTAATGGTTTCCATAACAGGCTTCAGTTCTGGGACTGCCTCTGCCGGACATTCTCCTGCCTCCAGAGCTTTCTGTGCTTTCTGGATTTCCTTTGCACGTCCAACGTATGCCGGATCTTTACGGGACAGAGTAAACTCAGCCAGTCCGAGCGGATTGGAACGGAAGGAGGAAGTTTCACCTGACGGGATCAGCTCATCCGTTGTTGTAACCGGATCATGGATCTCAGATACAACTTTCAGCACAAGATTATCTGCCAGTGCAGGCATCTTCGGCCAGTCTTTGATGTTTGGTCCAAACTGGATCTCCACGCTCGGATCCGCAACACCCTTGCTGTCAAAAATACGATTCTCATAAATCGTCTTGTCGAAGAAGTATTTCTGATGTGTGTAGTTTCCGTTAAATTCTTCTGCTGAAGTCAGGAAACCTTTATTTGCTGCTGTTGCTGCGATAGATCTTGCATCCATGAGAGCAACAGAAGAAATCTGTCCGTTCTGAACTTTAGAGCCTTCACGGTTCGGGAAATTTCTGGTCGTATGACGGATACTGAATGCATTATTTGCCGGTGTATCGCCTGCGCCAAAGCATGGTCCGCAGAATGCAGTCTTAACAACAGCACCTGTAGCAAGGAGATCTGCAAGGACACCGTTTCTTGCAAGTTCCATATAGATCGGAGTACTTGCCGGATATACGCTGAGTGTAAATGCATCTGATCCGATGCTTGCGCCACGAAGAATGTCAGCTGCTGCACAAATATTTTCGAAACCACCGCCTGCACATCCTGCGATGATTCCCTGCTCTACATAAAGCTTTCCGTCGATCACTTTGTCTTTCAGAGTATATGGAACTTTGCCATCAAGGCTGATCTGTGCTTTTTTCTCAACATCATCCAGAATGTCGTAAAGATTTGCTTTCAGTTCATCGATGGTATAAGTGTTGCTCGGATGGAACGGCATTGCGATCATTGGTTTGATTTCGCTTAAATCAACTTCTACGCAGCCGTCATAATAAGCCACTTTACCCGGTTTCAGTTCTTTGTAATCTTCTTTTCTGCCATGGATCTCATAGAATTCTTCAATCTTTTCATCTGTCTGCCAGATAGAGGAAAGACATGTAGTCTCTGTTGTCATAACGTCCACACCGATACGGAAATCAGCGCTCAGTCCTGCAACACCAGGTCCTACGAATTCCATAACTTTATTCTTAACATAGCCGTTTGCGAATACTTTGCCGATGATTGCAAGTGCAACGTCCTGCGGGCCTACTCCCGGACGTGGTTCACCTTTCAGATAGATTGCCACAACGCCTGGCATATTAATATCATATGTCTGGGAAAGAAGCTGTTTTACAAGTTCTCCGCCGCCTTCGCCCATAGCCATGGTACCAAGTGCACCATAACGGGTATGGCTGTCTGAACCAAGAATCATCTTGCCGCCCCCTGCCAGCATTTCGCTTGCAAACTGGTGGATAACAGCCTGATGAGGAGGTACATAAACTCCGCCATATTTCTTCGCACAGGTAAGTCCAAACATATGATCATCTTCATTGATCGTACCGCCTACTGCACAAAGAGAGTTATGACAGTTTGTCAGTACATAGGGAACCGGGAATTTCTCGAGTCCTGATGCACGTGCTGTTTGAATAATACCAACAAAGGTGATATCATGAGATGTCAGCTTATCAA
>UMLF01032451.1_pt1 | contig 10788 bp, 9 predicted proteins | sample 1966501 | NCBI WGS metagenome assembly UMLF01 (sample SAMEA4836194, study PRJEB28245) | human gut metagenome | biome: gut microbiome; material: fecal sample | place: Denmark | collected 2008 | reverse complement strand
TTGTACACTGAAGGTACTCTGTCACTTTACACAATTGAGCATTGTATGGATGTTCTCATAGGGTGTGTCTCCTCCCAGGGCACATCCCGGCCCCAGTATAAATCCTGTGGATTTTTTTCCTCCGGCAATCTGTATACTGCACTCTGCCGCTGCTTTTATCTCCTGTTGTGTGCCGTTTGAAAGCAATACAGGATTTATCTGTCCAAGCAGCGCACACTTTCCTCTGGCTTCTCTGACTGCTGTCTCTAAGTCTGTTTTCTGGTCAATCTCCAGCACATCGGCTCCCAAATTGCACATTTTGTCAATAATCCTTGTAGCATTACCGCAGATATGAAGAGAAATCAGCCCCCCTTTTTCATGTACTGCATCTATCACCTTTTTTTCATAAGGTGCAGCAAAGGTTTCATACATGGCCGGTGAGATTACATCCGGCCCTGCTGTGCTGTCACCCATTGAGGTCATAGGAACCCCCAATTGAAGCAATCGCTCATGATAAGCAATGCATACTGTGGTACAAAAATCCAATAGTTTGTGGATTTCTTCTTCCGCATCTTCATCCATTAAATCTTCCAGCAGCCGGTCCATGCCATAAAGTTGAGAGGCCAGACTAAAGGGGCCCTGGTCTCCTCGTCCAATCAAAAACGTCTCCTTGTCAAAATGCCTCACCAGTCGCTCCACTGTCAAAAGCTGAGCCTTTAAGAGCGGACTTTCCCAAAAGTTATCCGGCATTTCCAGGTTTACAATATCCTCCAGCTTCTTGATTGCTGTAGTATGGGCCACAGGAGCCCCTTTTTCCCTATATACCACACCGCAGCCAAGAGCCTGGGCAAGTGTTGCCGTTCCATTTTCAATTAAAAGCATATCGTGTCCAAACTCTTCCCACATGCTTATCTGCATTCTGGCCATCATATTGTCATCCAGAACAAATGCTCCGAAATCCATACCTGACTCTTCTGCACACATCAGAAAATTATGTAAATCCGTAGGCATTCTGTCTACATTCTGAAGTTGAATAGCGGCCAGACACCGTTCATATGAATTCATATACTCTTTCATATGGATAACTCCTGTCCTTTCTATATTTCTTTTATTCTCAGAACCATCAAGCCACCCTGGCTGGTTTTATCTCTCTTAATCAGCCATTTATGTTCCAACAGATTTTCTCCCTTCCAAACTGCCTCTTTCTCTTCTTCTGACGTCTCTCCGAATAAAACCTCTGCCTCATATCTCTTTTCCGCATGCAGCAGGCTTGATAAATCCAGTTTTATCTCTATGTCATTCTCTGTGTCAGCATTAGCGGCAATCAAAAGTATTTCATCTCCATCCCTGTAGCAATAGGGAATGGGGAGTATAGCATCTGCCTCATAATCCACAGGGCAGAAATTACTTGTATTCTCTCCCATTTTTCCGGGGTGTATCAGGTGAGGATAGGTTTTTCGGATTTGTATAATACGCTTCACATCCTCCAGCATCTCTGCTTTTTCCGGATTCTCTATTTGTTCCCAATCTATCCAGCTTCCATATAACCAGCGGCCTTTACCCGGCTCTCCCTCTCCGTACAGACCGGGAGCAAGCTGGGGTAGGGGACGGTAATCTGCATTGAACTCTTCTCCGGACATAAAAATTGGAATCCCCGGTGCCAAAAGTGCCGCATATCCCGCTAAATAACGGCTTCCTTTTGCCCCATAAGGATTTTCCGTCTCCGGAAATCCGGTCCATCCATTATCATGGCAGCTAAGCTGAACCGATAAAAATTGTCCGTCCTGAATTCTTAACGGAAACTCTGCCTGCAGTTTGTTTTTACGTTTTACATATTCTACAGTATAATCTATTTCCAAAACATCTTCCAGATTGCAATTGCTGTTCCATACTTGCCCGTCCTTATCTGTCACCTGGATGTTTCGGATAGACTTTTCCTCATGAATATTCTCAACACGCAGTCTTCCCATTTGAATACGATAGGCTGTGCTGTCGTCTCCACACACTACTTCTTTTGTAATATCCCCCTCAAAGATTACCTCTGGCACTTTGTTTTTTCCAAACCATGAACTATCCCTGCTGTCCTGAACTGTTCCGTCTTCATAAAAAATTTTCACCTCATACCTCTCATTGGCTCTTACTACCCGGTCTCTGCAATAGCCAGCCACATCATGCAGCATTCTGAAAGAACGATTCAGGCCATGATTGTGGCTTATGGCCTCGCCGTGCTGTAAGATGTCTGTCACGCCGCAGATAGCTGGTCCGGTTTCTGCAATAATCACTATTTTCTTTCCCATATCAGAGGCTTTTCTCCGAATGAGCGCCCAAAGGTCGTTACGATAATGGGCCACATCCAGACGGTAACCGTCAATTCCAAAGTCTTTTATGTACCACAGCCATGTATCCACCCACCATTTATCCAAATCAGCATGTCCGCCGTACCAGTCATAATCCTTCATTCCCCATGAGCCTCCTGCAAACCAATCAGGATGTTCTTTTACAATTGGACTGTCCTCCATAACGCCATGGGTAATAACATCCAGAAAGACTTTAATTCCATGACTGTGGGCGCTATCCACGAAATGTTTAAATTCCTCCTCAGTTCCCAGACTGGGGTCTATACGGTCAGGCCGGATACAGGCATATTCTGTCCAAATGTTATAAAAATGGCTTTCATGGCAAAGCTGATGACCAGTAAGCCAGACAGCATTGATACCTAACTCCTCCAAATAGGGAAGCTTTTCTTCCAAAGAAGCAAAGGTACCTGACTCCGGACCATTAGGTGAAGTAAAGCTTTTTGTGGCTATTTCATAGATAATAAGCTGTTCCAGATAATCCGGTGCATCTATAATCTGATAATCCATAAGAATTTCCTCTCTTTCGCATTCTCATACTGCTTATCCTTTAACGGAACCTGCAACCATACTCTCTGCAATCTGTTCCTGTAAAATCACATATACTATTACCGTTGGAAGGATACACATCACAAGAGCCGCAAACATAGAAGAGTAGTTGAAGCTGAACGTAGATGTAAAATATTTAATTGTCAGCGGCAATGTCCTGTTCTTTTCGCTGGAAGTCAGCAGCATAGCATACATAAACTCATTCCAGGAAAAAATGAAGGTAAGTATTGCAGAGCTTGCCATAGCGGATTTACTAAGAGGAAGCATAACCTTCGTAAATGTCTTCAAAAATCCGGCTCCATCCATATATGCTGCCTCCTCAAGTTCCTTTGGAATCGACATATAAAAATTTTTCATCAAAAACAGGCTCAGGGCCATTCCGAATCCGGTATAGATAAGGATAAGTCCTGCCTTTGTATCATACAGCCCCAGTTTATTGATTACAAAATAAACCGGCTGCACCATAGCATTGGAGGGAATCAGCATGGAAGAAATCAGTAACATAAAGATTAACTTCTTTCCCTTAAATTCTGTTCTGGCCAGCACATACCCTGCCATAGAATAAAGCACCACTGCCAGCACAGTACTGATTCCAGCCACCAGCAGAGAAGTAAAAAACCGTGAGATTATATCCACTTTCTCCAATGCAATTCTGTATCCCTCTGTATAAAAAGAAGTAGGCAGAGAAAAACTAGAGGAAAGGATTTGATTGTTTGTCTTAAAGGAGGACAGAAAAACCCACAGGAAAGGGAACAGTGAAATCAGAATTACAATCCCCATAATAAAGTAATCAAATATTTTCTGTCCTGTCTGCTTTTTGCCTTTCATATCTCTCTCCACCTCTCAATCTACCGTGTCCATGCGAAATAATTTATTGCAAAGCAGCATCACAAGAATACCAAGGACCAGCAGAAGAATTCCCAGCGTATTGGCATACCCGTATTGATTGCTCTGAATAATCTTGTTTACCATCATCACTGAAATGGTCATACTGGAATCGCCGGGTCCTCCGTTGGTCGTCATATAAATAGACTCAAATTCCTTAAACACTGATGTGACAGCTACAATGGCTCCTGTCCCAATGGCTCTTCTCAGCAGAGGAAGATATATATATAAGTCCACCTGCCTTGCTGTGGCTCCGTCAATCCTGGCGGCATCTTCTATCTCCGAAGAAATAGAGCTAAGCTCCGCCAGGACAATCAATGTAATCACTGCTGCATACCATAGCCAGATATTTGTAACACTTAAAAATGCAGTTTGAGAATCCACCAGCCAGTTTCTGGTCAGATGTTCCAGGCCTATAGTTTTTAACAGCATATTCAGAATTCCCACATCCGGCTTATAGATAAATACAAACATCAGCGCCAGCGCAGACCTGGAGATAATATTGGGAAGCATAAACACAGACCTGGTGAATCTCCAGCCTCGCCTTTTTCGTTTCAGCACCAGCGCTACCAAAACGCCAAAGGGAACATGCACTGCCACGGCCAGCAACGCCCAGAGCAAAGTATGCCAAAGGGATGCATGAAATACGGAATCATGGAATATCTGTATATAATTTTCCAGGCCGATGAAGCGCATACTCTGCATTCCGTCCCATTTCGTAAAACTGGAAACCAAAGCCAGAACCATAGGCCCAAGATAAACCAATACAAACATCAACAGCGTAGGCGCTAAAAAAATAACAATCCAGACTTTGTTTTTCTGTTTCATCCCCATCACCTTCTGCCTATTCTATATCTTGTTTATACTGTGCAGCACCTTCATTCATCATCTGGATAAACTCATCCACAGTAATACTTCCTGACACTAAATTTGGAATTTCTCTTCCAAATACATCATTCTGAGATACCGGGTCCCATTTTGTCTGATAACTGGGCAGCACAATACTTACATCTGAAGAAGCATCCACGCAATCTTTCATAGGAGCAATCATTTTATCATACTCATCCTGCGGAAAATCTACTACAGAGGACAATTCTCCTGCCTCAACCGCTCTCTTTGTGCTGTATACAGGCTTTGTGTAAAATTTCATAAATTCAATGGCACCGTCAATAACATCCTGGCCATGGTCTGTGGTAATACACCAGCTTGTCTGCTCCATAGAACCAATCATCACATCTCCGGGATATTTTGCATAGCCTACTTTATCTGCAAAGCCTTCTGCTGCATAATCCGGGTCAGTAAGACTTGACATCATCCAGGGACCGTTGGCTATCATTGCCGTATTTCCGCTGAAGAAATTATTGGCGGCCAGCGCATAGGTTCCTCCTACAGCGTCTGATGTAGTATAATCAAACTGCTTTTTCAGAACTTCTATTGCTTCTTTAAATTCCGGAGTATCGAAATCATCCGGGAACTGCTGGGCCATAAATTCCTGTCCTTCCTCTGTGCCTCCTAAATAAGCTGTAGCAAGAAGCATGGGGCACCAGGCTGTCTCCGTTGTGTGAAGGGATAATGCAGGTATTCCTGCTGCTTTCAATTTGTCGCATGCCTCCCAAAAGTCATCCCAGGTCTCAGGAAATTCCTCAATTCCCGCTTGTTCAAATAGTTCTTTATTATAATAAAATCCAGAAAGCTGAAGACCTGCACCGGGAATCATATACATTTTACCGTCGTCTCTTGTAAATGCATCAATACCCTGGGGCATCAATTGCCCCTTCCATTCCTGGTCCTCCTCCAGATAAGGCGCTACATCCACCAATCTGTCGTTTTCCACAAGCAAATCGAAAAATGCCGGTTCCGGTCCAACCTGAATCAAGGCCGGAAGGGAATTAGAAGCATTCAACATTTTTAATTTTGAACGGTAATCATCCGAGGCCCCGGCCAGATATTCCACATCCATCTGATATTTTCCTTTGTATTCCTCGTTAAAGTCTTCTACTACTTCTTTCATCTGAATATCCATGGCGTCATTGGCACCAGTAGTGATAATTATGGGAATCTTCACTTCTTCTCCACTCTCTTCTGATGACTGACTATCCGAAGCTGAATCCTTACCGTCTCCGCCGCTGTTGCTGCTGTTTCCTCCTCCGCATCCGGCTAATACAAATGCAGTGACTAAACTTAAAATCCTCATCATGTTTCTCTTTTTCATAGATAAGAACCCCCTTTTCTTTTGATGACTGTATTATAGCAACCTAAATCGTCCAATATATACAAAAAATTATATCTGTATTGTCATTTTTTATACATATTATATATAGTTAATCTTTTATCCCTCCCCTCAGCATACAAGAGTCCAAACAGTCGAAATGGCGCTTCCACCTTACCATATCAAAGAAAGCGCAGGACAATCTGCATTTTGTCCTGCGCTTTCTTTATTTTACACCTTGGTCACATACTAATTTTCATCCTGCCTCAGACTCTGCTGTCATGGGTATACGAATGGTACAAACCGTGCCTGTCTCCTGAGAACTTTCATAATGAATATGAAAGAGATTTCCATATCTGAGGCAAAGTCTGCACACCACATTAGATATTCCGTATCCCCCTTTTTTCTGGGGAAATGCCCGCTTTATCTCTTCCATTCCCTGATACTGCATCTGATTAAGCTTATCCAGGACAGCCGTCTCCATGACACTTCCGTTATTGCTGACCTGCAGCACCATAAAATCATCCACTGCCTTTGCTTCTACTTTGATTTTTCCTCCTTGGTCCATTTCAGCAAATCCATACTTAATACAGTTCTCCACCACAGGCTGCAGGATAATCTTAGGAATCTTAACCTGCAAAATAGTCTCCTCTGCTTCTATCTCGTATTGAAACAGGTTCTCATTTCTTATCTGTTCTATATTCAGATAACATTTCACATGCTCCAGCTCATCTTTAAGAGAAACATCGTTTTCTCCCTTACTGATACTGATTCTGAGCATTCGGGATAAAGATTGGATAAGTTTCACCATTGTCTCATCTCCATCCATCCTGGCCAGCATATGTATATTATCCAGTGTATTATATAGAAAATGAGGGTTGATTTGATAGACCAGAGAATTATATTCGTTAATACGAATTTCTTCTTGCTCTTTTTTCACTTCTTCCATTAAGTTTCCTATATGTTTAAGCATTTTATTATAGGAAACTGCTACCTGGTCCAGTTCTGTGTTAGTGCTAATCTGTATTTCCTGATTCAGGCTCTCCTCGCCAAAATGGCTCATAATCCGGCTGATACCTGAAATGGATTTTCGAAGAGGCCGTGATACAAAGGCAGACATAACCACACAGACAATCACAGAAACCAGCATGGTCAAGCCAAGGCTTTTCAAAAAATTTCTGGCCGGAGCCTGAATCACTGACTCCGGTACCACAGAAAGAAAAATAAATTCTCCATTTTTATCTGTATTAGCAAAACAAATTTTGCTGTCTGCTTCAAAATGAACCACTTCCCCGGCTTCCTTTGGCAGCTCTTCCCGGGCTTTTCTCAAAATTTCCCGGCTAATCTTTTCTTCCTGTCCTTCTCCTCCGGTCTTGCAGCAGATTTCCCCTTCCAATGTAATCATCCCATAAATTGCCGGGGTGTGCCGGTTCACATCAAAAAAAATATTATCATAGAAATCCTGATTCAGCTTCACAATAAGGATTCCCGGACTTACATTTTGCTCCATATGTCGTATATTTCGAACCAGAAAAATACCGGAATCTTCTTTTCCGTTCAGATTGATGGTGCTATACATAATTTTTGTCATAGAATAACTATCTTGAAGAGCTTCCCATAATTCCCCTGACAAAATATCCTCTGGGTTTACATCTTCTATGACTTGATTAGAGAAGTATTCATTCCCTTTATTGTCAATAAATATCACATATTCCGTATATTGATTATTTGGATACCAAAGACTTCTGTTGACATATGCTTTATCCTGGGGCAGCAGTTCTTTTTTCTCCAAGGATTTCTGGATATAGGAATTGGTGATATAATTTTTGGTCAACTCATCAAAGCCCTGCTCCATCATCTGGTAGTTGCCAATCATCTTACTGTTACTGTGAGAATAATTCTCCAGATTCAAGTCCGTTACATTTCTGTTTATGGAGCCAGCCAAAATAACCCCCATAATGCCAAGAGGCAAAATTGCCGCAAGAATGGTAAAGACCACTAATTTTTTGCGTATGCCGTAAAATTTCTTACTGTTCTTCATCCTTTACTTTCCTATACTCTGTCGGCAGACAGCCCACATGTTTTTTAAACTGCTGTGTAAAATAGGAAGGGTTTGGTATCCCCACCTTTTCGCAGACTTCTGTTATGGTATCATCTGTTGTTTTTAATAGCTTTTTTGCCAGCTTCATCCTTTCTTCCAACAGATACTGCTTAAAAGACCTCTGCATTCCCTGGCCGAAAAGCCGCCCAAAATATACAGGATTTAAATGTACCTCCCTTGCGGCTGTCCCCACGCTCAAAAATTCGTCATCTAAATGTTCCTGCACATAACCAACTGCCTGGCTGATATAATTTCTGGCGTGACTGCGGATTTCATCCAGTTCTCTTACGTCCCTTAGGTTTTCCTCTGTCTGCTCCATATTTTCAACTGCCTGGACATATGCCTCTTTTAACCCTTTTATGGCTCTGCTCAACCCGGATATTCCATACCGGAAATCTACGGCAAACCTCTGCTTCAACATATCCAATTCCCTCTCAAGAACCGGAAGCACCAGATATTCCTCACTGGAAGCTGCAAATATAATAATCCTGTAGCCGCTTTCATTCTGAAAATAAAAATACTGATAATCTTCACCCAAACTATTTTCCAGAAACCCGGCAATCTCCTCCTGGGTAACAGCCTGCATATATTTCCCATCCTGCATTCTCACAAAATCTATACAGACGGCCCGATAAAATAAACTGTCCCAATCGTTTCTACCAAAACGAACTAATGCGTCCTGGAGCTCATCCTCATCTATCTGGTCTCCGCTAAACTTCCCCACCATATAGTTTTCAAAATCTTTTTTGTTGTTTTTTATAAAGTGCTCATAATCCTGTAGAATTTTCTTATTCTTCCTGCTCTGCTGTATTGTTTTGGCTGCACTAAGAACAGCCTCCTCCATTTTGCTGTCCTCAATGGGCTTTAAAAGATAGGTAAATGCTCCCAGTTCACATGCTTTCTGTGCATATTCAAAATCCCGGTATGCACTGATAACTATCCACAAGCTTTTCTTTTTTGCCCTCTTGTCCACCTCCTGAATCAGTTGTAATCCCGTCATCTGTTTCATCCGAATATCCGTTATAACAACATCCGGCTGTTTTTCCAAAATTTCGTCCGCTGCTTTCCTGGGATTTGATGATGCGCCCACCACCACTGCTCCCCATTTTTCCCAGGAATATGTAGTCCTTAGCCCTTTTAAAATGATTGCCTCATCATCTACCAAAAAAATCTTAATTTTCTCCATTTTCCCGCCCCGCAACTATTCCTGTTTCCCTATAAGTTTTCACCGTCCTGCCGGCCTATAGCTGTACATTCGTTCTTTCCTGCTTGTTGTCTGAACAGCCACAGACCGGAATTTTCACTGTAAATTTATTATACTGCTGAAAATTGGATTTTGGTAGTCTTAATCCGTATTGGTAATTTCTCCCTCCAGTATCCCCAATATTGCAGTTCCCACTCCGTCCTCCTGGTTGGAGCCGGTGATAAAGTCTGCTGCCGCTTTACAGGAAGGGGCTGCATTTTCCATAGCAATGCCCAGGCCTGCATATTCCAGCATCTCTCTGTCATTGTCTCCGTCTCCGAAAGCAGCCAAGGCCTCTCTGGGACAATTCAATCGCTCCAACAAGAACGACACTCCGGAAACTTTCCCTGCCTTTTCATGGGAAATCTCTAAAAGCTGAGGCACGGAGGAGGTAATATACACATTAGAGACATTTTGCTCCAGAGTTTTCCACAATTTTCTCTTTTCTTCCTCATTTTTTACCACCACATCTATGGATTCCAGCTCTTCCTTGTGACAGCTGAGAAAAGCTCTCATATCCTCAATAGGGGTTCTGGTGCTTTGTATATATCCCACGGCCCGCCCAGAAGCCCCAAAGCTTACCGGTCTCTCCACATACTCTTTTTGGGCATACGGCTTTCCATCAATAAACCCCTCCAGCGCCACCGGCCATTCCCGGGTTTCCCTGAGGATTTCTTCTACAGTCTCTGCTTCTAATTTGTATTGCCGCAGGCAAGTCCCTGTCTGAATATCATACACCGCCGCTCCGTTAGAAGTAACGGCATAGCGGATACCCTCTATGTCTTTTATATCCCCAGGAAGGGATTCCAGGGAACGGCCGCTGGCGATTATCACCTGGATGCCCTGACTAATAGCGGCTTCTATTGCTCTTCTGTTTCTATCGCTTAATCGTCCCCGGGGATTCAGCGCAGTTCCGTCTAAATCCGTTACAATGCATCTGATTCTGCTCACCCTCATTTCTCCTTTAGATTCCGTTAATTTCAAATAAAGCTCTGAATTCCTCTGCCTCTTGCAGCCTGGTCTTCCACTGATATTTTTTCAAATCTACCTGCCATCCCTCCTGGGTATATATCACCGGAACCTCCTCATGTTCTAAAAGCCTTTTCTGCAAATCCGCCGTCTCGAAAGCCGCTGCTCCGCTTAATATCCCTTTGGCATTCACCACTCTATGAGCCGGTATTTTTTCTCCCAGCCGGTCTGTCCTCAAGCCATATCCCACCTGTCTGGCGTTCTTCGGTTTGCCGCAGAGCAAAGCTATCTGCCCATATGTAGCCACTCTTCCATAAGGGATACTTTGACATACAAATGCTGCTCTTTTATAAAAATCATAGCCCATATCTCATTACCGCCTTTCCTTTCTTCTATATTACCAAATCAGTGCATAGACGCTATGTATTTTTATTGTATTCTCTGGGCTTCAGAAAATCAACATCCTCAATTATGTTGACATATGCTTCGTAACAGTTCA
>UMLF01048933.1_pt1 | contig 10795 bp, 9 predicted proteins | sample 1966501 | NCBI WGS metagenome assembly UMLF01 (sample SAMEA4836194, study PRJEB28245) | human gut metagenome | biome: gut microbiome; material: fecal sample | place: Denmark | collected 2008 | reverse complement strand
ATTGCCGTTACCGTCTGTAATCTTTTCATTGACAGTGATGTGATTCTTGTTACCTGAAGCGTCATTGAATACATAAACAGTTTCCTGTCTTGTGTTAGTTGCAAGTGTGCTCTTGTTAGACACTGCAAGTTCATTAGTTATTGCCTGTGTAATCGTAGCCTCTGTACTGCCTGCTGCCATCTCTGTTACATAAGCTGTATCTGTTCCTGTTGTTGCAGCTGTATTAGCACCGCAGCCAACAAGGCTTGCTGCTGTAAGAACTACACACATTAAAACTGAACTATATCTGAATAAATTCTTTTTAACCATAATAATCTTCCTCCTATTAATTCTGACTGTTCTTCTTAGGCTTAAAACCTAAACTTGTATGAATAATCACCTTATCAAGCAATACGAAAAGTGATGGAAGAACAAATATAACAACAAACATACTGATGATTGCGCCTCGTGCCATAAGTGTACAAAGTGAAGCAATCATATCAACACTGGCTATCATACCTACACCAAATGTTGCTGCGAAGAAACCAAGTGCGCTGACAATAATAGATGGAATAGATGTTCCAAGTGCTATTGATATAGCTTCTTTCTTAGAGTTACCAGCGGCTCTTTCTCTCTTATATCTTGTAGTCATAAGAATTGCATAATCGACTGTCGCACCAAGCTGAATAGTTCCGATTACTACCGAAGATATAAATGGTATCGTTGTTCCTGTATAATATGGAATACCCATATTAACAAATATAGCAAATTCAATAGCAGCAACCAGAATAACCGGAAGAGATATTGACTTTAATACGAAGAAAATAATAAAGAATATCGCAACAATTGAAACTGCACTAACTGTCTTAAAATCCTTATCAGTAATAGTGATAAGATCCTTAGTACAAGGAGCTTCTCCAATTACCATAGATTTAGCATCATACTTCTTTGCAATTGCATCAACCTTATTAATCTGGTCATTGATTTCATCAGAAGCAATTGTGTAATTAGTTGATACCATCATAATCTGGTATTCATCACCCTTAAGCTCTGAAACAAGCGAATCAGGAAGCATTTCCGTAGGGATTTCTCCACCGAGTGCTGAGTCAATACTTAATGCAAATGAAATTCCGTCCAGATCATTTACCTCATTCATCATTGCATTAGAATCCTCTGCTGAAAGATTACTGTCTGCAAGAATCATATATATAGAATTAGTTCCGTCAAAGTTGTCGGCAAGCAGCTTGTTAGCCTGCGAACAGTTAAGCTTCTCTGGAAGTGTATCAGATAAATCATAATAAACCTTAGTATTGTTATATCCGTAGATTGCCGGGCCAAGAAGCAGAACGAATATTATAAGGAATATCCATGAATGATTAACTATCCATCTTGCCGGCTTATCAAAATTCGGCATAATCTCTCTATGCATTGTCTTCTCAAGAGCCTTGTCAAATGTAAGAATAAGGGAAGGAAGTATTGTAACACAACCAATAACACCCAATACAACACCCTTTGCCATAACAACACCAAGGTCAAGACCAAGTGTAAAGCTCATAAAGCAGAGTGCGATGAATCCTGCAACAGTTGTTATGGAAGAACCAACAACTGATGTAAGTGTATTCCCAATAGCAACCGCCATAGCTTCTTGATGATCATCTGGAGTTTCTTCCTTAGCTTCCTTGTAACTGTGCCATAAGAATATAGAATAATCCAGAGTTACACCAAGCTGAAGTACCGCTGCCAGTGCTTTCGTTATGTATGAAACCTCACCTAAGAAATAATTAGAACCAAGGTTATACACAATTGCCATACCTATACTTAACATAAAGAATACTGGTACAAGGAATGAATCCATAAATATAGCAAGTACGATACATACAAGAACAACCGCTACAAGTACATAAAAAGGAGTCTCCTTTTCTGCCATTGTCTTAGTATCTGTAACTACAGCAGACATACCGGCAATATAACACTGATTATCCGTAACATCTCTTACTTCCTGAATAGCCTTCATTGTATCGTCACTTGATGTTGTATCATCAAAGAATATTGCAAACAACGTAGCTCCTGAATCCTCATTTTCAAAATAAGAACGGAACTTATCAGGAAGAATTTCTGAAGGAACATCATCTCCTACTATTCCACTATAAGAGATAACTGACGCTACATGGTCAACCCCCTCAACCTTCTTTACCAACTTAGAAACATTTGACTTATTCATTCCGTCAACGACGACCATTGCATAAGCGCCCTTTCCGAAATCATCAAGCAAAATGTCCTGTCCCTGCATAGTGTCGATATCACTTGGCAGATAATACAGGATATCGTAATTAACCCTGGTATTAAAGTAACCAAGAACTGATGGAATCAACAGCAGGAAGCTAAGAACCAGAATTGGAATTCTTAACTTAACAACAACTTTTCCAAACTTTTTCATATAAATAACCACGCCTTTCTGTAAGATGCAAATGCCAACAACCCTTAGTCATATAAGTATTCATGTCTTTAACAAATATGACCGATAGTCATTTTCAATTTCAGTTGACATTATAGCACCTCAAAACACATAGTCAATAGAAAATTGACCGAAAGTCATTTTTTAATATTTATTTTATAATTGAGTTGGTGTATAATGTATTTATAAATGAGTTGGCATGGTAATCAATTTCAGGCACGCTTGCGCTGCTTGTCGCTCACAGCGGACACTAAACTCGTTGCAGTTCCTGCAACTTGTTAAGTGCCGGTGGCTCCAAAGCACCTGAAATCAATTACCATACCAACTCATAATACACACTATAACCAACTAATAATTAACACTAATAAAGGTGAGTGATTGATATGGGAAAGCTTGAAGCTAACAAACAACAGAAACTTACTTCTCTGCTGAATACTGCATTTAATCTCTTTACTACCCAGGGGGTTACGAAGACTTCTATTGCGGAAATTTCTCAGAAAGCAGGTATTGCTAAGGGTACATTTTATCTGTACTTTAAGGACAAGTATGATATAAGAAACCGTCTTATATCACATGAATCAAGTAAATTATTTAAGAATGCCGTCGCTGATTTAGAGGAATTTTCTAAAGAAAAGAACGAACAGTTAGGTTTCGAAGAAAAAATAATATTTATAATTAATCATATTGTAGATGAACTGAATTCTAATCAGACTCTTCTCACATTTATATCAAAAAACCTTAGCTGGGGAATCTTCAAGGAAGCTCTCACAACTAAGGTTGCATCTGATGATATTAACTTTAAAGATGTATATTATGAAATGATTAACGCTGAGGATATCTCACTTGAAGAGCCTGAAATAATGCTCTTCCTTATTGTTGAGCTTGTAAGTTCAACTTGCTACAGCGCAATTCTTTATAAAGAACCTGCTGACATAGATACTATCAAGCCTTATCTTTTCAAGACAGTACGTGCAATCATCAAAGAGCACACTATCCGGTAGCTGCTTACGCTTTCCCTTCAAGCTCCTGATATATATCCCTCTTTGACACTCCTCTGTCCTTTGCTGCAGCTTTCATGGCTTCTTTCTTATCCATGCCCTGCGACATATACATCTGCACATGTTCTGCCACACTCATGTTTTCCCACTGCTTTCTTGCCTCGGCCTTTAACTGCTCTCGGCTTTTACCGGCAATCACAAGCACATATTCACCTCTTGGCTCATTATTTTCATAATATTCACATGCAGATTCAAGCGTGAATTCCATAGAATTCTCATATCTCTTGGTAAGTTCCTTACATATAGTAATCTGTCTGTCACCGCCAAGCGTATCTTGTAGTTCCGCGAGTGTCTTAGTAAGTCTGTGCGGTGCTTCATATATAATCATAGTCCTTGTTTCACATGCTAACTCTGCAAGAACTTCTTTTCTCTCATTCTTATCCGCTGGTAAAAATGCTTCAAATGCGAATCTTCTTGTCTCGCGTCCTGACATTGTAAGCGCTGTTATGCATGCTGCCGGTCCCGGAAGTGAAGTAACCCTGATACCTGCTGCCCTGCATTGCTTTACAAGCTCCTCACCAGGATCCGATATTCCCGGAGTTCCTGCATCAGTAATTACAGCCACATCCATTCCACCTAATATTTTATCAACAAGAACCTTTGCCTTATCATACTTATTAAATTCATGATAGCTTGTCATAGGTGTCTTTATTTCAAAATGATTAAGCAGCTTAATACTGTTTCTTGTATCCTCTGCTGCAATCAGGTCTGCTTCTGAAAGCACACGCAAAACCCTGTAAGTAATATCCTCAAGATTACCAATAGGCGTTGCACACAGATACAGCATACCCGGTCCGTCTTTCTTTACATTTTTTTCATTATCCATAATAAACCTCTATCTATTCATACATTTTTAGAAGCGCATCAGTGTAAGTACCGTCCGTCTTGTATACAATAAGCGGTTCTTCAACAATAAGCTGGGAATTACCTCCCTTAACCGCTTCTATAAGCACCATATTGGCAGCCTTATTCACATAAGGATACACCAGCCTCATTCTCTTCGGCTCAAGATGATACATTCTCATAGTGTCAAATATATCAACAAGTCTGTTCGGTCTGTGAACCATATACATTTTCCCTTTAGATTTAAGACAACGGCTTGCTTCCCTTATAACATCATCAAGACTACACAGAAGCTCATGTCTTGCAATTGCCTTGGCACTGTCCGGATTGACAATACCGTGATTTTCATTCATATATGGCGGATTGCTCGTCACAACATTAAAAGAAGCTTCCCCAAATATAGTGGAAGCTTCCTTAATATCACCCTTAACAACACTGATTCTGTCCTCAAGATGATTAAGCTCCACATTTCTTCTGGCAAGCTGTGCGCTTCCCTCCTGAATCTCAAGAGCACTATATGTGCTACCTGGATTCTTAGACTGCATAAGCACCGGAATAATACCATTACCGGTACCCATATCCAGCACCCTGTCCTTCTTCCCTGCCCTGGCATAAGTAGACAACAGCACTGCGTCCATTCCAAAACAAAAAATATCTGTATTCTGTATAAGCTTTAGTCCATCTCTCATCAAATCATCAATTCGTTCATTAATCATCACTAATATGGGCTTTTCCTTCTTTTCTTTCTAATTCCTCAAGTGCCTTAAGTTCCTTATCATCATCAATGCGGACCTTATCAAATCTTCTTTTTCTCTTAAAACGAAGCTCCTCAACCGGATATTCCTTAAGTTCCTTTTCGTCATTATCATGAGTTATTAATACCTTAACTCTCTGCCTTAAAACATTGACACTTGAAACCTCACCAACCAGTTTATCTGGTGTAGTAACAGAATCTCCCACATTAGGCAGATGACTATTTAATTCCTCATATGTATCCTGCTCATTCTTTAAACAACACATAAGTCTTCCACACACACCTGAAATCTTAGTTGGATTAAGTGACAGGTTCTGCTCCTTAGCCATCTTAATAGATACCGGATTGAATTCTGGTAAAAATGTGGCACAACATAAAGGTCTTCCGCAGGAACCAATTCCACCAAGAATCTTAGTCTCATCCCTTACTCCAATCTGTCTTAATTCAATTCTTGTCTTAAATACTGCAGCAAGATCCTTAACAAGCTCTCTGAAATCAATTCTTCCATCAGCAGTAAAATAGAACAGCACCTTATTATTGTCAAATGTATACTCAGCCTTAATAAGCTTCATGTCAAGATTATGCTTTGCAATCTTCTCAAGACATATCTTAAATGCTTCTTTTTCCTTTTCTCTGTTTTTTAATTCTCTTTCATCATCTTCTGGTGTTGCAACCCTTATAATTGCCTTTAGAGGCTGGATAACCGCTGTATCTTCAACTTCTCTTTCACCTAGAACAACCTGTCCATATTCAACTCCTCTGGCAGTCTCAACAATAACATGCTGTCCTGTTTCGACTGAATATTTCCCAGGTGCAAAAAAATATATCTTTCCAACCTGTCTGAATCTAACTCCAACAACTTTAGTCATCTATACTCTCCATTCTATGAATTTTCCTTAATCGCCATAATAAGCAATTCTATAACCAGATCAAAATTAACATTTGCCTGAAGTCTGACCTTAACCCTGTCAATAGAATTAATAATATCCTGTAAACCTTCATATGACATAGTCTGTGCCTGACTCTTTATCAGTGTCATCTGGTCATTAAATATGAGCAGATTAGTATCATTCGTACTCTTAAACATAAGTACATCCCTATACCACATAAGCATAAGGTCAAGGTAATCATCAATAGTCAGCTTATAATTGGTAACTCTTTTCACCGATGTCATAATATCAGCCGAATCCATATCCTTAGCATTCTTAATAACATCCATTACATCACGTCTTAACTCTGCAAACTCAGTAGATTCGACCATAGTCATTGCCCTGCCGATTCGTCCAGCTGCAAATCTTGCTGCAAATTTACACTCATAATCACCGATATTATCATAGTGGTCTTTAAGATATTTAATAACTACATCATCCTTAAGTGGCTTAAGATCAAGCACAACGCATCTTGACAGAATAGTCTGTAAGAAAACATCCGGATTATTAGCAAGCAGAATAACAATTCCATAAGCCGGCGGCTCTTCAATTGTCTTAAGCATTGCATTCTGTGCTGCAACAGTAAGCTTGTCTGCTTCATCAATAATGTATATCTTGTAAGGACTGCTGTAAGGCTTAATCTGCATATCCGATACAAGCTGGTCTCTTATATCATCAACACCAATACTTCCCGGCTTCTCATGTCCAACCCAGATAATATCCGGCTGGTTCCTGCCTGCTGCCTGCACACAGGAATGGCACACCCCACAAGGCTCAACACCGCCCGCCTCACACTGCAGTGTCTGTGCAAATGTGCTGGCAATAAGCTTCTTTCCTGAACCAAGTCCTCCGCTGATTACATAAGCATGAGATACCTTTCCCATAGATATTGCACTCTGCAAATGTTCTTTAATAGTCTCATATCCATATATATCTGAAAAATTACCCATACTTATTCCTCTTTTCATTACTTATCTGTAATATTATAACACATATTGCTCCTATGTTGAAATATCTAATAACAATCCCCTGATATCATCAATAGCTCCGACTATTGCAAGATGATCCTTTTCATCTTTTACCAGTTCTCTGGCGAGATTATCAAGATTCTCATCTACCATCTTAACAATTCCATACACCCTGTGTCTTCCCCTTCTGTCAAGAAAGTTCTCTCTTGAAAACTTGTGTGAACGGTTTACAACTTCATTTAGGAATCCCTTAACAAGCTCTCTGTACTTCTTCATATCTCTTATATCCATATGCTTTGCAATCTTTTCACCCTGCTCGGTAATTTCCTGCATCATATTTCCCAATTTTTCCTGAAGGTCTTTCTCCTCAATATTGCTAATCAGTGTAAACTTAAAACTATCATCTGATTTTTCCTGTGCTTTAACCGGAGTGGTCTGATTAGCCGGTGCTATATCTTTAACCTTAATATCCATACATACCTCCTAATATGGCACTCTTAACTTCACTAATGCAATCCTCTAACTCTCCATTATTGCTAAATCTTCTTGTAATACCAGCCTTAGCAATATTCTCTTCTGAAAAATCCTCACTGTCTGCAAGAAATCTTCTGCACATTTCCTCATAGTGTGGATTATCCTGTTTTTGTTCTCTATGGATAGCCCTTGTGAGTCTCAATCCATCTTCTACTTCAATGTATATCGGCATAATATGCTGTTTTCCATAGAATTCACAGAATTTATCATACGCTTCAAGCGTTCCTATAACCAGATACCTGTTACCACTGTTAAGGTCAATCTGTCCGTCATCAGCTGTAAAATACTTCCACACACCATACACAGTATTATATTCTCTCAGTTCAACAATCCTGCCGCTCTCCTGCATCTTAACAGCTGTCTCATCATTTACAAAAAAATACTCAACCCCATCGGTCTCCCCGGCTCTCATAGGTCTTGTTGTATACAATATAACAGTATTAAGCTTCAGACTTTCATCTTCAATTAGGTTTTTATATATCTTATCCTTGCCGGACGCGCTTTTTCCCATAATAAATGCTATCTCAGGCATCTTATCTTTCCTTCCTTAAGACCGGGTACTTCCAGCCCGGCATTTATCGCACTCTTAATAATTCTGCATACATCACCGGTAATCCGCTCGCCTACATTAACAACAGGCATTCCCGGTGGGTATATAAGAACCGATGACATACTTATTCTACCACATATATCAGGTGAATTAACAGATAAATCTTCATATCCATTTTCATCCATTAAATCAATTGCATCTGCCGGACACATACATACTTCCGGCTTGTTGTTAATCGCATACCCTAAGCTTTCCCCTACAGCATTTTCACTGTCTTTGCTTTCAACTTTCCAGCTTTTATCAATCTCCTTCAATGCACTAAGAAATCTGTCATAATACTCCTGTTTATCAGCAACTGAAGTCATTGCAATAACATATTTAAATGATGCCATCTCAAGCTGCACCTTATATTCATCCAATAACCTGTCATATAGGTACTTTCCATCATCACATATAAGAATAATCTTAGAAATATCATCACTATCCATCAACCTTATATTATTAAGTTTTGCAATATTTTCTCTTAAATTCTTAAGTCTGTTTATATATTCCTTAAAAATATAATCTCCCTGCCCTTCAATAATTCTCATACACCTGTCAATACTCGCCATAAGAATATATGAGGGGCTGGTTGTCTGATATATATTCCAAAATCTTTCCACTTTATCATAATCTACATAATTTCCAGAAATATGTAGCAGTGCAGTCTGTGTAAGTGCCGGTAATGTTTTATGAATACTGTTAATTACAATATCAGCCCCAGCTTTTACTGCCGACTCTGGAAATTCCTCACTGAATTCAAAATGTGCCCCATGCGCTTCGTCAACTATAAGTGGTATTCCTTTTTCATGCAGATAACTGGCAATCTCCCTTACCTCTGACACAACACCTTCATAAGTCGGAGAAGTTATAATAACCGCCTGTGCATCCCTGTTATTTTCAACACATTTTCTAATCTGTTCTAATGATAGTCCTCTGTATATTCCTGTATCATTATCAACCTCCGGTATAACATATACTGGCTCTAACTGTGCCATAATCAATGCATTGTACACTGACACATGACAGTTTCTTGCAACGATAATCTTTCCTTTTCTTTTCGTCGCACCGCATATAGCTGATAATATTCCTGCTGTACTTCCATTTACAAGCATCAGTGTTTTATCTGCTCCATACAATTTTGCTGCCCTGTCAGACGCATTTTTAATAATACCATCCGCATTATGCATATTATCAAATCCGTCAATCTCGGTAATATCAAGTTCTGAAGTACTTGCATATTCAGTATTGCGCTTTCCTCCCGGCATATGCATTGGCACATAACCAGCTTTTGAATACTCTTCAAGTTTTTCCAGAATATCTATATTTCCCATCAATACAACTCCATTATCTCTTATTCTGTAACCATAAGCTTTACTGTTACTTCATCATGGCTTCCAATTGCATCTGTAACTTCATACTTAATATCATAAGTACCTGTCTGGTCAAATGTATATCTTCCAACAGTCACAATCTTTGCAGTAATATCATTACCACAAGTATCAGTTGCAGTAACCCCTGTCATTACATCTACACTCTGACCAATCTTTGTCTGAATGTCCTTTGCCCCTTCTATCTTAGCACTATAAGCATTCCACGGATTATTCTCGTCAGGGTCTGTAGGATCCCAGCCGGCATATGCACTGTCCTCTGGAATCTTTATAGAATCCGGCTTACCAAGTGGTCCAGGATTAACTGCATCATCATATATAGTTACACCTGTTCCCGATGGACAGTTATCATATATCCACTTTACATCCCTAACGCACATTCTAACGCATCCAAGAGAAGCATAATCACCAAGCTTATTGTACTGTCCATCCTCCAGATCACCCTTATTCATTGAATAATATGGAACAGAATGGAACAGATAACCTCCACTTATTCTGAATGCATAACGTCCATAAGTACCATCAACCATATATCCCCATTCGTACTTATCTGATGTTACATAATTCTCACCCACAATAGTTTCGTCGCCTGCTTTTCCACATGATGTTGCAAATGCTTTGACTGGTATGGTGTATTCTCCATTCTCATCAATCCCATACACTGTAGCACAGTTAGCAGCTCTGTTTACTTTAATAAAATATGGAAGATAAACTCCTTCTGGTGCAATGTATTCTTGTTCTTTTGATTCAGGCTCTTTATTATCAATCCACACAACTTCCCTTGCCGCTGTTGTCTCTTCTGTTGAAACAACTGTCTGTTCATCATTACTCCCATGATTATCATCCTGTTTTTCCTTATTATAATGAGACAACATAATTCCAGCAGTTACTGCTCCTGCAATAGCAATCACAGCAACAGCAATAAATATAACAAGTGTCAGATTTCTCCTGAACCATGACTTTCTTCTTTTTAAATATTTATAATTAATATTTCCTTTTGACATAATATCCTCCTTTGTCCATTACAAAAATTAATATGTGTTTATAAATGTTTTTAACGCAAAAAAAGCTGTTTCATCACGAAACAGCTTTAAGTGCCTAGAACCGGAATCGAACCAGTGACACGAGGATTTTCAGTCCTCTGCTCTACCGACTGAGCTATCTAGGCTTAGTAGCGGGGACAGGATTTGAACCTGTGACCTTCGGGTTATGAGCCCGACGAGCTTCCGAGCTGCTCTACCCCGCGGCATTCACTATATATATTATGTTAAATAGATGTAAAATATACATCAAAG
>UMLF01063480.1_pt1 | contig 10818 bp, 9 predicted proteins | sample 1966501 | NCBI WGS metagenome assembly UMLF01 (sample SAMEA4836194, study PRJEB28245) | human gut metagenome | biome: gut microbiome; material: fecal sample | place: Denmark | collected 2008 | reverse complement strand
AGCCGGGATATGGCCGGATGCGCCGGAGAGAAGAGGAGGCAAAAGGCCGTCATCCATTGCGTGAAGTGGCGGAAGGAAAGCTTTCTCTGGACGCTTTCCTGGAGCAGCTTTCCATAGAAGACAAAATTCATCTTTTGGGAGGACAGCCTAATACAGGGGTGGCCAATACTTTTGGCATGGGAAATTTAAAGGACTATGGAATTCCTAATGTTATGACAGCAGACGGGCCTGCGGGCCTGCGGATTCAGCCCTGGTGCGGCGTGAATACTACCGCATGGCCCTGTGCCACTATGCTGGCCTGCACCTGGAATACAGAGCTGGTGGAGCAGGTAGGCGCTGCGGCTGCGGAGGAAGTAACGGAAAATAATATCGGTATTTGGCTGACGCCGGCCATGAATATTCACAGAAGTCCTCTTTGCGGAAGAAACTTTGAATATTATTCCGAAGACCCTCTGGTTGCCGGAAAAATGGGGGCAGCCATGGTACGGGGCATGCAGTCCCGGCATATTGCAGCTTCTGCAAAACACTTTGCCTGCAATAACAAGGAAAGCAACCGAAAAGACAGCGATTCCAGAGTTTCCGAGAGGGCTTTGCGTGAAATCTACCTCAAAGGTTTTGAAATTGTAGTGAAGGAGTCCCAGCCCTGGACCATTATGTCCTCTTACAATAAGATAAACGGACAGAGGGCTTCCGAGAACAGGGCACTGTTGACCGGAATTCTTCGGAATGAATGGGGATTCCAGGGAATTGTTACCACGGACTGGTGGACAAGAGGAGAGCATTATAAAGAGACTAAGGCAGGAAATGATGTGAAGATGGGCTGCGGTTATCCGGAGCGGGTACTGGAAGCCTATGAGAAAGGCCTGATTACTGAAGAAGAAATTTCTGTCTGTGCAAAAAGAGTATTGGAAATGATGCTCAAGCTGGATTAAAATTTTCCGAAGCTGTCTATGCAATGGCATGGATTGGTGTTAAAATAGGGGTGCCAATAGAAACAGGGAAGGAGAAACTTTATGAGCGGATACAAAATTACATGTTGTTCTACTGCGGATATGCCGGCCTCTTACTTTGAGGAAAAGAAGATACCATATGTTTGCTTTCATTTCCTTCTGGACGGCAAAGAATATCCGGATGACTTAGGAAAATCTATCTCTTTTGAAAACTTTTATAAAATGATTGCAGATGGGGCTCAGCCCACTACGGCCCAGGTAAACACAGAGCAGTATATGGGCCTGTTTGAACCTATTTTGAAGGAAGGGAAGGATGTGCTGCATCTGACCCTTTCCAGCGGAATTTCCGGCACCATAAATTCAGCCAATATGGCCAAGGTACAGATGGAGGAGAAATATCCTGAGAGGAAAGTGATTATCATTGACTCTCTGGCTGCTTCCTCCGGTTTTGGCCTTTTGGTGGACAAGGCGGTGGAGAACCAGGAGAAGGGGATGAGCCTGGAGGAAAATGCCTCCTGGATAGAGGCCAATAAAAACAAACTGCATCACTGGTTCTTTTCCACAGATTTAACCAGCTTTATCAGAGGCGGAAGGATTTCCAAGGTTTCCGGATTTTTCGGTCAGGCCCTGAATATCTGTCCTTTGATGAATGTGAATGATGAAGGAAAGCTGATTCCCCGAAACAAATACAGAGGAAAGAAACAAGTTATCCGTGAGATGGTAAAACGGATGGAGGACCATGCCCAGGGTGGGCTGGATTACAGCCAGAAATGCTATATATCAAATTCCGCCTGCATGGAGGACGCCAGAAAGGTGGCGGATTTGATAGAAGAGAAATTCCCCCATTTGGAAGGGAAGGTTATGATTAACAGCATCGGCACGGTAATCGGTACCCATACCGGTCCGGGAACTGTGGCTCTGTTTTTCTGGGGAGATGAAAGAACCCGTTAAAATCCTGTTGCTTTTTCAGAAATTTCATGTATAATCAGAGATGTTACCCTCTCTGAACAAGGGCATGTATGCCCTTGACCAGAGAGGGTACGCTCAGAGTACAAGGCACATGGCCTTTTGTACTCTGATGGGATGTCAGAAAGATTACCCTCCCTGAACGAGAGAACACGGTGTGTCCCGTTCAGAGAGGGCTTTGTGAGAGGAGCAGAAAGATGATTATTAACTTTATACGGGGCTTTTGTATGGCTCTGGCCGACAGCGTGCCCGGAGTATCCGGCGGAACGGTGGCTTTCCTTCTGGGATTTTATGATAAGTTTATCGGTTCTCTGGACAGTCTCATTGCAGGAAATCTGGAAGAGAAAAAGAAAGCAGTGATTTTCCTTATTAAATTGGGAATCGGCTGGGGTATCGGATTTTTGTCGGCAGTCAGTGTACTGGCCAGCATATTTGACACCAGAATTTATGAAATCAGTTCTCTGTTTATGGGCTTCATTTTATTCGCCATTCCTTTGGTGGTAAAAGAAGAGAAGAAGAGTATTGTTTTTAAACCAACCACAATTTTAGGCGGAATCCTGGGAATTGCTATTGTGGTTCTGATTACTTTCTTTAATCCTGTAAGCGGACAGGGAACCAGCGTGGATTTATCTAAGCTGGAGCCGGGGCTGGTAATCTATGTATTTCTTGCAGCTATGATTGCCATCAGCGCTATGGTGCTGCCGGGAATCAGCGGTTCTACCATGCTTTTGATTTTTGGACTTTATATGCCGATTATATCAGCCATTAAAAGCGTAATGGGCTTTAATCTGTCGTACATTCCGATTTTGTGTATCTTTACTCTGGGAATGCTGGCAGGAATCGCTACAGTAGTAAGGCTGATTAAATGGGCTCTGGAAAGGCACAGACCTGTGATGATATTTTTTATTGTGGGCATGATGCTGGGTTCTTTTTACGCCATTATCATGGGACCTCAGACCTTGGAACATCCAAAGGCACCTCTTAGCCTGGGTACCTTCAGTATTATCTGGTTCCTGGCAGGGGGCGTGATTATTCTGGGACTTCAGAAGTTAAAGACTATCAGCGAGAACAAAACAAAGTAGAGGAAACGAACAGCGAGAAAGACATGCAGACTGAGCAATAAAACATTAAATATTCCTAACACAGACCCATAGAAAGGGCGGAAGAGAAACATAAAAAGAGGCAGCATTCTGAATTTTAATTTTAGAATGCTGCCTTTTAACGTATTTCGTTATCCATTGGAGGATACCTCTCTTTTCGTTTTTTTGTTTCCCTTTTCATTAGAAGCTTTTGTTGTCTAATGAAGTTTTCTTACGTTTCTGGTGGTCTATACCGTCCTTTCTTTAAAATTATGAATTAAATCTTTAAGGTTTTGGTGGTATCAGTCCTTTCTGTTTGTATTTTTCTTTTGATTTATTTTATGGTTAGATTATAACAACAGAAAGAGGATATGTCAAGATAAAATTTGAAAAATATTGATAAAACTATATTATAAACAGTTTAAAATGCATAAAAAGTTTAAAATATCAGAAAATTTATGGCGAGATAGAAAATGGATATAATTTTCATGGATGAGGCTTGAGAGTCATGTTACTGTTCACTCGTATCTCGTAAACAGTAACATTCGCAGGCCCATTTAAAGTTTTGCTTCGCAAAAGGAGCCTGCTCACACCTGAATCATCTTCTTACGCAGCCCGGCAGCAAGTGTCGGGCTGCTGTGTGAACAGTAACAGAGGCATTCCTACTGTTTGTGCCCTTGTACACTGAGGGTAGAAATAAAAAATAAATCGTGCTATAGTAACAGAGGAAACTTTGGTACAGAAGAAAGCGGTGTTTTATGGAAATAAGAAGAGCAAAATCCGGCCAGTTAGAGCGGATTATGGAGATTTATGATAAGGCTAGAACATTTATGGCAGACCATGGAAATCCCAATCAATGGGTAAATGGTTATCCTCAAAGAGAATTAGTGAAAAGGGATTTAGACAAGGGCTGGCTCTATGTGTGTATGCAGGATAAAGAGATTGTAGGGGTATTTATGTTTTATCAGGAGCCGGAGCCTAATTACCGGGAAATCTGGGAGGGAAGCTGGCTGAATGACAGGCCCTACGGTACCATGCACCGCATGGCTTCCGCTGGGAAAATACGGGGTGTATCTGCCTTTTGCCTGGAATGGTGCTATAATCAGTGCAGAAACCTGAAGGGAGATACCCACCCGGATAATTATGTGATGCAAAATGTTTTTGAGAAAAATGGATTTAAACGGTGCGGAATTATCCGTGTGGAGGATAAAAGCCTGAGGATTGCTTATCAGAAGGAGTAAGAAGAATGGAATTGTTGGAGAGAAACGCCCCCTGCTGGTGCGGCAGCGGGAAAAAATATAAAAAATGCCATGAGGCTTTTGATGAAAAATTAAAGATGTATGAAAACAAAGGAATTTTGATTCCTTCCCGGGATTTGATAAAAACCCCGTACCAGATTGAGAAAATCAGAGAAAGTGCAAAAATTAACATTGCTGTGTTGGATTATGTGGCAGAGCATATAAAAGAGGGTATCACTACCCAGGAAATCGACGACTGGGTTTATAAAATCACCACAGAAGCGGGAGCTGTTCCTGCCCCCTTGAACTATGAGGGGTATCCCAAAAGCGTCTGCACCTCTGTAAACCATCAGGTTTGCCATGGAATTCCTTCAGAAGATGTGGTTTTAAAGGAAGGAGACATTGTAAACGTGGATGTTTCCACTATCCTGGACGGCTATTTTTCTGATTCCTCCAGAATGTTCTGCATCGGGGATGTGGGAGAGGAGAAGCAGCGTCTGGTGCAGGTGACAAAAGAATGCGTACAAAAGGGGCTGGAGCAGGTTAAACCCTGGGGATTTCTGGGAGATATGAGCCAGGCTGTCTATGAACATGCCCATAAAAACGGTTATTCCGTGGTTCGTGAGATTGGAGGCCACGGCGTAGGGCTGGAATTCCATGAAGAGCCATGGGTGGGCTATATCGGAAAGGCAGGAACCGGTATGCTGCTGGCGCCGGGAATGATGTTTACCATTGAGCCCATGATAAATATGGGAAGTCATGAAATTTTCGTGGATGACAGCGACGGCTGGACCGTGTATACCGAGGACGGACAGCCCTCTGCCCAGTGGGAGATTATGGTCTTGGTTACCGAAAATGGCTGTGAGGTTATCGCCTACTAGCATGAAGGTATTGGAAATTTGCTTAGATGAAAATACAGGAAATCATACTCTGGAGTATATACTGCGCCAAAAGCTGGGGTTGACCAGACGGCAGATAAGCCAGGCCAAGTTTCGGGAACAAGGTATCTGTATAGACGGATGTCAGCAGAGAGTTTCTTATGTGGGACGGCCGGGGCAGGTGCTGTCCGTATGCCTGGAGGAAGACAGACCGGATACAGGCCGGGTAGCTCCCGTAAAGGGAAGCCTTGAGATTCTCTATGAGGACCAGGATATTTTTGCAGTCAACAAGCCTCCGGGTATGCCTACGCATCCGGGAAGAGGCCATTATAAGGACTCGCTGGCTAATTTGATAGCCGGGTATTACCAAGAAAAAGAGTCCCCCTGTCTGGTGCGGGCCGTAGGCCGGCTGGACAGGGATACATCAGGTGTTCTGGTCTTCGGTAAAAACCAGGCAGCAGCAGCCAGATTGGCCCGGCAAAAGGAAGAGGGCAGGTATGAGAAAGACTACCTGACTCTGATTCAAGGCAGGTTAGAAGGGGAAGGTTTTATCCGGGAACCCATAGGAAAGGCTTTGGGCGAAAAACAGAAAATGCAGGTCAGTCTCCGGGGGAAGCCGGCAGTTACCTGGTATCAAAGCCAGAAAATTTTTTTTGACCGGGAGGCCTTTGATAGGGAGGTGTCCCTTGTTCTATGCCGGATATTCACAGGGAGAACTCATCAGATACGGGTTCATATGGCCTGGAAGGGACATACGCTGCTGGGAGACAAGCTTTACGGAGATGGGAAAAATCCCTTATTTCCGGGACTGGGGCTTCACTGCTTCCGGGCAGTATTTTACCAGCCCTTTACCGGAGCGAAAATACAGCTTCAGGCAGAACCCCGCCATTGGCCTCAAGAATTGCTCTGGGAGATAAAAGAAATAAGAGAAAGATGTAAAGAAAAATGAAAAACAGAAGGATAAAGAAAACCTGTTTTCTGGAACTGAAGGGCCAGCAGATTCAGATTGAAAAAAAGCAGATAAAAAATATGTATCTCCGTGTGGGGTCTGAGGGAGAAATTCGCATTTCCGCACCTCTGTCTGTATCAGATAAAAGGGTGGAGGAATTTGTCCTGGAGAAATGGAATTGGATTGAAAAAGCCAGGGAGAGGCAGAAGGCCAAAAGAGAAACAGAGGCACCTGGCTGGGAAAAAGGGTTAAGTCCCGGGCAGCAGGAAGCCAGAAAAGAGGAGTGCCGGAAAATCATGCTGGCCCGCCTGCCACGGATAATCCAAAAGTGGGAGAGACTTACCGGTCTTCACGCCCTTGAATGGAAGCTGCGGGATATGAAAACCAGATGGGGCACCTGTGTGCCGGCAAAAAAGAGAATCTGGCTGAACCTGCGTCTGGCTCTTTATCCGGAGGAATGTCTGGAGTATGTGGTGGTCCATGAACTGGTACATTTTTTGGTGCCTGGCCACGGACCAGAGTTTTGGAAGTACATGGACAGGTTTTTTCCGGAGTGGCCCAGAGTGAGAAAGGAATTAAACGGAATATAGGAGGAATGACAAAAACATGTCAATGGCAATTGTAACGCTGAAAAAAGGAGAAGGGCGGTCTTTAAAAGCAGGAGGCCCCTGGATTTATGATAATGAGGTAGCCAGTATTTTAGGAAGCTTTGAGAACGGGGATATAGTGCTGGTTCATGACTTTGACGGTTATCCATTGGGACAAGGCTTTATCAACCAAAATTCTAAGATTCGAATCCGTATGATGAGCCGCAGGACAGATGTGGAGATTAACCGAGAGTTTCTGAAAAAACGGGTAAAAGACGCTTGGGAATATAGGAAGAAAACCGTGGACACCGGAAGCTGCAGGATAATTTTCGGGGAAGCAGATTTTCTCCCTGGCTTTGTGGAGGACAAGTTTTCGGATGTGCTGGTTATCCAGTCTCTGGCTCTGGGCATTGACAGGTGGAAGGAAGTTCTGGTAGAGCTTTTAAAGGAGACACTGGCAGAGGACGGTATCCTTATTCGGGGCGTTTATGAGAGAAGCGATGCTAAGGTCAGAAGCCAGGAAGGAATGGAGCGTGTCAAAGGGTTTATGGGAGAGCCTTTTGAACCTTTAGTGGAGATTGAGGAAAACGGTGTCCGCTATCAGGTTGATGTAAAAGACGGACAGAAAACAGGATTTTTTCTGGACCAGAAATACAACCGTCTGGCTATACAAAAGCTGTGCAAAGATGCCAGGGTTCTGGACTGCTTTACCCATACCGGCTCTTTTGCCTTAAATGCAGGAATCGCAGGGGCAAATAGCGTTCTGGGCGTGGATGCTTCAGAGCTGGCAGTGAGCCAGGCAGAGGAAAATGCAAGACTTAACGGATTAGAGGACAGAGTGAAATTCCTTTGCCGGGATGTGTTTGAGCTGCTGCCGGAACTGGAAAGAAAAGGGGAGAAATTCGACGTGGTGATACTGGACCCTCCTGCTTTTACAAAATCCAGAAATTCCATTAAAAATGCAGTAAAGGGTTATCGGGAAATCAATCTGAGAGCCATGAAGCTGGTAAAGGACGGAGGCTTTCTGGCCACCTGCTCCTGTTCCCATTTTATGGATTATGCTCTTTTTACCCAGACTATCCAGCAGGCAGCCAGAAACGTCCATAAGAGGCTGCGGCAGGTAGAATACAGGACACAGGCTGCGGACCATCCTATTTTGTGGGCTGCGGAGGAGTCCTATTACCTGAAATTTTATATTTTCCAGGTCTGTGAGGAGATGTAAAGAAAATCGTTGACAATTCTTTTGAGAGATGTTATGTTGTAATTGCTTATATGACTGACGGAAGTGGAAATGACCACGGGAAGTATAAGCCAGAGAAGCCGACCGTCTGGGCGAAATGCTCGGATAGTGGGCTTTTTTGTTACCCTTAGGGACAGGAAGATGCAAAGGAGAGAAATTCATGAAAATGTTATCATTGTCAGAGGAACTGAAGAATAATGCCTATCCAGGAAGAGGAATCGTACTGGGAAAGACGGAAGACGGAAAAAAAGCAGTGGCTGCTTACTTTATCATGGGCAGAAGCGAGAACAGCAGAAACCGTATTTTTGTAGAAGAGGGAGAGGGAATCCGCACCCAGGCTTTTGACCCTTCAAAGCTGGTAGACCCAAGCCTGATTATCTATGCACCGGTGCGTGTGCTGGGGAATAAAACCATTGTCACAAACGGAGACCAGACCGACACTATCTACGATGGCATGGACAAGCAGATGACATTTGAGCAGGCTTTAAGAAGCAGAGAATTTGAGCCGGACGGCCCTAACTATACTCCGAGAATTTCAGGAATCATGCATTTAGAGGCGGGAAAATATAATTATGCCATGTCTATTTTAAAGAGCAATAACGGCGATGCGGATTCCTGCAACCGTTATACCTTTGCTTATGAAAATCCAAAGGCAGGAGAGGGTCGTTTCATCCATACTTACATGCATGACGGAAATCCTCTGCCAAGCTTTGAGGGAGAGCCTAAGCTGGTGGGAATCTCCGGAGATATTGACGGATTTACCCAGGAGGTTTGGGAGGGCTTAAATGAAGAAAACAAGGTTTCCCTTTTTGTCCGTTTCATCGATATTGAAACAGGGGCTTATGAGACCAGAATTGTAAATAAAAATAAATAATTCAGCAGAAAGGAAGAATTGCAATGAAAGAATTAGCATTGAAGTACGGATGTAATCCAAATCAGAAACCTTCCAGAATCTATATGGGAAACGGAGAGGCGCTGCCTATTAAAGTATTGTCCGGAAAGCCGGGATACATTAACTTTTTGGATGCTTTTAACGGCTGGCAGCTTGTAAGGGATTTAAAGAAAGCAACCGGACTTCCGGCGGCAACTTCTTTTAAACATGTGTCTCCGGCAGGTGCTTCCGTGGGATTGCCTCTTACGGAAACTTTGGCAAAAATCTACTGGGTAGACGATATGGACTGGAGAAACTTTTCTCCTCTGGCCTGCGCATATGCCAGAGCAAGAGGAGCTGACCGTATGTCTTCTTTCGGAGATTTTATTTCTCTTTCCGATGTGTGTGACAGAGATACAGCTCTGCTGATTAAAAGAGAGGTTTCTGACGGTGTTATTGCTCCCGGCTATACAGAGGAGGCCCTGGAGATTCTGAAGCTGAAGAAAAAGGGCAATTATAATGTAATTGAGATTGACCCGGACTATGTTCCGGCGCCTCTGGAGCATAAAGAGGTTTACGGTATTACTTTTGAGCAGGGACGTCAGGAGCTGGCCATTGACGACGCCTTGATTTCCAATCTGGTGACAGAGAACAAGAATCTTACCGAAGAGGCTAAAAGGGATTTGAAAATTTCTCTGATTATTTTAAAATACACCCAGTCTAATTCTGTTTGCTTTGTAAAGGACGGACAGGCCATTGGAGTAGGCGCCGGACAGCAGTCCAGGGTACACTGCACCCGTCTGGCCGGACAGAAAGCAGACAACTGGTGGCTGAGACAGTGCCCTAAGGTTCTGAACCTGCCTTTTAAAGAGGACATTAGCCGTGCGGAAAGGGATAATGCCATTGACGTTTATATCGGCGAAGAATACATGGACGTACTGGCTGAGGGTGCTTGGGAGAAGACATTTACCCAGAAGCCGGAGATATTTACCAGAGAGGAAAAAAGAGAATGGCTGGATAAACTGACCGAAGTAACTTTAGGCTCTGACGCTTTCTTCCCCTTCTCTGATAATATAGAGAGAGCCAGAAAGAGCGGTGTTTGCTACATAGCCCAGCCAGGTGGTTCTGTGAGAGACGATGCAGTTATTGATACCTGCAATAAATATAACATGGTAATGGCCTTTACCGGAATTCGTCTGTTCCATCACTAAAATATAAGAAAAACTTCCGGCCTGGCGGAGAGAATTGTGCAGAGCCGGAAGGAGGAAAGCAGTAATAGTAAGTTTTTTAAATAAAAAGGTAAAGAAATTTACTTGCAGAGCCTGTGGGGGCAGGCTTATAATGAAGCTAACTGATTGACAGAAAATTTAGGAGGTATTTTTTATGGAAGGCAACATGAAGGTAGCAGTAATGACAGACATTCGTAAAATTGAGTTTGAGGAAAGGTCTATTCCGGTTCCAAAGGCAGACGAGGTTTTGGTAAAGCTGGATTATGTGGGAATATGCGGCTCAGATTTACATTACTATGAGACTGGTGCCATAGGGGATTTTGTAGTGGAACCGCCTTTTGTTCTGGGCCATGAGCCGGGAGGCGTGGTAGTAGAGGTTGGGGAAAATGTAAAGCATTTACAGGTAGGAGACAGAGTGGCTCTGGAACCGGGAAAGACCTGCGGACATTGCGAATTCTGCAAAGAAGGTAAATACAACCTGTGTCCGGACGTTATTTTCTTTGCCACACCGCCGGTTGACGGTGTATTCCAGGAATATGTGGCCCATGAGGCTGCTCTGTGCTTCAAGCTTCCGGAAAATGTAAGCACCATGGAAGGCGCTTTGATTGAGCCTTTAGCAGTAGGCTTCCATGCGGCTATCCAGGGAGATGCCCATCTGGGACAAAAGGCTGTTGTTATGGGAGCCGGCTGTATCGGTCTGGTTTCTATGATGGCTTTAAAGGCCAGAGGCGTCAGCGAGGTCTATGTGGTGGACGTCATGGATAAACGTCTGGACAAGGCTCTGGAGCTGGGTGCTACAGGTGTTATCAACGGCATGAAGGAAGACGTGGT
>UMLF01065019.1_pt1 | contig 10826 bp, 10 predicted proteins | sample 1966501 | NCBI WGS metagenome assembly UMLF01 (sample SAMEA4836194, study PRJEB28245) | human gut metagenome | biome: gut microbiome; material: fecal sample | place: Denmark | collected 2008 | reverse complement strand
CGACGGCATCGACTGCGATGCGCTCGCGGCGGCTGTTGCGGCGAACCCGGACGTGAAGTTTGCCTACGTCATTCCGAATTTCCAGAACCCCACCGGCCTGAGCTACAGCCAGCAGGTACACGACCGGGTCGTGGAGATCTTCCGCGGCACGGACATTGTCGTGCTCGAGGATAACCCGTACCGTGAGCTGCGTTTTTCCGGCACCGCGACCGACAGCTTCGGCAAGGAGCTGGGGGAGCAGTGCTGCATGCTCGGCACGTTTTCCAAGATCGTCGCGCCCGGTATGCGCATCGGCTGGGTGTGCGTGCGCAACAAGGAGCTGCGTGAGAAGCTCCTGAGCTACAAGGCGACCGCCGACCTGCACACGAACATCTTCTCACAGCTCGTGCTCGCGCAGTACCTTGCGGACAACGACATCGACGCGCACATCGAAAAGACGAAGGTGCTCTACAAGCACAAGGCGGAGCTGATGATGGACTGCATGCGCAAGTACCTTCCGGAGGGCGTGGAGTTCACGCCGACCGAGGGCGGCATGTTCCTCTGGGCGAAGCTCCCGAACGGCATGTCTGCGGTCGACCTCTACCGCGTCGCGCTCACGAAGGGCGTGGCCATCTGCCCCGGCGACCCGTTTTATGAGAAGGCGCGCAACGTCAGCACCTTCCGCATCAACTACTCCAACAGCAGTGACGAGGTGATCGAAAAAGGCATCCGTCTGCTCGGCGAGGCCTGCGAGGAGTTGCTCGCAAAGTAAGATAACGCATTCTTTACACAAATCAAAGCCGCCGCACCGTGGCGTCACGGTGCGGCGGTTTGTATATGGCAGCAGTTTATATGTAAGACCTTGTTCTGCGCATGTCGAGCACCAGCTCCGGATCGTCTGCGCGCATCCGCTCCAGAATGCCCGTGAGTGCGTCCGGGTCGCGCGCGACCGCGTCCAGCTCCGGCTGCGTGAGACCGACCAGCTGCAAAAATGCGACCCTGCCGTGCACGGTCTCGATCGGTGCGGCGGTCGTGTCGCTGACGATGGCCAGCGCCGTGATGGCCGAGTTCAGCTCCGGATGCAGGGAGCCGCCGTCGCCGGGGATGTATGCGCCCGGCTCGAAATAGTTGCCGGTCTGGAACGTGTAGCGCGCCAGCTGCGCCAGCAGGTCGAGCGCCCATGTGCCGGTCTCGGCATAGCTCTCGCGCACCTTGAGCGTGAGCTCATAGCCCCATTTGCTGTATTCCGAGCCGAAGGCCGCTATGCTTGGGTACAGCTCGCTCAAGCCGTAGGTGACGATGTGCTGATAGCCCTTGCCCGTATCGTAGACGGCAAAGCCGTCGAGATATTCCTCGCCGCCGAGTGCCGCACGGTCGTGCAGCTCGCTCTCGAAACGCACCGGCTCTGCTTCTGGGTAGAGCTTTGCAAAGGCCGCGTCGATCGCGTCCCAGCCGGGCGCCCAGTCGGGGTGCTTTTTCATCCGCTTCGCGTATTCTTCTCTCGTCATGTCGTGTCCGCCTTTCGTCGATTTACTCCAGTGCCTCGTGCACGGAAAAATGGTTCTTGTGATAGCTCAGCAGCCCCTCACGCTGCATCCGTGACAGCTCACTGCACATGGCGCTGCGATCGACGCTGAGATAGTCAGCCAGCTGCTGCCGGTTATAGGGGATGTCAAAGCTGTATCGCCCGGTGCGCTGCACGCACGCGGAAAAGTACGACAGGAGCCGGGCCCGGATGCCCTTCGGCGCGGTGTGCAGGATGCGCTGCGAGAGCAGCAGGTTTTTCTCTGCGCACACAGCCAGCAGATTCGAAATGAGCAGTGCGTGAAACGGGCAGGCGTTCGTACACGTCGTGAGCACCTTGCCGACGTTCAGAAACAGCACCTCGGTGTCCTCAGCGGCTGTCACGCTGATACGCAGCGGTTCCCCCGGAATACAGGCATAGGGTTCGGCAAATACCTCTCCGGGCGCGACGTGACCGAGCAGGCTGTGATTGCCCCAGATGTCATCGTGGCCGATCATGGCCATACCGGAGAGCACCATACCGAGCTGCTCGGTCGGTGCACCCGCAGCGAGAATGGCCTCGCCGCGCGCATAGCGCTTTCGCACAGCGCTGAGGCACTGCAGCAGCGGCTGCAGCTGCGCAGTGTCGATCCCGCGAAACAGGCGCGTGCTGGTCAGGGAAATGTTCATATTTTTTGCTCCATTTGTTGTTCTGACAACGGAATTGTGGCTTTTATTATGCTATCTTATCCTCAGAAAGTCAAGACCGCCGGGCGGGGGCCCGGACGATTTTTGGAAAGGGAAGGGATATTATGATCCGTAAGATCATCCACATTGACGAAGAAAAGTGCAACGGCTGCGGTGCGTGCGCGGCAGCGTGTCACGAGGGAGCGATCGGTATTGTAGACGGTAAGGCAAAGCTCCTGCGTGACGATTATTGCGACGGCCTCGGCGACTGCCTGCCCGCCTGCCCGATGGATGCCATCCATTTTGTCGAGCGCGAAGCGGCGGCGTATGACGAGGCGGCCGTTCAGGCCAGCAAGCGCAAAAAGCAGGCGGAGGCCGCGCATGCCGCGCACGCCGGCGGCTGCCCTGGCCACCAGATGCACCGCTTCCAGCGTGAGGAGACGGCACAGGCAGCAGCTCCGGCGGCGCAGCCGTCGCAGCTCGGCCAGTGGCCATGCCAGATCAAGCTCGTGCCGGTCAACGCGCCGTATTTCCGGGGCGCGAAGCTGCTTATCGCGGCCGACTGCACGGCATATGCCTACGCGAATATGCACAGCGAGTTCATGAAAGGGAAGATCACGCTCATCGGCTGCCCGAAGCTCGACGCGGTGGACTATACCGACAAGCTCACGGAGATCATTCGGGGCAACGACATTCAGAGCGTCACCATCGTGCGCATGGAGGTGCCGTGCTGCGGCGGACTCGAGCACGCGGCGCGGGAGGCGCTGCGCGCGAGCGGGAAATTCCTTCCGTGGCAGGTCGTCACGATCTCCGTCGATGGCAAGATTCTCGACTGCTGATCCGCTGCTCGGGCTCTGCTTGCATGCGCAGGCAGAGCCCGAACAAAGATTTTTCTTTCCATGAAAAATATGCGACAATAGGGTTGACAAATCCGAAAATATCTGTATAATATCATTTGTTCGTAGCGGAATTGTGTAATGGTAGCACACCGGACTCTGACTCCGTTTGTGAGGGTTCGAATCCTTCTTCCGCTGCCAACGCGAATCGCTCCCGTCTTTGACGGGGGCGATTTTTTTGCTTTTGCCCCTTTTCTGCCACCTCGCGGCAGCAGTCTGCGTGGATATGCAAAAAGACCCTGCCGAGAGGCAGGGCCTTTTTCGTTTCATAACAGTGCTTGGTTCACTTGTCCAAGTAGCTGGTCAGCAGCTCCTGCAGCAGCTCGTCGCGGTCAAGGCGGCAGATGAGGCTGCGGGCGTTGTTGTAGTTGGTGATGTACGTCGGGTCCTCGGAGAGGATGTAGCCGACGAGCTGGTTGATCGGGTTGTAGCCTTTGACAACAAGGGAATGATACACGGAAGTGAGGATCTCCTTCATTTCTGTTTTGTTGTCGATCGCGTTAAACCGTCTGGTTGCGTCTTCCATGTGAAGCCCTCCCTCATACAAGTTCTTGTGCCTATTATACCAAAAAACACAAGTCTGTAAAGCCACTTTTCAACCCTTTTCGAAAAAAGTTCTAAATATTTTCTTAATACCCTTTCGCTTCTGTAAACGCTCAGCGAATGGTCGCGTGGAACGTCTCCTCAAGCGCCTTGAGGACACTCTGCATCGTCTCCTCGGCATGGTCGTCGGTGAGCGTCTGGTCATCGGCGCGCAGCGTCAGCGAGAAAGCGACGCTCTTATAGCCAGCCGGGATCGGGGCGCCGGTGTACACGTCAAAGAGTTCGCAGCCCTTGAGATACTGTCCGCCGGCGGCGAGGATGCACTGCGAGAGCTTGGCGACCGGGATGTCGGCGCTGCAGACGACGGCCACGTCACGCGTCACGGCCGGGAAGCGCGGCAGCGGCGTGTAGACCGGTGTCGCACCGCGCTCGGCGAGCATCTCGCCGAGCTGCAGTTCGGCCGTGTAGAGCTCCGTGTCCACGCCGTAATTCGCTGCCGCAAGCGGATGGATCTGACCGAGCACGCCCAGCAGCTTGCCGCCGGCGTACACCTTCGCGCAGCGGCCGGGGTGGTACGACGGGTTGCCGCTCTCGGCTTCAAACGTCACGTCCGTGATGCGCAGACCGGCGAGGATGCGCTCGACCGCGCCCTTGAGCCGGAAGAAGTCCATCCCGCCGCCGTAGCCGCCGAGACACAGCAGCTTCGGCTCGTCGGCCATGCCGTCGGGACGGGCAAAGTAGACCTTGCCGATCTCGTACAGGCGCACGGCCTTGTTGCGGTAGTTATAGTTGCGCGTGAGGATCTCGAGCATGGACGGCAGCACCGTCGTGCGCATGATGGAGGTGTCCTCACCGAGGGGGTTGAGGATCTTCATGGAGTTGCGCAGCGGGGAATCGGCCGGGAGACGGATCTTGTCGTAGTACGAGGGGCTGATGAACGAATACGTGATGATCTCGCTGTAGCCGAGCGCGCGCGCCATCGCGCCGATGCTGCGCTCTGCCTGCTGCGCGTCGCTGTAGCCGCCGCTGGTGGTCTGGCCGCGTATGAGCGTGCAGGGGATGTTGTTATAGCCGTAGAAGCGGGCAATCTCCTCGGCGATGTCGGAGTAGTGCTCCACGTCGCCGCGCCAGGAGGGGACGATGATCGTCTCGCCGTCGAGCTCGAAGCCGAGCGCGAGCAGGATGCGGCGCATCTCCGCCTCGGACACGTCCGTGCCGAGCAGACCGTTGACCTTTTCCGGCTCGAGCTTCACGGTCTTCGGCACGATGGGCTCGGGCAGCACGTCGATGGTGCCGCGCATCACCTCACCGCAGCCGAGCAGCTCCACGAGCTCGCATGCGCGATCCACGGCGGCGACGGTATTCATCGGGTCAAGCCCCTTCTCAAAGCGGCCGGAGGCCTCCGTACGCATGCCGAGCGCAGCGGCCGTGCGGCGCACGCTCGTGCCGTTGAAGTTCGCGCCCTCAAAGACGACCATGGCCGTGTCGCCCACGATCTCGGAGTTGGCGCCGCCCATGACGCCGGCGACCGCGACGGGCTTCTGCTCGTCGCAGATGCAGAGCATATTCGGCGTGAGCTTGCGCGCATTGCCGTCGAGCGTCTCGATGGTCTCGCCCTCGCGCGCGGTGCGCACGATGATCTGCTTGCCGCCGATGCACGAGAAGTCGAACGCGTGCATGGGCTGGCCGTACTCGAGCATGACGTAGTTTGTGATGTCGACAATGTTGTTGATCGGGCGCACGCCGCTGTTGCGCAGGCGCTCGCGCATCCACGCGGGGGACGGGCCGATCTTGACGTTGCGCACCATGCGCGCGGTGTAGCGCGGGCAGAGCGCGGGCTCGTCGATGCGGATGCTGACATGGTCGCGGATGTCCTCGCCGCGGCCGGGCACGTCGGGCGTGTGCAGCTTCAGGGGCTTGTCAAAGGTCACGGCGGCCTCACGCGCCAGACCGATCACGGACAGGCAGTCCGGGCGGTTGGGCGTGATCTCAAACTCGACCACATGGTCGTCCGCGCCGATGACGGCGGCGATGTCGTCGCCGGGCTTCACGCCGTCCTCCTGCATAACCCACAGGCCGTCCTCGATGGCGTAGGGGTAGTCATGCAGCGTCAGACCGAGCTCCTTGAGCGAGCACATCATGCCGTTGGACGCCTCGCCGCGCAGCGTGCCGGCGTGGATCTCCTTGCCGTCGGGCAGCAGCGCACCGTCGAGCGCGACGGGTACCATGTCTCCGACCTGCTGGTTCTGTGCACCGGTCACGATCTGGATCGGTTTATCACCGCCCACGTCGACCTGGCAGACCCACATGTGGTCGGAGTTCGTGTGGCGCACCATCTCCACGATGCGGCCCGCGACAACGTTTCGGATGCTGTCGTGCAGGTTCGTAAACGTCTCCACCTTAGAGCCGGAGAGGGTCATTGCCTCGGAAAAGTCGTGATCGGACCAGGCCGAGCAATCTACGAATTCATTGAGCCATTTTCTGCTTAAAATCATGGTAGCCTCTCCTTTCTCAGAACTGCTGCAGGAAGCGCACGTCGTTTTCGAAGATCAGGCGCAGGTCGCTGATCTTAAAGCGGCGCATCGCCAGACGCTCCAGACCCATGCCGAAGGCCCAGCCGGAGTAGACGTCCGTGTCGATGCCGCAGCCCTCAAGCACCTTCGGATGGATCATGCCGGCGCCGAGGATCTCGATCCAGCCCTCGCCCTTGCAGGTGGGGCAGCCCTTGCCGCCGCACTTGTGGCACTGCACGTCCATCTCGCAGCTCGGCTCGGTGAACGGGAAGTGGTGCGGACGGAAGCGGGTGACGGTGTTCTCGCCGTAGAGCTTGCGCACGAGCGTGTTGAGCGTGCCCTTCAGATCCGCCATCGTGACGCCCTTGTCGATGACCATGCCCTCGATCTGGTGGAACATGGGCGAGTGCGTGGCGTCGACCTCGTCCTTGCGGTAGACACGGCCGGGCGCGACCATGCGGATCGGCAGGGGCTTGCTCTCCATCGCGCGCACCTGCATCGGGGAGGTCTGCGTGCGCAGGAGAATGCGGCTGTCCTCGGTCAGGTAGAACGTGTCCGACCACTCGCGGGCGGGGTGTCCCTCGGTGGTGTTGAGCTTTGTAAAGTTATACTCGGCCTCTTCGATCTCCGGTCCTTCGAGGATCTCGAAGCCCATGCCGACGAAGATGTCCTTGATCTCGTCGAGCACGATGTACATCGGGTGCTGGTGGCCGAGCTCCGGCGCTTTGCCGGGCATGGTCACATCGAGCGTCTCGGCCTTGAGGCGCATCTCGAGCATGCGCGCATTGAGCGCCTCGCGGCGCTGCTCAAGCGCTGTCTCAAGCTCCGCGCGCACCTGGTTTGCCAGCTGGCCCATGGCCGGGCGCTCCTCCGCCGACAGGCGGCCCATCTGCTTGAGGATGGCGGTCAGTTCCCCCTTTTTGCCGAGGTACTTCACGCGCAGGTTTTCCAGCGCCGTGATGTCGTCCGCCTGCAAAATGGCGTCGACAGAAGCCTCGCGCAGCTTCTGCAGCATTTCTTTCATGCAAACAACTCCTTCGTTGCAAAGTTTACGTAGTCGGTCGTGTTTATCGCCGGATGGGTATAAAAAAACCTCCCGTCCCGCATACAGGGACGAAAGGAAGCTTCCGCGGTACCACCCGAATTCGGCGCACGTGCGCCGCACTCTCTGCGCGCTAACGGGCGGACCCGCCGGGGATTGGCCGGAGCTCACGGGCGAACGAAGTACGTTTCTCGCAGGACGCTCTCAGCCGGCTGCGTCCCTCTCTGGTGCGGAACCTTGGTACTATTTTCCCGATCCAAGCAATAAACTCAATAACAAAGCTATTTATACCACACTTCGTGCAACAAATCAATGTAAAAGGGGAAGAAAATTTGACGTGGGGATTTGAAAACGCTATAATATTTGCTGACAAATCCCTGCGTTTTCGTTCAGGAGGCAAGCCATGCACCGCATCGAACCGTGCGCGCCGTATCTGCCGCGGCGCGCGTCCGACACCAATAAATATGACTATGGCCGCGTGCTCATCGTCGGCGGCTGCGTCGGCTACACCGGCGCGCCGACGCTGTGCGCCCATGCCGCGCTGCGCTGCGGTGCGGGGCTGGTGTCCGTCGGCGTGCCGGAGGCGATCTATGCGATCACCGCCGTGAAAAATGACGCGGCGATGCCGTTCCCGCTTCCGTCGGCCGACGGCAAGCTCACGGCGGACGCGCTGCCGGAGCTGCTCGAGCGGCTGCGCAGGAGCGATGTGTGCGTGCTCGGCCCCGGCTTGGGGCGGAATGCCGCGCTCACGGCGCTGGTGCAGGCCGTCGTTTTGCGCTCGGAGACAGCGCTGGTGCTCGACGCCGACGCGCTCTTTGCCGTCGCGCAGGATGTGGCGGTGCTCAAGCGCGCCCGCGCGCCCATCGTCCTCACGCCGCACGACGGGGAGTTTGCCCGGCTTGCGGGTGCGGATGCGGCCGGCAGGGCAGAGGCGGCGTCCGCTTTTGCCGCTGCGCACGGCTGCACCGTCGTGCGCAAAGGGCCGGAGACGGTCTGTGCATTCCCGGACGGGGACACGGCCGTGCTGCGCGCCGGCAATCCCGGTATGGCCAAGGGCGGCAGCGGTGACGTGCTGGCGGGTATGCTCGGCGCGCTGCTGTGCCAGATGCCTGCGCGTGACGCCGTCGAGACCGCAGTCTGGCTGCACGGGCGGGCCGGCGACGTGTGCGCCGCACGCATGGGCGAATATGCCATGAACCCGACCGATGTGATCGCGGCACTGCCGGAGGTCACAAAAACCATCATCCGATAGGAGGCAGTATGCAGCGCAGAAGCATCGCTGCACTGATGATAAGCCTGCTGCTGTTGTCCGCGTGCGGACACGGCGCGGGAGAGCGGTCGTTTCAGACCTTCCGTGATACGCTCACGGGAAGCCTCGTCACTGTGACGGCGCAGGTGCACGCGGACTACGGCGACACGGTCGCGGACTACACGCTCACCTGCAGGGAGCTGGCCGATGGCTATGATCTCACGGTCATCGCTCCGGAGACGGCGAAAGGCGTCGGCGCGCACCTGCGCCGAGGAGAGAGCACGCTCACCTTTGATGATATCCTGCTGCCGGCGGGCGATCTCAACGCAGCCGGACTGACTCCGCTGACGGCGCTGCCCTGTGTGGTGGATGCCGTCCGCAGCGGCTATGTCGACCTCACATGGCAGGAGGACGGGCTGCTGGTCGTACAGCTCATCACCGACGACCATACGGTCGTGCGGCTGTATCTTGACGGCACTGTGCCGCAGTGCGCGGAGCTGTCGGTGGATGAACGCTCGTGCCTGTACTGCACGGTGGAACAATGGAATCTGGAACAAGGAAGTACGAACGATGAATCGCAAAATTCGAACATGGGTAGAGATCAGTCTCAATGATCTGGAACACAATTACCGCGAGATCAGCAGCCGCCTGCCGGACGGCTGCCAGATGCTCGGCATCTGCAAGGCCAATGCCTACGGCCACGGCGCGGTGCGTGTGGCGCAGCGCCTGCAACGGGCGGGCTGCCGGTGGATCGCCGTCAACTGCTATGACGAGGCCGAGGAGCTGCGCGCTGCGGGTGTGACGATGAACATCCTGCTGCTCGGGCCGCAGTCGGCGAACATCGCCGTCGACCTTGCGACGCTCGGCGTGACACAGGCGGTCGGCAGCATCGAATACGCGCGCGAGCTCAACCGCTTCCTCGCCGGGACGGGGCTGCGCTTAAACGCGCACATGAAGCTTGAGACCGGCATGGGGCGCACGGGCTTTGACGTGCATGACGACAGCCATCTGGACGAGATGCTCGAGGCGCTGTCGCTGCCGCACCTGAATTTCACCGGCGTGTTCACGCACTTTGCCGTCTCGGACGAAAACGGCGACCCGTACACGCAGCTGCAGTTCTCGCGTTTTCTGCACGCGATCGACCGCATGGAGCAGGCGAGCGGTCACCACTTTGCCATTCGCCATTGCGCCAACAGCGGCGCTGTGATAAACTATCCGCAGATGCACCTCGACATGGTGCGCCCCGGTCTGCTGCTCTACGGTGTGTTTCCGGCGGCGGAGACCGGCGGGCTCGACCTGCGCCCGGCGATGTCGCTCTATAGCCGCGTGTCCGAAGTCACGCACCACCACGCGGGCGACACGATCAGCTACGGCCGCACGTTCACCTGCCCGCACGATATGCGTCTGGCCGTGCTGCCGGTCGGCTATGCCGACGGGCTGCTGCGCAGTCTCTCCGGCAAGGGCGACGTGCTGCTGCACGGCAAGCGCGCACCGCAGGTCGGCCGCATCTGCATGGATATGTGCATGGTCGATGTGACCGACATCCCCGAGGTACAGCCCGGCGACGTGGCGACCATCTTCGGCGCAGGCCTCTCGGTGGCCGAGCAGGCCGAAAAGGCCGGCACGATCCCGTACGAGCTGCTGTGCGCCATGAGCCAGCGTGTGCAGCGCGTGTATATCGACTGAGGTATAAATTTCGCTCCGATGGCGACAATAACTGTGCCCCTACATATCGACCGGGGCAAATATTCCATCGGAGATGAATGTTATGCAGCCAGTCAGACGCGGAGACATCTATTATGCCGACCTCAGCCCGGTGGTCGGCAGTGAGCAGGGCGGGATGCGCCCCGTGCTCATCATTCAAAACGACACCGGCAACCGCCACAGCCCGACGGTGATCGCCGCCGCGATCACGTCGCAGACCGGCAAAGCAAACCTGCCCACGCATATCTCGCTCGCGGCGCGCAGCTGCGGCCTGACGCGCGACAGTGTGATCCTGCTCGAGCAGGTTCGCACGCTCGATAAATCGCGCCTGCGCGAGCGCATGGGCCGTCTGGACGAGCCCGCGATGCATCAGGTGGATAACGCGATCGCCGTAAGCTTTGGCCTGCCGCAGTAAACGCCACGCCCAAAAAACGGAGGAACGGATATGAAGAAAAAGACGCTCATCACGATCGCACTGGTCGCTGCGCTGGCCATGGTCGCCGCTGTGACCGTGTACGCGGTCGCAAACTACGGCTCGCGGGAAGACCCGCTCGTCACGTCCAGCTATCTGCAGGATGTCGTGCAGCCGCGCATGGAGGACGCCTACCGTTCCACGCTCAACGGCGCAATCGGCGAAATGGAGGAACAGTTTGCCGATCAGGTCGCCGCTGCGGGCGGTACATACGTGCTCGTGACGCTGGAAAACGGGC
>UMLF01064236.1_pt1 | contig 10829 bp, 4 predicted proteins | sample 1966501 | NCBI WGS metagenome assembly UMLF01 (sample SAMEA4836194, study PRJEB28245) | human gut metagenome | biome: gut microbiome; material: fecal sample | place: Denmark | collected 2008 | reverse complement strand
TGATTTTTTCCAGCCTTGCGATGATTCTGCTTCCAAGGGCCAGAGCTTCCTGTTCCTCGCCATACTTATATAGAAGCTCCAGCTCATCAATCCGTTCTTCCAGAGCCTCGATGCAGGCATCTGTCCGGTCCGCGCTCAGATGGTCGTTTTCCACAAACCACCGCAGCGTTTTCTCAAACCTGGCCTCGATTACTTCCGGCTGAATGTTAAACTGGCGCAAAATCATGTTTTTTTCCAAAACCTCATCCGACTTGTCCCGGAACTGATAATCCATCACATAGCCCTCGTACTCAGAAACCATATTGGCCCACTGATCCATGGAGATGGGATAGCCGTCGATGGCAAAGACCGGCTCATTTCTGGCTGACATCCAAGCCACCTGTAAGGTTCCCACCTGCTTTAAGGAATACTGCTTATTTCCTATCCAGGTTCCTGTTACCTGGTCGCTTTCCTGAAGAGACTTATTGGCAATCCCCTTTAGGATCTTTTGGTGCAGGTGGAGTACTGCAGGGAGCTGTTCATCGTTGATACCTGTCATCACCTCAAAGCTGTAGGCACCCTCAGCCTCGTTGGCATGCCAACAGGAGTAGGGAGGCAGCAAAATGTTCCAGATCAGAAAATGATGGATGGCTCCGTTGGTGTCATAGATGGATATTTCCTTGGAAAAATCTTCGAACTGTTCTGTCCCATACATGTCTGCAATCAGCTTATTATAACAGTCCATGCACAGATCCCCGTAGCCCTCCAAATGTACAAATGCTTCCTTCTCATGGCACTGATTACATTTCATACTGTGTCCCTCCCTTCTCTGTGGCTCTTTCCCCTTTCGAAAAAGCACCCTTAGTATTCTCAACCATGTCACTTATCCCCCGTCTCATCCATGATGACTTCAGTATAGCACACCCGTTTCCTGTTTTCCACTATGAGCAAATACTTCCAGGCCTATGCGTCCGCAGTCTTCTTCCCTCTCCATCTGATCTGACCTAATGTTCCGCAAAAGACCAGACATTCATGGGCCAAAAGCGGGAATGCCGCAAGACCAGCCAGGTACAGCCATTCGTGCAGGGAGAGAGAGACTGTTCCAAAGGCTCTGGTAAGAACGTCTGCCTCTGTCACCGCAAGCTGTAGCAGAAACCCCAGCGCGCAGGCCAAAATCATCAGTTTATTGTTCCAATGGTTCATCCGAAACACGGAGATGGATACATCCCGCATTCCCACTGCATGAAAAAGCTGAGACATCCCCAGCACAGTAAAAGCGTACGTTTGGGCTCTGTTTAACACAGATTCCTGACTCAGGCAGGTCATCAGCCCGGAAAAGCTCAGAGGAGCTCCTTCCATTTGAAGCAGACCGTAGGGGATGGTTAAGAAAGCCGTCAGACTGATGAGTCCAATTAAACCTCCGTAAAAAAGCGTGCACAAAAGTCCTCCATGGGCAAACAGGCTCTCTTTAGCCTGCCTTGGGGGGCGCCTCATCAAGCTTTCTCCGTCGTTTTGATCTGCCCCCAGAGCCAAAGCCGGCAAAGAATCCGTAATCAGATTAATCCACAGAATATGGCTGGGCTTTAAGGGGGATGCGAATCCGCAGAGTACGGCCACAAACATGGTCATGATCTCCCCAAAATTCGAGGAGAGTAAAAACAGTACGGACTTACGGATGTTTTCGTAGACGCCTCTTCCTTCCCGGATGGCCTTTTCGATCGTAGCGAAATTGTCATCCGTTAAGATCATGTCTGAAGCCTGCTTGGCCACATCCGTCCCACTAAGCCCCATGGCTACTCCAATATCCGCACATTTTAAGGACGGCGCGTCGTTTACTCCATCCCCTGTCATGGCCACAATCCGCCCCATTTTCTTCAGGATTTTCACAATCCGTACCTTATGTTCCGGAGACACTCTTGCAAAAACACGAATCCCTTCTATGCGACTGCAAAGCTCTCTGTCAGACAGACGTTGTAGCTCCCCTCCCGTGATACATTCCTCCATATGTTTTGCGATTCCCAACTGCCTGGCAATGGCCAGGGCAGTCTCTGCATGATCGCCTGTAATCATCACAGTACGCACTCCGGCCCGTTTAAAATTTTCCACAGCCAGTGCCGCTTCCGGCCGAATGGGGTCCTCCATTCCAACCATACCGATAAAAATCAGATTCTCCTCTCTGGGCTCAGAATCTCCCCTGGTAAATGCCACAGCCAGCGTCCTCAACGCCTGGGAGGACATGGCATCTATGGCCTTTCGAATCTGTCCCCGGTGTCTTTCTGTGAGAGGTATCACCCTGCCTTCCATCAACACCCGATTGCACCGCTTCAAGACTTCATCCGGAGCTCCCTTTGTGTAGGTGAGACTTACGCTCTCTGTCTGATGCCAGGTGGACATCATCTTCCTGCCAGAGTCAAAAGGCAGCTCCTTTTTTCTGGGAACCCGCTTCTGCACCTCCCCTTTATATGTTCCCAGACTTCCCGCAAAATCCAAAAGCGCCAACTCTGTGGGATCTCCGATTCTGGTCTCCCCCTCCACGATACCATCGTTACAAAGTACCAGCCCCTCCAAAAAGACTCTGTGTCCTTCTGCCGGGAAGGCTCCTTTCTCATAAAGCTTCTGGTCCACGAAGCAACGCACCACAGTCATTTTATTCTGAGTCAACGTTCCGGTCTTGTCCGAGCAGACGATGCTCACGGCTCCAAGAGTTTCAATGGCAGGTAGCCTGCGCACAATCGTATGCACTTTCACCATTCTGGTAACAGAAAGTGCCAGACAAATGGTTACTACTGCCGGAAGTCCCTCCGGTACCGCTGCCACAGCCAGGGAGATGGCCGTGATCAGCATCTGCGGCAGATTGCGTCCCTGTATTACAGCCAACAAAAACAGCGACGCACAAAGAGCTACGGAGAGAATGCTAAGTACCTTTCCCAAGTCTCCCAGCCTTTTTTGAAGTGGGGTCTGTTCCTCTTTGTGATCATTGAGCATAGCTGCGATCTTTCCGATCTCCGTCTCCATCCCCACAGCAGTGACCAGCCCCTTTCCACGCCCGTTAACCGTCATCGTGGACATGTAGGCCATGTTTTTTCGATCTCCCAGAGAGAGCTTTTTTGCTGCCACAAACTGGGCATCTTTGGATACGGGAAGAGACTCTCCTGTAAGCGCAGACTCCTCAACCTTTAAATTCACGCTCTCTACCAGCCTTAGATCTGCCGGAACCTGTCTGCCCGCATCCAGACATACCAGATCCCCCTGTACCAGACATGAGGCTTCAATTTCCTGTTCTTTTCCATCCCGGATCACACAGGCCTTGGGGCTGGTCAGCTTTTTTAGGGAATCCAGAGCCTTTTGAGCCTTGCCCTCCTGAATCATACCCACCAGGGAATTGACAAACACCACCACCAAGATGATCACCGCATCGCTGACTTCATTTAGCAGAATGGACACAGCCGCCGCAGCCAAAAGCACATAAATCAGGGGCGTATTCAGCTGATCCCAAAAGGAGCCAAGGAGCGTTCGCTTCTTTTTCTGTACCAGCACATTTTTTCCGCCAGCCTCAAGCCTCCGTTTCGCCTCCTGCCCGGACAGTCCCCGCTGCGGATCCGTCTGTAGTTTCTCGCTCACCTTCCGAAAGGTCTGCTCTTCATACATAACGTTGCTCCTTTACTTGAATTTCCGCAAGGACCCGCCTGGCCCTTTTCGGTTTACTCTACCTTATGTACAACCTTTCTGGAATATAACCATGTCTGTTCCTCACAGTGCGTCGAATCTTCCTGCCTTCTCCCACGAAAAAGCCCTGGTACAGTATCTGTACCAGGGCCTCTGTAAGAAAGGGTAAAATCTATATTTTAGAATGTTGCTATCTTTTCGGACGCATACTGCAATACCAGAACCGCATCCTTTGTATCTGTCACACCGTCTCCATTCACATCCGCACTCTCTTTTGCCGCATCATTCAGATCCTGCATCTCTGCGGTATACTGTAGCAGTGCTGTTCCGTCAGCCGTGCTCACGGCTCCGTCTCCATTCACATCGCCCACCAGTCTCGCCAAAGCTACTTGCTTTGTCAGCGTTTCTACTGCTTTGTCAACCTGGCTCTGAGTGGCCTCTTCGTTGTTATAGACGGATTTCGCGTTCGCCATAGCTGCTGAAAGTCCTTGAATTGTAGATGCCACATAAGAATCGGAAGCCTGCAAAATCTCCTGTGCTTTATCGATCATAGCCTTCAAAGCTGCCTTATTCCCTTTCATCTGAAGGTTAAAAATCGCGTCCACGATTGCAGTATAAGCTTCACTGATCTCATCTTCTCCTCTGTCAGAATTTTCTATTACTTCCTGTGCGCGCTCTATTGCTTTTCTTAACGCATCCAGACTGGAGGAAGTATAATTGCCATCCAACAATGGAGTGGCTGCTTTCACAAGGCTTTCCAGAGAAGATACGTCCGCATTCTTAGCGAGTTTTGCCAACTCATCCAATACTGCATAGGCTGCCTCATTTACCTCTGACTGAGTAGCCTTCGCATCTTTCAGTACTGCCTTAGCCTCCTCTACGGCCTTTTCCAGGGCTTTTACTCCTCCTTCGTAATCTCCACCAGATGCCAGAATGGCTTCTGCGGCCTCTATGGCTGTCTCAAGATGAAGTCTTTGCACACCGTATTCCAGATTTCCAAAGGCTTGAATCAGACTGCTCATAGCCTCATCCAGATCTTCCTGGGTAGCGTTGGCATCTGCCTGCACACTCTTCGCATTTTCCAGTGCAGCCTCTACCTCTGCCCAGCTCTCTTCCGTATATTCCGATGCGTCCAGGCTCTCCAGCAAAGCAATCATTCTGTCCAGGCTTGCCTTTACTGTCTCATTTTCCTCTCCGGCATCGCTCTTAGCCTCGACCTTTACTTCTTCCTGCATCAGTAAATTGTCTGAGGAGGCTCCCACATAGATGGTTCTCGCTCCTTCTGCCACAGTCCACTTATCCTTAGTTCCATCCTCATTTACATTCAGTTCATCCTGATTTGAATTCCAGTAGGACAAAGAACGCTCTGACACATGGATGGTCACTTCTCTGGACTCTCCCGGCTGAATATCTTTTACTTTCTCGTATCCTGCCAGAGCATACTCAGAAGTCTGAATTCCTTCCGGTACGTTGGCCTCGCCCAGGTAAACCTGCGCCACTTCACTTCCTGCCACATCGCCTGTGTTCGTTACCGTAAAGGTAACATCATATCCTGCCTCTTCCCCTTCGTTTAAGCTCTCTTCCACCTTCATATCGCTGTACTCAAACGTTGTGTAAGAAAGTCCATATCCGAAGTCAAACTGAGGTTCAATATCATTTTCATCATACCACTTATATCCTGTGTTGATGCCCTCATCAAAATATGTAGTGGTATCCTTTGAGGCAAATCCTGGGAATCCCCCCGGACCTCCACCAGGGCCGCCGGGGCCGCCACCAGGAAATCCTCCCGGTCCTTCAGAATCTCCTCCCTCTTCTTCTTCCTTCTCGTCTTCCTGCTCATATCTGGACCAATTATAGTCTGAGTAGGTGATAATGGTATCCGTATCCTTCTTTGGAATCGTATATGCCAGCTTTCCGCTGGGATTTACTTCACCGGTCAGCAGTTTTGCCGTCGCCACGCCACCGCGCTGTCCAGGATAATACATCTCCAAAATGGCATCTGCCTCGTCAATCCAATCTTCCATAACTACGGCAGAGTCGTTATTGAGCACTACCACCACTTTGTTTCCTGCGCTATGTGCCGCATTAGCCACATCCAGGATCATCTGCTGCTGCTCTGCGGGCAGTTTCAAAGTGGTCTCTTCCCTAGTGTCTTTCGGATCACTTACCTGCGCATAGGCGAATACAACTACCGTATCGTTATCCTTGGCTGCCTGAATGGCATTGTCCACGTTGGCCTGTTTCTGAGACGGGGTGATCCAGGCAAGTCCTACCTGCATATCCTTGCCGTCCACTTCGCCGGCATTCTCTGCCGCAACGCCAATCTTATAACGCTTTCCTTTTTCCAGCGTCACTGTTGCGGTTGATAAGTTTTCTCCTGTTTCAGAGGGGATTACACCGCTGTACCACTGAGTTCCCTGATTCACGCTGGCGCCGGAACCGGAACCGATCTGGGTCTCTGTGCCGTCCTCCTGAATTTCAAAAATACCCATGGCAGCCTTTGCGCCGATGCTCTGAAGGATAATGCTATACTCTCCATCCTCATCGGCTTCCACATAAGTGGTCCACGTATAAGCGGGATTCTGGGTATAATCAAAGGCTGTTCCATCCTCCGAATTTACATAAGTCTTATTGGGCTCTCCGTCCACTGTACCCGTGTTAAAATCAATGGTCGCGTCGGTTGTACAATACTCTCCGATTTCATGACCTTCCATAGCCGTCTCAGGCACACTGTTGCTGACAAATTGTCCCTGGTAATCTCCTCCGGTTTCTGCGGACTGCCCGGTACCGTAAGTGCGAACTGCTCCGTGTTCTTCTCCGTCTGCCGTAGTGTACAAGTTCTCCTCGGGAATGATGGTTCCGATAGTATCCTTGTATACCTCACCTTCCACTTTCTCCTCTCCTACCAGGTCGCAGAGAGCCTCATAGGGACTGGTCATGGCACTGATGGCTCCGTAAGAGCGCTCCCCTCCAATACCAGGAATCAGATTCATGCCATTTAAGCCGATAACAGCAACTGTATTGTCTCCATCTGTGTTAAGTGGCAGAGTCTCATTTTCGTTTTTCAGCAAAACGCCGCCTTCTTCTGCTACTTTTTCCACAGCGGCATTGCTCTCTTCATACAGTTCTTCCAGAGTTCCGGTATTTTTGCCTGCTCGGATCAGCTCTGTACGTCCTTTTTCTTCCTTGGCATAACCGTTCTCATCTACCTGCACCAGAGTCAGATAGCCTCCTTTGCCATAGGCTTTCAGGATGCGTCTTACACTCTGATCCACCAGCTGATCGGCTTCTTCCTGGGTCATTTCGCCGTTTTCTACCTTTTCCTGGGTCTTAGCCTGGCTGTTATTGCTCAGGCTCGGCATTTCAATATCTGTTCCCTTATTCAATGTATATCCGTCATTTCCGCCCCAGTCTGTAATGGTAAAGTATTCATATCCCCACATATCCCGGAGAATATCCTGCTGCAGTTCTGTACTGGCTGATGCAAGGGTCCCGTGCAACGCATTATAAGATGACATTACGCCAAGAGCTCCACCATCCTTAATCGCTGACTCAAAGCCAGGCAGATATACTTCATGAAGAGCCTGTTCCGAAACCTCCACATTGGTTTTTGCCGCCGGGCTTGCGTTTTGCGCGAAAGCCGCGAAGTGTTTCAGCACAGCAATGCCTCCGTTTTCCTGCATTCCTGAAACCAGGTCATCTGCCAGGCTGGAAAGCAGATAGGGGTCTTCTCCCATCTGGTCCTTTGTCCTCTGGAACTGGGGGATTCGCTGAATATCCAGCTGGGCGCTTAACATAAAGCTTCCCCCAATAGCCTGGTTTTCGTTTCCTACGGTCTCTCCGTAGATTTTAGCCATTTCCTCATCCCAAGTCGCAGCCAGCATCTGCTCCTGGGGCGGGTTTGTGGTATCCTGCGTATAGAGCAACCCGGCCGGTCCGTCATACATCTTAATCATGGGTACGCCCAGTCTTGGCACCCCTTTTAGATATCCTGCGTTTCCCTCGCTGTCCCCCGTTCCATTGCCCCCTAAGAACGTATACTTTTCTTCCGTGGTCATTGTCTTAATCAACGCTTCCACCTTGGCGTTTACTACCTCATCGTCCTCTTCTGGCTGTACCAGATCCTCTGTATAAACGTCAGGGAAAACCACCTTCTCATCGCTCTGCTCCTGAGCATATGTCAGCCACAGACCGTTTCCCGTGCTAAAGCTGGCCGCGGCCATCATCACCGCCATTGCCATCGCCGTGATACGTCGTCCACTCTTTTTTCTCATATATTCTCCACCTTTTACGTTTCTTTATTTCTATTTCATAATATGTTATCGATCCTTCCCACAAAAAGCGCCTTTCGTTGTTTTTACTCTAGCATGGACATTTGTGGTTTTCAAGCGGCGAGGCGTGTATAGCAAATATAGGCGCAACTGGCGGTTAAATGTCGCAACTGGCATCAATTTGACACCTGTTTTTATCTTTGCTATAATATTTTTGACATTTTTAACCATAAGCAAGGAGGCAGCCATGTTAAAGATTGCCTTATGTGACGATGAATACATAACTGCAAACTATTATTACGAGCATCTTACACAAATTTTTCAGAAATTGGACACGGACTGTTCCATTGACCTGTTTATCGACAGTGGAAAGTTGCTAACCGCCCTTTATGAGGGCAAACGCTGGGATATCTATTTTCTGGATATTGATATGCCCCTGATTGGAGGGTTGGATCTGGGGAAAAAAATTCGTCAGCTGGATGATCAATGCTATCTGGTTTATGTGTCCATACACAGAGAATGCGTCTATGACTCATTGGAAGCGAAGCCTTTTCGTTTTATTCCCAAAGACGAGTTCCAAACTAGAATCGAACCTTGTATCCGGGATATTCTGGAAGATATGCATAAGGAATTCCGGAACGATTACATGGTTTTGGAAACCCGTACCAGCATATACCGCTACCCCATTCGGGAATTGATCTATGCTCAGAGTCTGGACAAATATATTGTCCTGTTTCTTACACAGGATCGACAGACAGAGTCTATTCGCTACAAGCTGTCTGATTTGGAACAACAACTGCTTCCCCACGGGTTTATCCGGATCCATAAGAGTTATCTTGTAAATTACCGCTTTATCAAAAGCATTCAGCCCACCTGCATACTTTTGGATGATGGAAGAAAACTTCCGGTCAGCCGATATCGGCTTGAAGAAATTAAAACCACCTTTAGGAGGCTTACTCTATGATCCAATTATATACAAGCATCAAAATATTGTCCTTGTTTCTGGAAGTCCTCATCGGACTCTGGCTGTTTTCCAGCCTTTTCCCTCCGAGAAAGTTCCGGTTCCGGCTGTTGATGCATATAGGATACTTTCTCATTTACTGGGCCTTGATTTTAGCAGAAGAATACTGGATAGCAAGATGGGTGGAAGATGGATATGCTTTTTATCTGCTAATACACTCTTTTTTACTGATGCTTTTCGCGATCCTTTTTTATAAGGGGAAGTTCCTGATTAAGGTCTTTTTACCCCTGACCTTTGTGTCGCTGATTACTATGTCTCGGTTCCCGGCCACTCTGCTGTGCCGTCTCTTAGTATGGTTTCTTCCCTACCCGACTGGCATCACGTATCTTATTTCTACTCTGATGCCCAACCTTTTGCTGTTTTTCATTGCTCTTTTTATGCGGCATTTCAAGCTGGATGCTACAAAAACTTATCCGATTTCCTATTACTATACTATGATCATCACACCGGTGCTAAATATGACGGTCATTACTCTTTTGAAAAGTTATTATGACGTGGTTCCTTATGTGGATCTGATTGGTTTTTTTACCATGATGATAGAACTGCTGATCTATTACATGATCTGGCAAAGCACCACAGAGTATACCAGAAGAACCCAGCTTCAGCTAATACAACAGCAGCAATCCTATCAGAGTCAACATATGAAAGAGCTTAAAAACATCGTTACGGAGTACCATCAGCTTCGCCATGACATGAAAAATCATTTTGCCTGTATGGATCAGCTGCTTAGCCAAGAACAATATGACTTATTAAAGGAATATTTCTACTCCATGAGCAAGGAACTCTATGCTATAGACAATCAGATTGAAACCGGAAATGAGATTATCAATCAGGTGATCAATATCAAATACGCTACCGCACACAAGTTACAAATTCCCATGGAGATCCAGGCTTCCGTGCCAAGCCGGCTTAATATTCCCAATCATTTACTCTGCTCCGTACTCTCGAATCTTCTTGATAATGCCATCGAGGCTTCTGCCAGAGTAAAAGCCCCTGCCATCTCCATCAAAATGAAGATGGTAAAAGATTACCTATCTTTGTCTGTGGAAAACCGGATTGAACCGGAGCAGAAAGAAAACGCACTGAACCATAAGACTACAAAGGCCAATCCGCAGATGCACGGTCTGGGCCTGCAGATCGTCCAAGAAGTGGTGCGCAAATATAATGGGATTTCTACCTATGAAGTATTGGATAATCGCTATGTGGCAAGCATTATGTTGGAATTAAGTGGGGAACCTGCAGCTACTTGATGGATTCCCCCATCCCTGACCCGCCATTCTCTGATGTCTGTTCATCAAAAGAAGGTCTCTCTTCCCTGGGGAAGTTTAGAGACCTTCTTTTTTATTCGTCCTTTCCTATTTTTTTGAATTTAAAATCCAGAAGCATTTCCTTTTTTTACCCTGACCGCTTTTACCTTGCTATACGGGCTGTAGTACTTTTTGCCGCCCTGTTTTTTGTAGGAGCGGATTCTGATGTAAATCTTCTTTCCACCTTTCCATCCGCTCAGGCTCTTTGTCCGGATGGAGGCCTTTTTCACGGTATAGCTCTTAGCCTTTTTCCACTGGTTCTTCTTATAGGAAACCTGAATCTGATATCCCGTCACGCTTCCTGCTTTCTTCCATTTCAGCGTCACCTCTCCCCTTTTCTTCGAAGTGGCCTTTGCCCAGCGTACCTTTCTTGGAACCACTTTCACCATGTAGGATACGCTCTTTCCGTTACAGGAAGCTTTGATCCTGACGGTTCCAACCCGCTTTGCCTTTACGGTTCCCTGGCTGTTTACCGTAGCAACTTTACGATTGCTGGAAGTGTAGGTAATCTTTCCTTCCGCTCCCGCAGGCAGCAAGGATGCGGTCCGCTTCACTTTCTTTCCGATTTCCAGCGTCACCTTCTTC
>UMLF01062311.1_pt1 | contig 10835 bp, 9 predicted proteins | sample 1966501 | NCBI WGS metagenome assembly UMLF01 (sample SAMEA4836194, study PRJEB28245) | human gut metagenome | biome: gut microbiome; material: fecal sample | place: Denmark | collected 2008 | reverse complement strand
CCCTGCCATGAGCGACTTGGCGGACCTTCTTTCGTCGCGTGGGCATCGTCTCGCGCTCGCGGCGTCTTCGAGGGTCGAGGGCGCTCGCGTGCAGATCGAGGGCTTGGACGGGCGCATATCGAACGCCATGGCCTCGCGGCTCAAGGGGCTCGGCGCCGCGCTCGCCGCGGCAGCATCGCGCCCCTGCCTCAAGAGCCCTCAAGCTATCGTGGAGCGCCGGCGCGCCGAGCTCGCGCAGACCGCCGATCGCCTATCGGCGAGCACATCGGGCTTCGAGGTGCGCGGCCATGCACTTGCACTCGCATCGGAACGCCTGGCCAATCAAGGCCGCGGCCTGGTGCGGGCACGGTTGGCAGAGCTTGCGTCCAGCGCGGCTTCGCTCGAGGCGCTTTCACCCCTCAAGGTCCTTGCGCGCGGTTACGCCATCGCCTACGGGGAATCTGGTGTAGCCACCCGCGCCGCCTCGTTTGCTCCGGGTGCGCCCGTTCGCGTGCGCATGGCTGACGGCGACGTGTACGGATCGGTAACAAAGGTGGAGATGCTCGATGCGCGGGCATCCCGGCATGAATAGAAAGGTACGGCTATGGCAGAGCAGAAAAAGGTCGAGGAGCTGACCTACAAAGAGGCTTCGCAGGAGCTTGAGCGAATCATTCGCTCCCTCGAGTCCGGCGATATGGAGCTCGAGGAGTCGCTTGAGAGCTATACGCGCGGCGTCGAGTTGCTGAAGAGCCTTCGCAGCCGCTTGAGCGAGGCCGAGCAGAAGGTCTCCATCCTTCTTCAGGACGTTGATGGCACGGATACCCTCGTGCCCGCCGACGCAGCTTCTACCGACGACAAGCTGAGCTTCTAGCTTGCCCTGCGAGGCAGGCGCGGCGCGCTACAATGGGAGCAACGGGGCCGCACTGGGACCCACTTCGAAAGGAGCTCGCTTTGACCGACACCGACTGCATCTTCTGCAAAATCGCGTCCCACGAGATTCCCTCGACCATCGTGTACGAGGACGATCTGGTCATCGCGTTCGATGACCTTTCTCCGCAGGCTCCCGTGCACACGTTGGTAATTCCCAAGGATCACTACCGGGATATCACGGACGGCGTGCCCGCGGAAACGCTCGCTGCCATGACCCATGCCATCGATGAGGTGGCGCGCGCGAAGGGGCTTACCGACGGCTTCCGTGTCATTACCAACAAGGGTGCGGATGCCGGGCAGACGGTCATGCACTTCCACATGCATGTTCTCGGCGGAAAGCCGCTTGGCGAAGGGCTTCTCTAGCCGCCGCCCCGATGGTGATTCGGGGTATGATTAATCCTATGCAGCGTCCATATGCGGTCCAACCGCCCGACCAGAGGGAGTCACATGAACGTTCTCGTTATCAACGCAGGTAGCTCATCGCTTAAATACCAGCTGCTCAACACCAAGACTCGTGAGGTGTTTGCCAAGGGCAACGCCGAGCGCATCGGAATCGATGGGTCGTTCATCGGCCATAGCGAGCATGGTGGCCCCAAGGCCAAGACCCCGGTCGAGCTGCCGGATCACCGCGCCGCTTTGCAGGAGATCTTCAAGCTGCTCAAAAGCGTTGACGTCAAGATCGAGGGCATCGGCCACCGCGTGGTTCAGGGTGGCTGGTACTTCCCCGAGTCGGCTGTCGTGACCGACGAGACGCTCGCCCAGGTTCGCGAGGTCGCGCCCCTCGCGCCGCTCCACAACTATGCGGAGGCCGACGTCATCGAGATCTGCCGCGACATGTATCCCGAGCTCGGCAACGTGATCGTGCCGGATACCGCATTCCACTACAACATGCCCGAGCACGCATGGCGCTACGCCCTTCCGCGCGATGTGGTTGAGAAGTACCACATCCGCAAGTACGGCGCGCACGGCACGAGCCATCGTTATATCTGGCGTACGGTCAACGAGTTCACGGGCGGTTCCACCCACAAGCTCGTGAGCTGCCATTTGGGATCGGGCGCGTCGCTTTGCGCCGTCGAGGACGGTCGTTGCATGGACACTACCATGGGCCTCACCCCGCTCGACGGCCTCATCATGGGAACGCGTTGCGGCACCCTCGACCCTGCGACGGTCTTCTACCTCTACCGCGAGGCCGGCATGTCCATCGATGAGATCGACACCATGATGAACAAGCAGTCCGGCCTGCTCGCCGTCTCGGGCCTTTCCTCCGATTCGCGCGATATTCGCGCCGCCGAGCACGAAGGCGACGAGAAGTGCATCATGGCCATCTCCATGTACAACTATCGCTGCGCTCAGCTCATCGCCGAGATGGCCGCATCGATGCAGGGCATGGATACGATCGCCTTCACGGCTGGTACCGGCGAGGGCTCGTCTGAGATTCGCTACAAGGTCTGCGACCTGCTCGGCTGGCTGGGCGTCAAGATCGATCACGAGCTCAACGAGATCCAGTCCGACGACGCGCGCGTTATCTCTGCGCCCGACTCTGCCGTCAAGGTGCTCGTGGTGCCCACCAACGAGGAGCTTATGATCGCCCTCGACGTCGAGGCGCTGCTGGGCTAGCCGGCACATCTCACCGGGTGGCCGCGTAGGACGTCCAGCGGTTAACGTTCGGTGTGCGCGAGCTCATGGAATTGTTTGCAGGGGTCTGCTTGCGTTATGCTTGCAGACCCCTTGTCTATCATGCGGAGATGGGAGGTCAGGAATGAGAGACGCGTTTTCGACGCTTCACCCGGGCGTGCTCATGCTCTATTTTGCCGGCGTCATCGTGGCGAGCATGTTCATCATGCATCCGGTGTGCCTGGCCATCTCGCTGCTCTCTGCAACCGCATATGCGCTCTATCTTGGCCGCCGGCGCGCCCTCCGGTTCGTGCTCACGGCGGCAGCTCCCATGCTGGTGCTGTTCGCGGTGCTTAATCCCGTGGTCAACCATGCCGGGGACACCGTGCTTGCCACGGTGCTCGGCGCGCCGCTCACATTGGAGTCGATTGCCTACGGTCTCGCCGCGGGCGGTATGTTCGTCTCGGTCATCACGTGGTTCTACTGCTGCAACAGGGTAATGGCTTCCGATGCGGTGCTCTATCTCTTTGGTGGAATCGCGCCCTCGCTCGCCCTGCTCGTCACAATGGTGGTCCGGCTCGTTCCGCACCTGGGCGCCCGCGCCCATGCCATCATCCGCGCTCAGCGAGGCGTTGGCTGCGACGTGGGGGAGGGGACTGTTGTGGAGCGGGCGCGCCGCGGCCTCAAGGTCATCTCCATCTTGACGAGCTGGGCGCTGGAGAGCTCCGTCGACGCTGCCGATTCCATGCGTTCGCGCGGGTACGGTTTGCCGGGGCGCACGCGCTGCGCGGCGTACCGTTTCACCGTGCGCGACGGCGTGGTTGCCTCGATTATCGCGATTGCAGAGGCCCTCGTGCTTGCGGGGTCCCTGGCGGGAGCTACGGCCGTCTCATATCTTCCGGCGATTGCTCTTCCCGCTGCTGGCGCGCCGGAGGGTTTCGTGTATGCCGTCTGGGGCCTGCTCTGCCTGCTTCCGTTTGCTCTCGATTGTTGGGAGGGGCTCGCATGGGCGCGCTCGATGTCACGGGCCTAACGTTCACGTATCCGGGTTGCGAGGAGCCTGCTCTGCTCGATGTGCGGTTCTCGGTTGCCTCGGGAGACTTCGTTGTGGTGTGCGGCCGCTCTGGGTCCGGCAAATCGACCCTGCTTCGTCATATGAAGGCCTCGCTCGCCCCCCACGGTGAGCGCACGGGTGGCGTTGCGTTCTTCGGCACTCCCATAGAAGAGGTGGACGAGCGTCGCCAGGCAGCCGAGATCGGCTTTGTGCTCCAGGACCCCGATAGCCAGTTCGTCTGCGATACCGTTGCCCATGAGCTTGCGTTCGGGCTTGAAAACCTTGGCGTTCCAGGACCCCAGATTCGCCTGCGCGTCGCCGAGATGGCGAGTTTCTTCGGAATCCAGGACTGGTTCGATGAGGAGGCATCGAGCTTATCGGGCGGGCAGAAGCAGCTCGTGAACCTCGCCGCCGTGATGGCGCTCCAGCCTCGCCTGATCGTGCTCGACGAGCCGACCGCGCAGCTCGACCCTATGGCGGCAACGGAGTTCTTCGACACGCTTCGCCGAATCAACAGGGAACTTGGAACGACGGTCGTGCTCTCCGAGCAGCGGCTAGAGGAGGCTCTGCCATGGGCCGACCGGGTGCTTGCGCTTGAGGGCGGGCGCGTGCTCGCCTACGACGAACCGCGCGCCGTTTGCCGTGCGCTCGCCGCGGCGGGTAGCGATATGTTCCAGGCGATGCCGACTGCCGCGCGGGTGTGCGCCGCGGTGGAGGGTGCTTCCCTTCGCGCTTCCGAGCACGTGCCGCTTACCGTGCGCGACGGTCGGTCGTGGCTGGTTCAGCGTCAGCTTCATGGGATCGTCGAGGTCCCTGAAGCGCTGCGTCGTTCTTCGGAGCGCCCCATGGTCGAGCTCAGGGAGGTGTGGTTCCGGTACGAGAAGGGCAGAGACGACGTTTTGCGTGGCTGCACGCTCGCGGTGGATCACGGCTCCTGGCATTGCATCGTGGGGGCAAACGGCGCCGGTAAATCGACGATGCTGGGGGTCGTTGCCGGTCTCGATCGCCCGTACCGGGGGAAGGTGCTCGTGAACGGCCGCCCCGTGCACAGGATTCCTGCACGGGAGCGCTACAAGGGGCTGCTTGGCGTGATGCCGCAGAACCCCCAGGCGCTTTTCGTTGAGCGGACCGTCGGGCTCGACGTGGGGGAGATGCTCTCGCCGGCGCTGGATACCACGGCTCATGCGGTAGAGGTGCGCCGCGTATGCGAGCTCGTGGAGATCGAACACCTGCTTGACAAACACCCCTTCGATCTCTCGGGTGGAGAACAGCAGCGCGTCGCCCTCGCCAAGATCTTGCTCCAGGCCCCGCACGTGCTCTTGCTTGACGAGCCCACGAAGGGGCTTGACGCTCCGTTCAAGCGCAAGCTTGCTCAAATCATCCATCGCTTGCAAGACGATGGGGTAACCATCATCATGGTTTCCCACGATATCGAGTTCTGTGCGCGGAATGCCGATGCATGCTCGCTGATGTTCGCGGGTGAGATCGTCCATACGGCGCCGACCCGATCCTTCTTCGCGGGCAACAGCTTCTACACGACCGCGGCGAACCGCATGGCGCGCGGTATCGTGCCCGCCGCCATCATCGATGAGGATGTGATTCGAGCTTGTCAGATACGATAGGGGCACCATCGGGGCGAGAAGAGCGCAAGACGCCGCGGAACTGGCGTACCTTGGTCGCGCTTGGCGTCATCGTTGCGCTTTTTGCCTTTTTGCTGGCGAGTGGCGTTCGCCTGCAGACGGCGGGCATCTCGTTCAGCGTGGCCGGCGTCGATGTTGAATGGCGCCTCTATTACCTCGTCGCATTGCTCATCATCGTAGGTACGATGATTCCCTTCTTCGCTGTATTCGAGCGCAGGCGCTCCCAAGCGCGCGAGCTCGTGGTGCTGGCTACCCTTTCGGCGCTTGCCGTGGCGGGGCGCGTCGCATTCTTCTTCCTGCCGCAGTTCAAGCCGGTCTGCGCCATCGTGGTGATAGCCGGTGCCTGCTTTGGCGGTGAGTCGGGTTTTCTCGTGGGCGCCGTTGCCGGATTCGTGTCCAACTTCTTCTTCGGGCAGGGCCCGTATACGCCATGGCAGATGTTCTGCTTCGGCATCGTGGGCTTCGTTGCGGGCCTGCTCTTTCACAAGGGGCCCCTCAAGCCTACGCGCGGCGCGCTTTGCGTATATGGAGGCATTTCGACGTTTGTGCTGTATGGGGGCGTGATCAACCTGGGATCGCTTCTCATCATGGGCATGCCGCTCACTCCGGCGGCGATCATCGCGTGCTATGCGAGCGCATTGCCCTTCGACCTCGTCCATGCAGCCGCGAGCGTCTTCTTCCTCTTCGTGCTCGGCGCTCCCATGCAACAGAAGATCGAGCGCATCAAGACCAAATACGGCCTCATAAGTCCATAGGCCCTGCATCAACAATCTGGTTTGTTACCCACGCACGATCCCGCCCTTTTCAAGGCTCCGCCTTGAAAAGCAGGGTCCAGCTCCCTCTCAGTCTCTCACCCCTACAGCGCTGAGTCGTGGGTGCAGCCCTCCCGGTGGTTGTCTGCGAGCGATTCCGCAGGAATTCGGCGCGCCGAATTCCGAGGACCAGCGAGCGGACAACCACCGGGAGGGCGTCGGGAGCCTACGCGCTCAGCTGCGCCTGCACGCAGGTGATGGCCACGACGCCCACGATGTCGTCGGCGGAGCATCCGCGGGACAGGTCGTTCACCGGCTTGGCGATGCCCTGCAGGATGGGGCCGTAGGCCTCGGCCTGGCCAAAGCGCTGCACGAGCTTATAGCCGATGTTGCCAGCGGCAAGATCGGGGAACACCAGCACGTTCGCCGACCCGGCAACCGTCGAATCGGGGGCCTTGAGCTCGGCCACCTTGGGAACGATGGCGGCATCGAGCTGAAGGTCTCCGTCGATAGCGATCTCGGGCGCCTTCTCCTTGCAGAAGGCAACGGCTTCCTGCACCTTCTTGGCGGTATCGCCGCCGGCCGACCCCATCGTGGAGTAGGAGAGAAGCGCTACCTTGGGCTCGACCTCGCCCATGAAGGTTTTCCAGGAATGGGCGGAGGCGATGGCGATCTCGGAGAGCTCATCGGAGGTGGGGGCGATGTTGAGGCCGCAGTCGGCGAAGATCACGGTGCCGTTGGCGCCGAAGTCCGGCGTCTGGGTGCACATGACCATGAAGGCGCTCACGAGCTTGGTGCCGGGGGCGGTCTTCAGAATCTGAAGGGCGGGGCGCAGTGTATCGGCGGTGGAATGGCACGCGCCCGAGACGAGGCCGTCGGCGTCGCCCATCTTCACCATCATGGTGCCGTAGTAGGTGTTATCCATGATCTGCGCGCGGGCCTGCTCGATGGTGACCCCCTTCTTCGCGCGAAGCTCGGCGAACTTCTGCGCATAGGCCTCATGCTTGGGGGCCGTGGGGCTCTTGGGGTTGATGATCTGCGCGCCGGGCACGTCGATTTCAGCGGGGTCGCCCAAGATCACGATATTGGCCAGGCCCTCCGCAATGATCTTTTTGGCGGCCTCGATGGTGCGCGGGTCCTCGCCCTCGGGCAGCACGATGGTCTTCAGATCCTGCTTCGCCGTCTGCTTCATGCGGTCTAGGAAGTCACTCATAGTTCTCCTCGAGTTTCGGGCTCGGCACCCACGACGGGCACCGTCTCGGTCGTCGAACCGAGCGATTGCCTCCATTGCCGCGGCATGTTGAGCTTTCCTTGTGTGGCATGACCATTATAGGGCGCTGAGCGCTATAATCGCTTAGATAATTGACGGATCGGCAATCGATCGCAGTCAGAAAAACCCTGCAAGGAGCATGTATGCAGATCTCTAACGGTCTTCCGGCAACCTTCAACCCCGATGCGTACGACATGATCGTGGTGGGTGCCGGGTACGCCGGCTCGGTATGCGCGCGCCGTGTGGCGGAGGGCGCTGGATTTCGCGTCGCGGTGCTCGAGCGCCGCGAGCACATCGCGGGCAACGCCTACGACTACGTGAACGACGAGGGCATCCTCGTCCACAAGTACGGTCCGCACATCTACCACACCTACAGCGAGCGCGTGCACGAGTTCCTCTCGCGCTTTACCAAGTGGACGGATTACCAGCACAAGGTGCTTGCCAACATCCACGGCACCCTTATGCCCGTTCCCTTCAACCACACGAGCCTTAAGCTCGCGTTCGGCGAAGATCGTGGCGAAGAGCTGTATCGTAAGCTCGTTGACACCTTCGGTGAGGACAAGAAGGTCCCCATCATGGAGCTCCGCCAAAAGAACGATCCGGACCTCCAGGAGGTCGCGGACTATGTCTACGAGAACGTCTTCCTCTATTACACGATGAAGCAGTGGGGCCAAACGCCCGACCAGATCGATCCGTCGGTGACCGGCCGCGTGCCCGTGTTCATCGGCGATGACGACCGCTACTTCCCGCAGGCTCCCTATCAGGGCATGCCCGAGGATGGCTACACCGTTCTGTTCGAGCATATGCTCGACCACGACCTCATCGACGTGTTCGTTGGCGTCGACGCTCGCGATATCTTCACGCTCGATGAGAACAACGTGAGCGTTTGCGGCAAGGTCTATGGCGGCGAGATCGTCTACACCGGTCCCCTCGACGAGCTCTTCAACCTCGACCTTGGCGCGCTTCCGTACCGTACGCTCGACATGCAGTTCGAGACGCTCGAGCAGGACCAGTTCCAGCCCGTTGGCACGGTGAACTACACCACGAGCGAGGACTTCACGCGCATCACCGAGTTCAAGAACATGACCGGTCAGGTGGTTCCTGGAAAGACCACCATCATGAAGGAGTTCAGCCACGCTTACGAGCCGGGCAGCGGCCAGACGCCCTACTACGCGATCATCGATCCTAAGAACCGCGCACTGTACGAGCGCTACCTTGAGCGTGTCCAGAACCTCACGAACTTCCATCCGGTCGGTCGCCTTGCCGAGTACCGCTACTACGACATGGACGCGGTGACCGATTCTGCCCTCGAACTCTCCGACGAAATCATTTCCTGCCATGCATAAAATCATCTCTTTCGGTATTCCCTGCTACAACTCTGCCGCCGATATGGATCATTGCATCACCTCGATTCTCGAGGGGAGCAATTTTGCTGAAGACATCGAGATCATCATCGTCGACGACGGCAGTAAGGACGAGACGCCCGCCAAGGCCGATGAATGGGCCGCGCGTTATCCGAGCATCATCAAGGTGGTTCACCAGGAAAACGGTGGCCATGGCATCGCGCTGCTCGCCGGCCTGCGCGAGGCGCAGGGCACGTACTACAAGGTCGTCGACTCCGACGACTGGCTCGACGCTGCGGCGCTTTCCACCATGCTGAGCCTCTTGCGCGGTTTCGAAGAGCGCGACATGCGCGTTGACCTCTTCATTTCGAATTACGTGTACGAGAAGGTTTACGAAGGCAAGCACGTGACCATCAGCTATCACGGTGCCCTGCCCCGTAAGAAGGTCTTCACGTGGGATAAGATCGGGTATTTCCGCCCCGACCAGAACCTGCTCATGCACAGTCTTTGCTACCGGGTCGACGTGCTGCGCGAGGCCAACCTACCGCTTCCGGCTCACACGTTCTACGTGGATAACATCTATGCCTACGTGCCGCTGCCGCACTGCAAGACCATGTACTACGCCGACATCGACCTCTATCGCTACTTCATCGGGCGCGAGGGGCAGAGCGTGAACGAGGCGACCATGATTCGCCGTCTTGACCAGCAGTTCCGCATTACGCGCATCATGATGAACGCGTATCACCTCTATACCGACGTGAAGGAACCGCGCCTTGCGTCCTATATGATGGGGTATTTCACCATGATGATGTCGGTGTGCTCCATCTTCTCCAAGCTTTCGGAGGAAGATCGCTGGAAAGAGGAGAACAAGCGCCTCTGGGCCGAGCTCAAGGAGTACGATGAGCGCATGTACCGCCATGCGCGCTGTGGCATTTTGGGTATCGGCACGAACCTGCCCACGAAGGCGGGGGAGAAGGCCTCGATCGGGCTCTATCGCGCAGCGAGCAAGATCTTTAAATTCAATTAATATCGCTCCCGTCGGTGCCCGGGCATATCGTCCCGTGCTCAAACATACTCGAAGGCCCGGCAGCGCCGGGCCTTCTGCGTAACTGCGCGCGGGACGATATGCCCGGGCACCTGCTCGATATGCACTTGCGCAGATTTGGGCGGTAGGTGTTCCCGAGCATCTCGCTTGGTGTTGAGCGGTTCGCTAGATCGTGATGTACCCGGTGGCGAGGAGCGCCACGGCGATGACGGCGACGACGACAATGAAGGCGGCAAGCAGCTTCTCTCGGCCGGTCATGATGGTCGCATGTCCATAATCGCGGCGGGCCTTAACGTAGAACACAAGGCCTGGTACATAGGCGATGCAGCAGAGCATAAGCAGGTCTACGCCTGCAAGCAGGATGGCTACGACGAGGAAGGCGGTGGCAAACGCCGAAAGGGCGAGCGCCGGCCCGGCATGCTCGACATCGCGATGCTTCGCAAGCTTGACCATATAGGCTGATGCGAGCGCCCATGAGATGACAATCGAGGCGGTGCAGAGGGAATAGGCGAACTGGTACGCTGCTTCCGAGAACAGCATCACGATCGAGAGCAGCTGGATCATGCATCCGGTGACGATGAGGCAGATCGTGGGCGCGTTGTGGGCGTTGAGCTTTCCGAACGAGCGGGGCAGCAGTTCCATGCGCGCCATGCGATTCATGGCCTCCGAGGCAAGGATGGTATAGGAGAGCCAGGCGCCGAAGATCGAGATGACAAGCCCGCCCGAGATGAAGGCGCCGCCCCAGGGCCCAACGACTTCTTGGAAGATGTAGGCCATGGACGGAGACCCCATCTGCAGCAGCTCGTCGCGCGTGAGGTAGCCGTAGGGGAGAACCGATGCCGCAACGTAGATGACAACGAGCGCCGTCACCCCGAGAATCGTCGCGCGCGACACATCGCTTTTGCGCTCGGCGCGGTGCCCGAGCACGCTCGCGCCCTCCATGCCGACGAACACCCACATCATGACCATGAAGCAGTTGATAATCTGGGAGCCCACGCTTCCGGGGGCATCGGGGCCGCCAAGGTTGTTGGCGAGGGTTCCCCAGAAATCGGCGGTGAAGACATCGAAGCTGAACATGAGCAGCATCGCGACGATGAACACGAAGATGGGGACGAGCTTGCAGATCATCACGATGGCGTTTACCACGGAAGCCTCTTCGATGCCATGATTCACCAAGAGCACGATGAGCCAGTTCACCACGGAGATGA
>UMLF01047692.1_pt1 | contig 10857 bp, 10 predicted proteins | sample 1966501 | NCBI WGS metagenome assembly UMLF01 (sample SAMEA4836194, study PRJEB28245) | human gut metagenome | biome: gut microbiome; material: fecal sample | place: Denmark | collected 2008 | reverse complement strand
GTGTGAGAGGACGGCGGCTAATCACCGCCTCCTACTCGATTGCGTTTAAGGGTCGAAAACCGCTTACTTTTTGCCCTGTAGTGTATTTTGTAAAAGCGGCCCATACCCAGGTTTGTTTATTGCTGTTAGTTGATATGGCGGCGTAAAAAGGAGATTTCCCTATTCATTAAATCGCCGAGCAAAATCGCAAGAAATTGAGAATAAGTGCTTACTAATTATCAAATTCTCTTGATTTCTAAAGCGATTACCTGTATAATAGATATTGAAAGAGCCAAAATACGGATTTAGAAAGAGTGTGCTATGAAAATAAGTTATAAAAAGTTGTGGATACGCTTAATTGAGAAAGAAATTTCTCCAGCTACACTCCGAAAAGATTTGAGCATTGCTACGGGGACGATGACAAAACTCAGAAAAAATGAAGAAGTCGCACTTTCTGTCCTGTTACGCATTTGTGAGTATCTAGATTGTAATATTGGAGATATTTGCGATGCAATCAAGATGGATTCAGAACAACTCTGAGTTTTGTCTGCGGAGGTAGATATGGCTTTTTGCACTAACTGCGGGAAAGAACTGCTAGACAGTTTCGAGTTTTGTCCAGAATGTGGGAAGAAAATAGACTGCGAGGAAAGTGAATCGTGTGATACGAAAGAATCTTTTAATGATTTTACAGGAATGACCAAGATTTGCCCGAAATGCGGTGCGGCAATGCCAGAGGATTCTTTTTACTGCTTGAATTGTGGCAGCGCATTTCCTGACCGCAATATTGAATATGAAACGATAAAGAGAAGGATCACTATGCAAACAGGGACTTGGCGCAGTAAATGGATTGCCTTGATTCTGTGTGTGTTCTTTAGGGGTTAGGAGTACGTCGTTTTTACGAAGGTAAAGTAATTACCGGACTTTTGTATCTATGTACATTGGGCTTTTTGGGTATCGGCTGGATAGTTGATATTGTTAGACTTGCAAAGATGCCGAACCCATACCGAGCAAAATAATGAAATGTGAGGTACATATATGGCTTACTGTAGGAATTGTGGAGTCCAACTAATTGATGGTGCAAAATTCTGTCAGAAATGTGGCTACCCAGTGTCAGATGAAAACACAGAAAATGAGCAACGCAAACAAGAGTTTGCAGGGAAACTATATAAATGTCCAAATTGCGGTGAAGTCCTAAAGTCATTTGAATTAAATTGCCCTGTTTGTGGTTATGAGTTGCGTGGAGCAAAAGCAACCAGAGCTGTAAAGGAATTTGCCTTAAAATTAGAGGCTATTGAGTCAAGACGGGAATATGAGAAACCTCGTGGTCTTTTTGCTGCGGCAGCAGCGCAGCAAAGAGTATCTAAGACGGATGAGCAGAAAATCAGCTTGATAAAGAGCTTTTCTGTTCCCAACACAAAAGAGGATATGCTTGAATTTATGATTCTTGCAACCTCAAGCATGAATATGCGGATATATGACTCTGCTAACACAGATATATCTAAGAGTGAAAAAGAGGTAAACGCAGCTTGGTTTTCAAAAGTTCAGCAGGTATATGAAAAGGCAAAAAGAACTTACTCCGCAGATAGTACCTTCGCGGAAATCAAGACACTTTATGATAGTTGCAATCGGGAAATAAAAAAATCCAAGAAAATGGGTATCATCAAGTGGGGACTTATGTTTGGATGGATACCGGTTCTTTTTGCAGTTATTTTTATTTGGATTGGAATCTACTCTCCAATTTCCGAGAATAAAGAGGTTGCCAGATTGGAGTCGATTGTAGCTGAAATAGAGTCTCAACTTGAAAGAGGCGAATATAAATATGCGCTAATGAATGCGGACGCATTGGTATATAGTGGAACTATACGAAATGAAGAACAAGAACGCCAATGGGAGATCAAACGAGAGTATTGGATTGACAAAATCATCGAAGAAGCTGCAGATAATGGAATAATTCTCGAACGCCCCACAGACGATGAAAATGAAGATATAAATACCACTTATTCCACCGGTGGATTTGTCGAGGGTTTCAAAGACGGTTTGCAGCCAGGATTGGATGCGGCACAAGAAAATATTGATGAATTTAACCGTATCCTGAATGGCGAAGAATCAAGTGATAGCGATACAAAAGAGTAGGAGGGCTTCTGATATGGGATTATTCGACAGAAATAATCGCAAAGGCGGTTTGATGGATGAGATACGCTGTGACGAACCATCGTATCTTATTTGGAAGTGGCATCCGTTCGGTGTTCGGCAGGGCGAAACTGTCAGAGAAAATTCTATTCGCTGGGGGTCTTCCTTGCGGGTTAAAGACGGTGAGGTTGCAGTCTTTGTTTACAAACAGAAAAATGGTACGATGCAGGATTTCATTGTCGGCCCTTTCGATCAAACAATTAAAACAGCTAACTTCCCTGTTTTATCAAGTATCATCGGTCTGGCATATGAGGGTGGCACTCCGTTTCAGGCAGAGATTTATTTCATCAATCTCGCCCGCATTATCCAAGTTAAATTTGGTGTTCCGTTCTTTGATGTATATGACCCAAGACTTCCAGATTTTGGTGTTCCACTTGCCGTCAGAGGTACTGTCAGTTTTCAGATTCGGGACTACCGCGAGTTCATTAAACTCAATCGATTAAATACATTTGACCTCAATGATTTTCAAAAGCAGATTCGAGATGCAGTATGCCGGTATGTGAAAGATGCGGTCGCCAATGCTCCCGCTGCCAACAATATTCCGGTCATTCAGATTGAAACCAAAACCGCACAAATCAACGATGCTGTGGAGTACGACATCGGCGAACGCCTGAAAGAATCTTTCGGCGTTTTGGTATCCGGGGTGGATATTGCCGCCATTGAGATCGACAAAACCAGCGAAGGTTACCGCCATCTGATGGCTGTTACCAGGGATATTGCTGCAACGAGGGTTGAGGCTGAAACGCAGGATTATGTAGAGCGTCTCTGTATCCAGCGTGAAGAAGGCCAGTATGCTATGCACAAGCAGACACAAACTGCCAACATTGGTGCTTTCCAAGTTGAAAAACAGGCAGAGGTTGGCGTTGCTGGCGCACAGGCTCTCGGTCAGATGGGAGCTAGCGGAGCTGGTGATGTAAGTTTAGGCGGCAGTGGAGAAGGCTTCAATATGGCTGCTATGATGGCGAGCATGGCTGTCGGTGGCGCTGTCGGTCAGAACATTGCCGGTGCTATGAATAATATGATGGGTGGTATCAATCAGCAGACAACGCCCGGCGCTGTACCTCCTCCTATTCCTGCTGTGGCATATTATGTGGCAGTCAACGGACAAGCCATAGGACCGTTTGATATTTCTGTGTTGACACAGATGGCAGCCGCAGGACAACTTACCGCTGATAGCTTGGTTTGGAAAAATGGAATGGCGCAATGGGTAAAGGCGGGAACGGTTGACGAACTTAAAAATCTGTTCGCAAACGCCATGCCGCCTATTCCGCCAGTAACCGACTGAGTGCTATGGGTGTACCAAAATGACTGATAACAGAATCCGTTCTATGGTGAAAAACTTCAGAAAGAAAATTGACCTTGCACAAAGCAGAGGACTTTTTGCGGGCACTATGCTTGAAGAATTTCCTACACAGTGTTGTGGTATTGCAAGTAGACTACTCGCAGAATTTCTTTTGGGTAACGGTATTGAAACTCTTTGGATTAGTGTCGAAGAGTTTGGAACACAGGAAACTCATGCATGGCTTGTTGTTAAAGATTATAGGATAGATCCTCCGCGTTCTTGCTTTGATGATATGCCTAATAATATCATAGATCTGCTTTGTACATATGGTGGAGGTAGTTCAGAAAGTATTAGAGAATCTACTTTCTACGAAAAGCAGGATATCGAAAACGGATTGATTATTGATATTACAGGCGACCAGTTTAATGAAGCTCCCATATTTGTCGGCTATATGGATGACTTTCACAAACGGTTTGACTTTGTGGCGGCATTTGGACACGAGGGTTTACTCAACAAAGAATATGCCGAACTATACGAAATTATAATGACTCAATAATTCGGATTTCAAAATTAACACTTGTAGCGCGTAGCCGATTTCTCGGAAACAATTCAAGGGTTTGGGGTGTTCCCCAACAAGAAAGCGCACGAATGGGTACCGCCATGCGCTGTTTGCCAGATATGAAAATCGCAGTGTGTACATACACCTGCTGTGCTTGCTATTCTCCGCTTCCCCATAATAGCAAGTGCCATTTTCAAGTGGAAATTGGCGGCAACCGCCGCCTTGACTGCCAAAAAGCGAAATGGACGAGCGCTGTCAACGGCGGCGTAAGCCGTTCATCTTAACCATTGACGGCGGCCGGCTGTTTTGCTATCCGCAGGGTTTGAATGGAATCGAATGAAAGAAAAGGAGGCGCAGCCTAATGAGCAAAAAGGGTAATGATGATGAAATCATTGAGCTGACCGAGGATGAGCTTTCCGAGATTTTAGGGGACGTTGATTTTGACAGTGAGGGCGGATTTGACGAAATCCCAACTTTCCAATTTTCCAATTCAGACCCTTACGCCAAAGTTACGCCCCGATCCGAGGATGCACCAAAGCGTGATTTTTCCTTTGATGAAAACGGAAATATCGTGGTTAAGAATTCGTCGGCGTTTTGGCTTCCCGATGTAAAAATCGTAGAGGTTATCGGCGGTACTGAATACACGGTGACAGGCAGCTATGACGGTGAGGAAAGGCTCAACCGAAAGCTCAAACGCATTATGGAGCAGAACGCTGCCGATGATGAAAATGATATCACGGAGGATGGCGAATGACAAACGGCACCTCTTTTGATATAACCCAAGGATCCAATCCTGTTCAGACAGTTGCCCCTACCGACAAGGAGGCTAATGATATGTTGAGGGCAACAGAAAAAATTACCGCGTTGTATTGCAGACTTTCACAGGAGGATGCGCTGAATGGGGAGAGTAACTCCATAACCAATCAAAGGCGTATCCTCGAAGCATACGCCCGTGAGCACCGCTTCACAAACCTCGCGTTTTTCGTGGATGATGGATATAGTGGCACCGATTTCAACCGTCCCGGCATACAGAAATTGCTGGCGGAAGTGGAGGCAGACAGGGTGTCCACCATCATTGTCAAAGACATCAGCCGCTTTTCACGAAACTCCGCTATGGCGGGTATGTTTATCAATTTCACTTTTGCCGAGCATGGCGTCCGCTTCATTGCCATCAATGATAACTACGACACGATCGATCCCAACAGCATCGACAACGATTTTGCTGGAATCCGGAACTGGTTCAACGAGTTTTATGCGCGGGATACCAGCCGCAAAATCCGTGCAGTCAACAAGGCAAAAGGCGAGCGAGGCGAACGACTGACAACGAATGTCCCGTATGGATACAAAAAGAATCCCGATGACCCGAAGAAGTGGATTGTGGACGAGGAAGCGGCACGGATTGTCAAAAGGATTTTTGCGCTCTGCATGGAGGGCAAAGGTCCGAGCCAAATTGCCGCACAGCTTGAAAAAGAGCAGGTACTCAACCCCACTGCCTACAAACAGCGGCAGGGGCGCAAAACACCGCATCAGACACCAGAGAACGAATATCGCTGGCATGAGAGCACCGTCGCCTATATTCTCGAATACAGGGAATATACCGGATGCACGGTCAACTTCAAGACCTACACCAACTCCATTTGGGACAAGAAGCAGCGGGACACCCCAGAGGAAAACAGGAAGGTTTTTGAAAACACCCATCCGGCGATCATTCCTCTGGAAGTGTTTGATAAGGTGCAGGAAATCCGGCAGCAACGCCATCGCAGAACGGCAACGGGCAAGAGCAATATGTTCTCCGGTCTCGTGTTCTGCAATGACTGCAAACAGAAGCTGTACTACTCTACCACAAGCTACTTTGAAAAGCGGCAGGACTTCTTTATTTGTTCCACCCATCGGGCAAACAAGGACAAGTGCAGTGGGCACTATATCCGCGCCGTTGTGCTGGAACAGCAGGTCTGGAAACACATCCAGGAGGTTATCTCGGTAGTCACCCGCTACGAGGCTTACTTCCGTGCAGAGATGGAACAGAGGCTCCGTGTCCAGAGTGAAGAAACGATACGGATACATAAAAAGCGGTTAGCGCAGGCTGAGAAACGCATCAGCGAGTTAGACCGCCTTTTCATCCGTATTTACGAGGACAATGTAGCTGGACGGCTCGATGACGAGAAATTTGCCATGATGAGCACGAACTATACCCAGGAGCAAGCCGACCTCAAAACAGAAGCTAAAAGTCTGCAACAGGAAATTCAGGAACAGGAACGACAGGCAGAGAACTTAGAGCAGTTTATCTATTGAGTACACAAAAACAGCACCCTCACGGAGCTGACCCCATATGCGCTTAGAGAGCTTGTGAAAGCGATTTATGTGGAGGCACCGGATAAGTCCAGTGGGAAAAGAAAACAGAAGATTCACATCTCGTATGACCTTATCGGCTTCATCCCCGTGGATGTGCTGTTAAAAGCGGAACAGGCATGACCGAAATCATGCCGGTTCCAACAAGTTTGGATATTACTGTCTTACCAGCAGGGAGCTTTTGCGCTTCTTCTGTTGTCGCTGTGCGTTTCCGCTATGCATGTAAGCGCGGAGGCCGGGAGCGGGCAGGCAGAGTATACAGTGGAATACATTGCGCGGGATCAGGGGGCGGAGACCCTGCTGGCAAGGGAGACTTACCGGGCACCGGCGGGAAGAAGGGTAAATGTTCCTCACAGGGATTTTGATCATTGTAAGAAAGAACCGGGGCAGGATATGACGATCCTGGTGACGGCGGATGGAAAAGGAACGAAGAAGATCTACTATACAAGACTTTTTTATGACCGGGTTACATTTCAGACAGAGGGGATTTATATCCCGCCCCTGTACGGCTGGGCGGGACAGGATATCCGCGACCAGATGGGGGAGGTGGAGGAACCGGTCCGGCAGGGATACATTTTCCAAGGATGGGATCAGGAACTGCCGGAAGTACTGCCGGAAGGGGAGACGGTGCTGAAGGCCCTCTGGGAGCCGGGGGAGAGCCAGTATACTGTGCTGCGGTGGATGGAGAACGCAGAGGACGAGGGATACACACTGCTGGGGGAGACTGAGGTGCGGACGGCCAGAACAGGCAGCAAGGTAACGGCTTCCAGGGAGGATGTGGAGCGGGCCGGGGAGATGGCGGACTGGTTCCCGGATTCGGAATATTACGGGGATTACTATGGGTTTGACTATGCCCGCTGTGACGATACGGTGGTGACGGCGGATGGGAAAGCCGTGCTGAACCTGTATTATGACCGGGAGATCTGGACCATCCGTCTCCACGAGGAAGCGGCCCACGAATCAGACGCCAGTGATTCTCTGATCCCCAACGAAGAGGTCTGGTATACGGCGCAGGGGAAATACGGCGCGCCGCTGCCGGAAGATTTTCCATCCTATGATGAGATGGAGAAGCATTACATGGAGAGGACACAGCACCAGGATATGGAATTCCTGGGAGTGCGGGATGAGTTTGAGGCCACCGGGCGTCATCTGGACAGCTTTTATTTCCAGGACCTGGCTCTTGGAAATCATACCTTCGATGCTTATCCCTGGCTGGAGCGGGATTCTTATACGGTTTACCTGACTTATTTTAAGGAGCGAAGTGACGGGACTTACCGGAAAGTCCGCCAGGAAAGTGTTCAGGTGGACAAGGACCCGACTGTGTACGGCGCGGAGGTTACGGTCCTGCACCCCAAGGGGCTGACCTGTGAGGAGGGCTGGTATACTACCGGCGTTTCGCCGGAGGCCTGCGAACAGGGGAATCGTATCCCCATCAGCCCCCTTCAGATCCAGGCAGACGGGAAATGCGTGTTCCGTGGAGTGAGTTCCCACATTTACATTTATATGAAGCGGGACACCTTCCGGCTGGAGTATGTGGACGTTAGCGACCAGGGGGAAAGCCGGGTCCTTTATACAGAAGAAGTGACCTACCGGGATGAGGTGACCCTGGCATATGTTCCGGAAAATGAAGCGGAGCATAAAAATCAGAAGTTTACCGGCTGGTATCTCAGTCCGGCGCTGACGTCCGCAGGCGAACCGCTTCAGGGGTTCCTTATGTCCTCGGATCACGTCCGCATGTATGCCGGATGGACGCCGGCGGACCGGACGGTGAGGTTCGATGTGCAGGTGGATCCGGAGGAGGTGTCAAACGTTCCAACGGAACAATCCGTCCGGGCCGGGGAATGTGCACGGGAGCCGGAGGCTCCTATCCGGGACGGATACATTTTTCTGGGATGGTTCGAAGAACCTTCCGGTGGGGAGGATACAAGGACTGCGTGGGACTTTGGAAAGCCGGTGGAGGAGGATCTGACCTTGTATGCAGGCTGGATCCCGGAGAAGGATACAGAATATACCATACGCCATGTGGAAGATGAAAGCGGCAGTTTGTTTTATGAGGAAAGAGGAACCGGAACCAGAGGAGATCAGATCATCGTACAGCCGCTGGATCCCTCAGACCCGGCCTATCCTGCAGGCGTGGAACCGGAGGCGGATCAGCAGCAGATGGTCAGGCTGGTGAAAGAAAAAGGCGGGAATGTCTACACCATCCGATATGGGGAGAGAAAAGAAGATATCTTGCTGGATAACTCGAATAACCCGGATGGCTCGGGAGAGGCTCCTGACACCGGCGATCGGGCGCAGGCTGCCGGGTGGTTTGTTATGGCGGCAATGGGCCTTGGCGGGGTGGTGCTGGCAGGGAAAAGCCGGTGGGGAAATTGACTTTTCTTCTCCTGGTTGCTATAATACACATACCCCTAATGGTATGGAGGATGGATTATGAAACAATGTATGGACGCTCCGAACCTGCACCGCAGGCTTGCGAAGATCATCGGACAGGTGCAGGCCATTGACCGGATGATCGATGAAGATGTTCCCTGCGAGGATGTTCTCTCTCAGATCAACGCTGCGAAATCCGCGCTCAATAAGGCAGGACAGGTTGTTCTGGAAGGACACATCAAGCATTGCGTGCGCGATGGGATCGAACACGGCAACGCAGACGAGACCATTGAGAAATTTACCAAAGCAGTGGAACGCTTTGCCAATATGCAGTAAAAACACGGTTATGAAAACCAAAGTGCCACAACCCTTGTTGAAGGATTGTGGCACTTAGTGTTTTTTAGGCCAGCGCCGCACCCAGTGCACGGCACGCCGATAAGGCCTCATCATCCGGAGCCTCATTGCAGATCACACTGCCGCTGGCAAGACTGGCTCCGTCCTGAATGCAGCGTTCCTCCCAGTTGCGCATCCATTCTCCGTCGCCCCAGCCAAAGGAACCGAACAGGGCGATGTTTTTCCCCTGCAGGGATCCCTCGCAGGCGGTGAACATGGGTTCAAACTCGCTTTCTTCCAGTTGTTCCGCTCCCATAGAAGGGCAGCCAAAGGCGATGGCGTCGTAGCTGTCCACCTGATCTGCAGAAAAATCGGCGGCGGTGATAAGGGTCACATCTGCATCCTTTTCCCTTGCGCCTTCTGCTACGGCAGCGGCCATAGCTTCCGTGTTGCCGGTACCACTCCAATAAACAACTGCAATTTTACTCATAAGATAAACTTCCTTTCTGTTTTTTATCGCGGAAACATCAGTCAGCTACTGTAAGCTGCTCGATGGATTTCCTCTGTTTCCATTGTTGAAAATAAATTTTGCTGCATAGATCATATTTTTTAAAAGTGCTCTTTGATTCCTGTTCATTTCCATACACCTTCCAGCAGCCCTGACACTTATGGTTGCAGGCATTGTTGTCGATAAATCCCAGAACGTCATTTGGTGGATAACTTAAAAACAGGCCGATCTCGTGGGGGAATTCTTCCGCAGACTGAAGACGGTGGATCAAGTGTATCACACAGGCATTGAGATTTTCCGGTGTGTAACCGTAGCGTAGCAGAAGTTCCCTGGCCTGATGATCTGTAAGATCATTCTCTAACGCATGGGGGCGGTAGACATAGATCAGGGCGCGGTCCTGGCCCACCTTGAGCGGCAGAATACGTATTCCCCTGGGCACCAGTTTTTTGTTTAAGCTGGATATGGATTTTGTCAGTTCCTTCCTGCAGGTGCAGACACAGGAAAACAGGTTTCCGGTCTTGATCCCTGCCAGGGTAGGAGCGCAGTGACGAATGAGCAAATCTTCGGACATGAGCCTCTCCCCTTTGTGAAATGTGAAATGGCAGCATCTTCTTCATAATAGGTTAGTCATGACTAACTAATGCTGATTATAATGTCTTATAGAGGAATTGTCAAGTCGTTTTTCTTTGAAATAAGGCGGCCAGAGCGAATATTCATAGACTCCGGCCGCATAGGAGTAGAGATATGTTATTTCAGTCTCCACCCGGCGCTCTGTCTCTGCAGTTCCACCATATGGCGGAAGAGGCCGCTTTGTTTCATCAGTTCCGAAGGAGTCCCCTGTTCTGTCACCCTGCCCTCAGAGAGAACAACGATCTTGTCTGCCGCTTCCACGGTGCGCATCCGGTGGGCGATGACCAGAACCGTCTTGCCGGCGAGGAGGCGGGAGAGGGCTTCCTGAACAGCGCTCTCATTTTCTACGTCCAGGCTGGCTGTTGCCTCATCCAGAAGGATGACCGGCGCATCTTTCAGAAGGGCGCGGGCGATGGGGTTCCGCTGCCGTTCGCCGCCGGAGAGGGTGGAGCCGTTCTCGCCGATCATGGTCTGATAGCCCCGGGGCAGTTCCCGGATAAATTCATCACACCGGGCGGCTCTGGCGGCTGCGATCACTTCCTCGTCCGAAGCGCCCCGGCGGCCAAGACGGATATTTTCCATCACCGTATCCCGGAACAGCACCACATCCTGGAATACCATGGAGTAGGAGCGAAGAAGCGTTTCCGGATCTAC
>UMLF01078671.1_pt1 | contig 10862 bp, 6 predicted proteins | sample 1966501 | NCBI WGS metagenome assembly UMLF01 (sample SAMEA4836194, study PRJEB28245) | human gut metagenome | biome: gut microbiome; material: fecal sample | place: Denmark | collected 2008 | reverse complement strand
TAGACCGGGTCCGCAGTATTTTGCAGCAGCAGGCGGCACATTTCCCCGGGTCTTCCCTGCTGCAGAGCGATCCGGAGCAAATCACCATCCCCCAGGTATTTGCCGCCTCCAGCCAGGAGGACCCTCTGGCCCGTTACCTGGTCGATTACCTGGCCCGGGCCTTTGCTGCGGCTCTCAGAAACATTTCCCTGGTTTTTGACCCGGATCTCATTGTGTTTCAAGGCGATTACGCCTGGGCCGACCCGTACTTTGACCAGCGGCTTCGGGGAATCCTCCGGGAATTCCAGTACTTTCCTCCGGAAGGACCCTTTGAAATTCACTATGACCAGCGTCCCCTGGCGGAAATGGATGTTTTGGGCTCCTACACCGCATTGACCCGCCGGTACTTTGCGACTCCCGCCCTTTACCAGGAATCTGATCCGGGATAGGGACTCGCCAGAGAATGGACTTTCGCCCTGATTTGACAGGCTACCCGAAAAATGCTTCATCTTTTTTTGTTTTCGCTATTGACACCATCTCAGAATTCAGCTATTATACACATATAGTGATATTTCCCAAAATATAAAAAGCAAGGTGATTGTTTATGTCCGCTCTGTCTTTATCCTCTAACGAATTCTGCATCCTGAACCTCCTCTGGTCAGAAAGCCGCGCCATGACCCGTCCGGAGATTTTGGAAGCACTTCCGGACAAGGATTGGAATCCCAATTCTATCCACCTCATCCTCAACAACATGATTAAAAAAGGTGTCCTTCAGGTGGTGGGCGTCGCGCGCTGCGGGCGCGGCTACGGCCGGACCTATGCCCCCACCCTCTCCCAGACAGAATACGCCGCTGCCCAGGCTCTGGAGGCTACCCCGGATATGACGGTCAGCGACCGGCTGCTGGGTGGGGGACCTGCTCTGGTCGATAAAAAGGGAATCGATGCCCAAACCATTGCCGAGCTGGAGCAAATGCTGGAGGAAAAACGCAAAGAGTTAAATGTCTAATGGATTTGAATGAACTTTCCTTCTGCATGGGGTTGATTTGCTTTTCCCTGGCGGTCATTTTGGGTAGCTGTCTGGTTTTATGCACCAAAGGCCGTTCCTTTTGGCTGCTGGGATTGGTCTTTGGATTGGGATTTCTGCGCTTTTTGCTCCCGGTGGAGTTTCCCCATACCCGCGTAATCTGTTGCTGGCATGTGTATCCTTCTATCATATCCCTGCTCTGGCAGGAGCTATGGCCCGGACTTTCCCTGGGCCGGGGGCTTCTGATTCTGTGGTGCGTTGGGTCCGTGGGGATGCTTTGCCGGTTGGCGGTCACCCTGTACCGGCAGCACCGGATTGTGCAGCTGTGCCAGCTTCCTCAAGAGGGGTCGCAGCTCCACCAGCTATGTTGCCAGGCTGCCCGGGAGGCTCAGTGCAGCAAACCAGTCTCTGTGGGAATCTCCTGCCGGGTCTCCACCGTGATGATGGTGGGATTTACAAAGCCAGTGATCCTGCTCCCGCCGCAATCCATGCAGCTGCCTGCTTCGCAGCTACATTGCATTCTGCTTCATGAGCTGTACCATTACCGAAGCCGGGACCTGTGGCTGAAGCTGGGAATCCGAATTTTCTGCTGCCTTTTGTGGTGGAATCCTCTGGTGTATCTGTTCAAAAGCAGCGTAGATCAAATTTTGGAGCTTCGGTGTGACAAGCATGTGTGTAGCCGGCTCTCCAAAATGGAACAGCTCCAGTACTCCTCCGCGCTCCTGGAAATATTAAAAATCGGAAAAACCTCCTCTCGCTCTTTGGCTGCCAAGTATTTGGGGATTCCCTCCAAATCCCGGCTGCGCCAGCGCTTCCGCCTGCTGTTGCAGCGTGAGCGCCGTCCGTCCAAACGCGCGGTCCTTCCTTGGATCGGGGCAGCGTTATGTATGCTAGTTTTTCTGGGCTCCTATACCGTCATTTTGCAGCCTGGGTTTCCACCACCTGCAATTGAGGGCATAATTGAACGACCGTCTGATGCGAGTCTCACTTACATCTTCCGCAAGGAAGACGGTCAGCTGGAATACTATGTGGAGGGGGAGTTTGTAAAGGAGCTGACCCCAGAAATGCTGTTGCTGCCGCCTTACTCGGATCTGCCCATCATTGACGTCGCAATCGAAGAGGTGCGGTTGGACTCTGTTTGGGGCGGCTAATACACAAAGGCAGGGGTTGTCTCAAAATTTTTGAGGCAACCCTTTTTTGCTTTGCGCTGGAGCAGCAGCGCCTGCCTTCCCTGGAAGCAAGCGTGTAAGCGCGCCTATGCCGCCTTGGCCAACCTCCAAAGTTCGCCTGGGTGGATGAACTGCGCTGAAATGGCCCTGCGCCTTTGATCATCTCACAATTCCCATCATGACGTACCAGCAATCGTTTCAGGAACCCGAAGAAAGTGGTGAGCGGCTATGTCCGAACGAAATTCCTACCCCCTCTATACCCAAAACCGGGAGCTCTCCTGGCTCCGATTCAATGAACGTGTGCTTTTGGAGGCCTTGGATGAGCAGGTTCCCCTGCTGGAGCGGCTCAAATTTGTCTCCATTTTCACCAGCAATTTGGATGAGTTTTTCATGATTCGCGTGGGAAGCCTGCTGGACCTGTCCCTGGTCAAGGGGCACGCCCCAGACAATAAAACCGGCCTTTCCCCCAAAGAGCAGCTGGAGGCCATTTTTGCCGCCGTCCAGCCGTTGATTGCGGAAAAGGATGACATCTGCCGGCAGCTTCAGCAGCTCCTGGGGAGCTACGGCATCTGCCGCCTTTTCCCGGGCGATCTGGATAAGGCGGACCAGAAGTATTTGCGGCAGTACTTTCAAAACGAAGTGGACCCCATCCTCTCCCCTCAGATCATCGATGGCCACCATCCCTTCCCCCATTTGGCCAATAAGGTCCTGCATATCGGGGCGCTGCTCCAAAATAAGGGTAAGGTGGTCTTTGGCGTCATTCCCGTCCCCACCTCCCTGCCGGAGACCTTGTTCCTGCCGGGGAGCGAGGTGCGTTACGTTCGTACAGAGGATCTGATTCTCTCCCATGCCGAGCGTATTTTTAAGCCATACGCCATTACGGAAAAGGTGATTTTCTGCATCACGCGCAACGCAGACATTGCACCTGCGGAGGAGGGCTTTGAGGAAGACTTCCGGACCCAAATGAAAAAGCTGCTCCGCCAACGGACCAAGCTGGCTCCCGTGCGGCTGGAACTGAGCTGCCCAATCTCCAACCACTTCATTCAGTATTTTTGTGAAAAGCTTCAGCTGGGGAAAAAGCAGCTCTATGTCACCTCTTCCCCCATGCAAATGCATGACGTCTTCTCCCTGCAGGACCGGCTGCCCCCGGCTCTGCGCCAGGAGCTGACCTATCCCCCCTTCCAGCCGCAGCCTCCCGCCGGAGTCCTGCCCAAGGAGAGCATGCTGCGCCAGGTCATGAAGCGGGATGTGCTGCTGTCCTATCCCTACGAAACCATGGAGCCCTTCCTGCAAATGCTCCGGGAGGCCGCCTCGGACCCGGCGGTCCTGTCCATCAAAATTACAATCTACCGCCTGGCCAGGCAGGCCAAACTGGTGGAGTATCTTTGCGCTGCAGCAGAAAACGGCAAGGACGTCACCGTGATGATTGAGCTGCGGGCCCGGTTCGACGAGCAAAACAACATCGACTGGTCCCAGCGTCTGGAGGAGGCCGGCTGCCGGATTCTCTACGGCTTCGACTCCTATAAGGTTCACTCCAAAATCTGCCTGATCACCCGCCGGGAGCGAAATGGCATCGCTTACATCACACAGGTGGGCACCGGCAACTACAATGAGAAGACGGCCAGGCAATACACAGACCTTTCGTATATCACATCCAACCGGGAAATCGGCATGGATGCCAGCGCCTTCTTTAAGGATCTGGCCATTGGAAACCTGGAGGGTACCTACCACCGCCTGCTGGTGGCCCCCAACTCCATGAAAACCCGGATCACCGCCCTCATTGACCGGGAAATTGCAAAAGGCCCCAAGGGCTATATCTTCCTGAAGCTCAATGCCATTACCGACCTGGATTTGATTCAAAAGCTGCGGGAGGCCTCCCAGGCCGGCGTCCAGGTGGAAATGATCGTCCGTGGCATTTGCTGCATCCTGCCGCAGGTGGAAGGCGAGACGGAAAACATCCGGGTCACCAGCATTGTGGGCCGTTACCTGGAGCATGCCCGGATTTACTGCTTTGGCAAGGATGCCGAAGAGCTGATGTTCATCTCCTCCGCCGACTTCATGACACGCAATATGGACCACCGGGTGGAGGTTGGCTGCCCCATCGACAGCCCTCAGGTACGTCAAAAAATCCACCGCATCATAGAGCTCCAGCGCATGGATAATACCAAGGCCCGCCGTATGCGCTCCGACGGCACCTACCGCCGGGTCACCACTGGGAAGCTCCCAATCGGCGCCCAGGACGCCCTCATGGAGGATGCTATAGCCGCTGCCAACCTAAGCGCGCCGGAAACAGACCATCCCTGGTGGAAACGCCTGCTCCGGCGCTAAAGGAATCGAGGTAGCCTCCACGTGGAGGCTGCCTCGATTTTTTCCCACCAACCGGCTTAACCGGCTTCAAAATTCCGTCGAAGATAGACCACATAGGGCTCCCCCCGCCGGTAGCCCAGCTTCTCCGCCAGGGCCACAGAGCGCAGATCATGGGCGTCCCAGCTGGGATTCAGTCCTCTTTCCAGGCACAGCAAGATCAGCTTTGCGCCGCAGGCCGTCGCCAAGCCCCGCCTCCGGTATGCCTTCTGGGTTGCAATTTGAATTTCAATGCCTCCGTGGTACACCGAGTAGGAGGAAGCGCCTGCCACCAGCCGGCCCTCCTGCACCACACCTACCCCCAATCCCCGGCGCTGGAAATCTGCAAAATCCTGAAACAATCCGCAAAAATCCCTGGACCAGGGCTCTGCCATCGCCTGGTGGTACAAGTCCCGGTCAAAGACGCGCAAAGAAAAAGACGGTTCTAAAGCTTGGGCAAACCGGCGCAGCTTCTCCCGGTCAAACCGGTCAGGTTCCTTGCAGATGGCATAGCGGAGGGACTTCTGAACGCTCTGGCCCAAGACCGCCTCAATCCGCCGGGCCCACGCCTCATCCTTGGGCACCAAAATGGGGGCGCCTGCCTGGCAGATGAGGCGATCCTGAGGCTCACCGGCAAAAAAGCAGAAATCGCCCACCACAATCTGCGCTGCCCTGGGCGCCTCCTCCTGATCTGCAATGGCATGCCCCATGCAGCCCTGGAGGCAAGACCAAATCATGGTCTCCTCCCAGCCGGCAAAGAGGGGGGCGACCCGTTCCAGCTTCACCATATGTTCCTCCCCATACTCAGGCCTCCACCAGTCGCTTTTTCTTCCACACGCCGGAGCAAAAACGCCACACAAAAAAGGCCGTCCGGCAGATCCAATCCAGCACCATAGCAATCCAAACTCCAGTGGCCCCGTATCCCAGCTTCACGCACAAGATCCAGGAGAACCCAATGCGCCACAGAACCATGGAGGCCACGCTCACCGTCATGGTAAACCGCACATCACCGGCCGCCCGCAGAGCATTGGGAAGCACAAAGGCCGCCGGCCACAAAACCAGAGCGCTGACCGAATGAATCAGCACCAGGGTCCGGGACAGGGCAACCGTCTCTGGAGACAGGGACTGGTAAAACCCGATGAGCAGCGGCAGGCCGGCAATCACCAGCACATTGCTCAGGCCCTGGGCCACATACACCCAGCCCATCAGCTTCCTGGTCTGCCGGGAAGCCTGCTCCGGCTCCCCTGCGCCCATGCACTGGCCCACCACCGTAATCATGGCAAGGCCCATGGCCTGGCCAATGATGATGCTGATGCTATCCAGATTGTTCGCCACGGCGTTTGCAGAGGTCTGGGTCGTGCCAAACAGGGCAATCATACTGACTACAACCACCCGGCCCAGCTGGAACAGGCAGCTTTCAAAGGCCGAAGGAATGCCGATTTGCAAAATATGTCCCATCATTTTGGGATAAAAGTGGATGAGGTTCCGGGGCACCAGCCGTACCTCCTGCTCTGGCCGGGCGGCCAGGGCCAGAATCAGCACAGCTGCAACCGCCCTGGAAACCAAGGTGGGAATGGCCACACCAGCCACCCCCATCCCCAGGCCGTAAATGCACAGGGCATTTCCCCCCACATTGATCACATTCATCACCAGGCTGACCTTCATGGAAATCTTGCTATTGCCCATGCTCCGGAAAATGGCCGCGCCTGCATTGTACAGGGCCAGGAAGGGGAAGGACAGGGCTGTGATCCGAAAATAAGTCAGGCCTGCCGCCATAACATCCGCCTCAATGGAGCCAAAAAAGAGGCGGAGCATTCCCTGGGCCAGGAACAAGCAAAACGCCATCACCCCCAGGCCAAAGACCGCAGCCATACACACCAGCTGCCCTGCACTTCTCTGCGCCTCCTCCCGACGCCGCGCCCCCAGAAACTGGCTGGTAATCACAGCGCCGCCGGTGGCCAGGGCGGCAAACAGGTTGATAATCACATTGTTGATCATATCCACCAGGGAGACGCCGGAAATGGCCGCTTCTCCTGCCGAAGATACCATCACACCATCGCACATCCCCACCAGAGCCGCCAGAGCCTGTTCAATCACCAGTGGGAAAATGAGGCGGAGCAGCATCCGGTTGGTAAAAAGCTCTTCTTTTTGCAATTTCACAACATTCACCTGCAAATCTTTCTTCTGAGCATGTAGAGTATAACACCAAAAAGAAGAAACTGCAAGGCGGGAAACAAAATATCCCAGGCCCTCGTCCGGTTCGCCTTCCGGCCTGGACGGAAAAACCGGGGCATTGCTGCAATCCCCGCTCTTTGGCAAACAGACGGCAACGGCAAAAACAGTGCTTGACATTTTCTGCAACATTCCCTAAATTATTATACAAGAACTCGCTGCCACTTCTGGGAAAGGACGACGGAAGCCATGGACTATGCATTCATCCGGAAACCCTATATTTTATTTGAAACGGTGGAAATGTTATACAGATTTGTCAATGGCATTTCCTTCCGTTCCCTGCTAAGTCTGAGGCTTGCCGCAGAGGATACCGCCGAGGGAGACCGGATGGTGCGGCAGGTGGAGCAACTCCAGGAGATTCTGGAGGAGACCTGCCGGGGCCTGGACCCCCAAAGCCCTGCTTTGCGGCGCTTTTTTGCCCGGGTGGACACCAGCGACAAGCAGGAAGGAACCTGCCTGGCGCGTCTTTTGACCTTCTCTTTTTTCACCCTAAAGGAAACAGACTTCTGGAAGAATGTGGAAGAAATCCGGACCAACTGGCGATACTTGCAGGAGAAGGGGGCGTGGATTCAAAGCTACTCCATCATGAGCCTGGAATTCTCCTTTGGGGAGGATTGTCCCGGCGATTTTCTGGACCAGGTCTGCGCCCTGGAGCTCCCGCCGGAATTCCAGCTGAACCTGTGCCGGGCGCTGCGAAGCTTTGACAAGAGCCTGGACGAGCTGGCGAACCTGATTTATCCCATTGCCCAGCGGTTGGAGGAAACCCTTCATCGGGCCCACTGGATTCTGGACCAACGGGTGGAATATTGGCAGAATTCTCCCGTGCCCCTGTTGGACTATCTGTCCGACACGATGGGACAGACCCTTGCCGTCGGCGAACATGAGCATACTGTGGTGGCAATCTTTGTCATGAACTACAACTTTCTGCTTTACAAAAAGTCGGATTTATTAGAAAACGAAAGCTATCTCTACCTGGGCTGCGGCGTCAGCGTCAAGAGTCAGCGCCGGGACCAAAGCATGACCTACGAGATGCTCGGCCTCTCCCTGAAGGCCCTGAGCGACAAAAAACGGCTGGAAATTTTAGGCAGACTTAGCAAAGAACGGGCATACAGCCTGGAATTGGCGAAGGCGATGGGCGTAGACCCCAGCAATATGTCACGGAACCTGGCGCTTTTGTGCAGTTATGGCTTCCTGAAGCAAGAGCAGGAAGCACAAAAAAATTATTATCAGACAGATCATGAAGCAGTACGCCACTTCCTGCGGCAACTGGAACGAGTATTGCTGACATAATGGAACCGGCGCGGAGGTGTCTCAAAACGAATTTTGAGACACCTCCGCACATTTTCTGCCCAGGAGCGCCTTGCCTTCCCCGGGGGATGGTGCCCAGCGGAGCGAGGCGGATGAGGAATGGCCATGACTGACCGGCAGACAGAACCGGCAAAAACGTAACGTGTTCCCTTCACAGCGAAACTGCATATCTACTGGCTAGATCTCGCCACGCCAGCTGGAATCATGGAGTCACTTGCCACTGGCAAGTGATGAAATCCCATGGCGCTTTGCGCCCGCCCTGGGGGAAAGCCAGGGGCGCTCCCCCGCCAGGATGGAAAAAGGAAATGCTGTCCCTGGATTCTCCGCGAAAGCGGTTGACAATTTGTGCACAATGTGGTATATTGCAAACATAGACCACAAAAAATTGGTAAAGTAACGCAACTACAAGCCGGAACGTCCCTTGGGTATTTGGTGCGGGCCACCGCTCTGAATATACAACATCCAACATTGAAAAGGAGAATCAACATGAAAATGCAAGTCACCAAGCGTCTGCTCTCCCTGTTGCTGGCAGTTGCCCTTCTGGCGGGCTTTGCAATCCCCCTGCGCGCTGCCGGTGGAGACGATGTCGCCTTCACCAAGGTGGACAACGGCACGGTTTCCGCCTCGCTTCTGCCGGAGCCTGTGGAAGACGCGGCAGAGGAACCGCAATATGCGGATACCGACGTAGTTCGTGTTTCCATCATGCTGGAGAAGGCCTCCACCCTGGAAGCCGGCTTCTCCACTCACGGCATTGCAGACAGCCGGTCAGCCATGACCTACCGGTCTGGCCTGAAGAAGGACCAAGCTGCCGTCACCGCCAGGATCGAACAGACCACCGGCGAAAAACTGGATGTAGCCTGGAACCTGACCTTGGCTGCGAACATCATTTCCGCCAATGTGGAATATGGTCAGCTTGCCTCCATCTCCAGGATTCCCGGCGTCAGAAAGGTGGTTCTGGAGACCCGGTATGAGCCCCAAACCGCCACCACCAGCGCTGTTGACAAGCCCAATATGCTGGTCTCCGCTAACATGACCGGCGCTGTCCAGGTATGGGAATCCGGCTATACCGGCGCCGGCACCCGGGTCGCCATCATCGACACCGGTCTGGATACGGACCATCAGTCCTTCGATCCCGGCGCGCTGGTCCACGCTCTGGCCGAAGACGCCCAGCTGGCCGGTATGAGCTACGAGGAATATCTGGCTCATGTGGATGTGCTGGACGAAGATGAGCTTGCGGAAAAGCTGCCCCAGCTGAATGTGGCAGAGCGGAACCCCGAGCTGACGGCAGAGGATCTGTACTTCAATCTGAAGGCTCCCTTTGCCTATAACTACCTGGATCTGGATCTGGATGTCACCCACGACAACGACTCCGCCTCGGAGCATGGCTCCCATGTGGCTGGCATTGCCGCTGCCAACCGGTTCATCAAAGAGGGATCCGGTTATGTCTCCGCTGCCGACGCAGTTGGCACTGTGGGCAATGCACCCGACGCCCAGATTCTCACCATGAAAGTCTTCGGCAAGATGGGCGGCGCTTACGATTCGGACTACATGGCCGCCATCGAAGACGCCATCATCCTGGGCTGTGACGCGGTGAACCTGTCTTTGGGTTCCTCCTCCGCCGGCTTCACCACCAGTGAGGACTATGAGGACCTGCTGGACTACCTGACTGAAACAGACTGCGTGGTGGCCATGGCTTCCGGCAACAGCGGTTACTGGACCGCGAACGCCGCAGGCCCCATGCCCAATCTGTACGTTGAGGATGTGAATTTCCAGACAGCCGGTTCCCCCAGTACTTACACCAATTCGTTTGCTGTGGCATCTGTGGACAACGATGGGGCGGTGGGTCCCTCTCTTCAAGTAGGGGGCAGCTCCTTCGGCTATGGTGATGGTACTGGCGAGACTGGCCCCGGCTGGAACAATCCCATGGCCACCCTGGACACCACCGGAGAAGGCACGCAATACGACTATGTATTCCTGAATTCCATCGGACTTGAGGAAGACTATGCGGGCATCGACGTCACCGGTAAGATTGTCTTTGTCTCCCGTGGTGAGACCAACTTCGCAGATAAGGCCAACGTAGCTGTGGACATGGGCGCCATCGCCACTGTAGTCTATAACAACGAGCCTGGCACCATCAATATGATCTTGACTGGTTACTATGAGGAAGCTCCCTGCGTACTCATCACCCAGGCCAGTGGAAACATAGTCCGGGAGCACTCCACTGCCGCCACCACAGACCGCGGCGTGACCTATTATACCGGCAAAGTCACCGTTGAGAGCAAGGTCAAAGCCAACATTGCGAACTCTGACTACTATCACATGAGCAGCTTCTCCTCTTGGGGCGTTCCCGGTGACCTGAGCATGAAGCCCGAAATCACTGCCCCCGGCGGCAACATCTACTCTGTCAACGGCGCCGTTTCCGAAACTGACCAGTACGAGATGATGTCCGGCACCTCCATGGCAACTCCTCAAATCACAGGTATTTCCGCCCTGGTGCAGCAGGTCATTCGGGAGAAGGGACTGTCTCAGCCCGGCCTAACGGATCGTGCCCTGACCCAGAGCCTGCTGATGTCCACCGCAGTGCCCCTGAAGGATGCCAACGGCCTGTACTATTCCGTCCTCCAGCAGGGCGCAGGCTTGGCAGACGTGCTGGCTGCAACCTCTGCCAGCTCCTATGTGACCGTGGACGGCCAGCCCGATGGCAAGGTGAAGGTGGAGCTGGGAGATGACCCCGCCAGAGCCGGTGTGTATTCCTTCTCCTTCCACTTGAACAACCTCAGCGATGAAGAGAAAACCTTCCAGCTTTC